>Ga0308157_10003766_pt1 | contig 21317 bp, 14 predicted proteins | sample PhyBR1_FD_201035 | JGI IMG/M metagenome (GOLD analysis project Ga0308157, IMG submission 201035) | Phyllosphere microbial communities from UC Gill Tract Community Farm, Albany, California, United States - DLSLB.R1 | ecosystem: Host-associated > Plants > Phyllosphere > Unclassified | place: USA...
GGAATAGACAGCGTAACCGTTTCTCCAGAAGTTGCCATTTTGGAGCATCCGGCATTAAAACAAGAATATATAGATAGAATCATACAAAAGAAAGATCTCAAAAGGCTTAAGGGGATTCCGGAACGAAAGCTTTTAGAAACCGCGCTGGGCATGCATCAGGAAAAACTCTGGCCCAAACTGAACCTGATCCTTGACGAAGAACAAACGACATGAAAGAAATCCAATCAAACATCCTTTTAACCATTGATAAGCTTAAAGCGGTATTAGCACATTTAAAGGACACCTTCGTTGGCAAAGACGAAATTATCGACCTGATGGGTATGTGTCTTGTAGCAAGGGAAAACCTGTTCATTCTAGGACCTCCGGGAACGGCAAAAAGTGCCACGGTGCGCGAACTCTCGAAATTGATTGAAGGGCAGACCTTTGAATACCTGCTCACGCGGTTTACCGAACCCAATGAACTTTTCGGCCCCTTTGATATCAGGAAACTTCGCGAAGGCGATTTGGTAACCAATACCGAAGGCATGCTGCCTGAAGCCTCATTTATCTTTTTAGATGAACTTCTAAATGCGAATAGTGCAATCCTAAACAGCCTGCTGATGGTATTGAACGAAAGGGTTTTCAGGCGGGGGAGGGAAAATAAGAAGCTGCCTGCGCTAATGGTTATAGGTGCTAGTAATCATTTGCCGGAAGATGAGGTTTTGCAAGCGCTTTTTGACCGCTTTTTGATTCGTGTTAAATCTGACAACGTTGATCCCGGACAGCTTAATGAGGTATTGAATGCCGGCTGGTCACTTGAGCAGAAAATGAGCGCTGAGCGCCCGGGAATTCTCGCAAATGAAATCCGTAGCCTTCAGGAATTGACATCCAGTATCGATCTTGAGCAGGTAAGGCCATTTTATATTGAACTTGTACATAAAATGAGAAATGCAGGGCTTCAGGTTTCTGATCGCAGAGCAGTGAAATTACAACGCATGATTGCCGCCAGTGCCTTACTATGTAAACGCTCAAAGGCCATCCTTTCGGATCTTTGGATATTAAGGCATATTTGGGATACAGAAGAACAACGGGAGATTATCACCAATATCGTTGATACGATCATACTCAAAGACGACCAGCAAAACCAGCACCCAAGGGTAAATGAAAATAATCAGCCAGATGCTGAAGAAATTTATAAAGAAGTGAAGCTTCTGTCGAGTCAATGGGCACAGCCTGAGATTGAACCTGCTGAAAAATCTTTAATCAAAGATCGGTTGATGCATTTAAGCAACCGATGTGAATGGATTGGCAACCTGGAACAAAGAAAATATATTAAAGAGCCCATTGATGAGCTTTGGAAACAGATAATGGTAACCGCGTGAATTTAACTGTTCTGATCTTAGAACCACAATATGAAGGTCAGCTGGGAAAGATCAGGACAATTCCAGGCTGGAAAGCAGCCAGATATGAGGACCATATCTGGCTTAAGGGGCCTTTGGATAACGGCAAACAACAGCTTTTGATCAATTCGTTGCCAGCCACTATGAGGTATGAAATGGATGCGGGTAATCGACTTTTTCCTATAGGCAGACTCACACCTACCGCTTTGCTGGAGGAACTGAACTGGTTGCCATTAATTGATTTTTTGCCACTGGAAATTCCAGTTTCGGCTTTACCGGGCATCCTTCAGACTCAAATGGGGATTAGCTTAGTCCGCTCCGCCAACCCTAAGTCTGCATCCGCATTGCAAACCAGTCTTGAAGAGTGGAAAGCATTCGTTAACGATGCACCATTGATCAGGCTACAGCAGTTGCAATTTGCGGTATCGCTTACCAGGGAGGTAATTGTTATAGGAGATCCCTTGCCACCTATCCCGGGTAAAATATACTGGATGGATAAAAACCTGCTGATTCCACTTGGCTTTGACTTTGATCCTCCTTTTTTAGCTGGGCTAATTGGAAATAAAGCTTCCGCTGAAATCCAGGAATATATTTTATTTGATGAAAATGGAACTCAAAGATCTATCCCGTCTGACATTTTTAAACCAGCGGAAAGGGCCGTGGTAAGATTAATCAATTTATAACATGGCTTACGAATCTCAGGGTACTATAAATTATTTCAGCGCTTATCAGGATTATTTCTGGAGGTGGGCAGATGGAGGGCAGGTAATCGAATTTGCCAATGAAAAAACCATTTGTTATCGTGAGGACCTAACTGGACTACTAAAAGAACTACCCAAAACCACATCCTTTTCCTTAGGGACCATTTTACTGATGCTCTCTGCCTGTAAAGATGATTGGGAAAATGTTTTCAACGCGAAAGAGGTTTTGATCAATTTATGGCCTTTTGATTGTGAGGATAGAGATATACAGGAAGATGCTGAATTCAATCTAAAAAGCGAGGCTTACGGTTTTTTATCCCTGATCAATCAATTGCCCAAAACATACCGCTCGGAGCTAAACAGGGTGTCGTTATTACAGTCGGTATTTGATGCGCTAAATGTTAAGGGTTATCATATGGGGCTGCTACCGATATTGAGAGAATTCAATAGCGGGGAAATGGATGAGGAAATTTTTAATCATTCCAAACCATTTAACCAAAAGCAGTTAATACAGGATCTGGCGCCACTGGCTTCGGCATATTCCATTTTTAAAAGTGCTGAAAGCCTGGAGAACAAAATACGTACAGGGCTTAATGCTGCCCCTATGCCTGTTGAACTAATAGATCCTGAGCCAGGATACAAGGATTTACTCGATGAGCTTGAGAAAGATGAAAAAACATACCCGGTATCTAAACTGGCTCGCAGCGTAATTGCCTCATTGAATATTCCAATGTATCTCAGCGGGCAAAGTGAACAGCCTCTGGGTGGGATTTCCGATCTTTCCAATAAGGGTTCCTATGATAAACTTTTGCTGAGTGAACTTGCCCAGGACGATGCGCTATTGACAGCAAGGCTGGCTAATAACGAGGCCCTTTATTTAAAACGCGAAGCATCTCCCGACCAAAAGCCCCAGCAATTGGGCATCCTTATCGATTCAACATTGAAAACATGGGGATCAGCCCGGATACTTGCTATCGCGGCAGCGCTCGCCTTTAATGAAAGTAAGCTGCCAAATCAACACCTCAAGGTCTTCTCATTGGGTGGAAAACATATGAGCGTCCAAAGTTTAGCACAAAAAGCGGATGCGATCTCTTTGCTTGAAAAAATGGATCCCGCATTACATTGCGGTCAATCACTTGCAATGGTGATGCAAGACTTTGCCGAAAAACAAGGGCAATATGTTTTCATTACCACACCATATTTTTTGAAAGACCCTGTTTCTGCTGCCTATTATTCAAAAATCAGACACCAGCTAAAATATTTGGTAACCGTTAGCGGTGAGGGGAATATCTCTCTGAACCAGTTAAATAAAAGGGAATCCAAGTTAATCCGTGAGGTGCATATTGATCTGAATGAATTGCTTTTAAAGCCAAGAAAGATAAAACAAGATATTACCCAATCTGGTCTGCCCGCTATATTTCAGCAAAGTCCATTCCCGCTGTATTTTCCGACTTCAAAAATAAGGCTCCAGGAAAATAGCATCTACCAACTCCAGAATAAAAAGGTGCTTGCGGTTTCTATCGATCAAAGGCTACTATACTGGTCAACTGAAAAAAGTGGTGCGATTGAGCTCCTGGGTAGCGTTGTGAAGGGGAAATATTGTTTTGGTGAATTTGGGGAAACTGCATTTTTGATGATTATCCCAGAAGAAAAAAAAGCCCCTGTTAAGGTCTGTACCTTAAATTTGGTAGACTGTGAAGCTGCGGTATCTGAAATCAAAGTGTCGCACCATTCTGTGAGAGAATTTATCTTCATTTCCCCTTTTTTCCATTTCAGGGCTGCAAATGGCATAACCACGATTAATCCGCAGAACAGTATTGTCATTCCAGTGCATGATCCAAACTCTAAGATATTCGAAAATCACAAAACGTTATCACCAACGGCCCGTACCCAGATGAAAAGGCAGATTAACAACGGCTATAGCGTGATTAATTCTTCAAAGAAAATCTTTATTTGCGCCAAAGGAAAGCTTTTTTCAGACCGTAAAGAATTTGTCTTGATTAAGGAAGATTTTTTTTGGCAAGAGAATAGGGCTACGCAAGTTGAGTGGCGAAGAGCCATCCCTCAGCAAAACCTAACCATAGATCATTTGCCGCAGTTAAGCTTCAATAAATTTGTATGGCGCGGAGGCAATAGCGCTATAATGGATTCAAGAGGGTTACTTCACCTTAAAAGCAGTGACCCGGCCATCCCGGAGGTTTGTATTGTGATGATTATTGACAGGCCTACGGCCTGTTGGAGCAGCGATGGGTATGTAAGCGGGTCGAAATATTTTACGGGCGATTTCACGTCCCGACAGCTAAAACCATCAGAATTTTATTCGCGGTACATCCAGTCCTTTATCGACCAACTGCAATAATATGAAACTACAACTCATCTATCAGAAAATCCCCAGTGGAGCTACCAATGGAGCCTATCTTACTGGTAGCCCCAAGCAATGGTTTGCAGAGATTTCGACATGGGCCATTGATCCCTTATCTATTGAACTTTACCTGGTTCCCCAGAGCATTTCAGATCGCAGTTGTAGCGGGATACTTGTGATTTTTAAAGCGGAGGTACCGCGGCTCAATAAGGTGCGGTTTCCATTAACCCAGGCTGCAGAAGGTTTTTATATTCCACTCCATGCCCGGCTTTTTCCTGCAGTTACCGCTGGTGAAATAGATTCGATTCGCCTTTGGCCAATCCAGCTATTTCATCCCGCCATCGGATTAGTTGGTTTTGAACTTAACGACGCAAAATCTTTAAAGGATTTAATTACAAAAATAAATCCTGAAAAGGTTGAATGGCTTACCCAGATCCCTGTTGCAGCAGAATCACCCAGGCTAAAGACGATTTCAGTAATGCAAGCAGAGACTGATAACGTGGTCGATGAGCTAAAGGAGTTGATGGGCATCCGGCCACTTTCGGAAATACCGGATTTAAAAGACGAGAAATCAGGTCAATCTTTTTTTAGTAAATTACCCAAACCCCTGAAGGATTTAGCCTTATGGATCCTGCTGGTTTTCGCTTTCATCGGTAAATATATATTAAAGCTTATCTCGTTTTTTCTTCCAAAATCTGATCTGTTCTCAAATCCCAATCAGGCGCCTGGGTTTCTTCAACAATTAGAATCCTGGATTAACCAAAAAATGGAGTCCATCGAAAAGCAGCGCGATACTGAATTAAACCGGCTGGTCAAACTTTTTGATAAGGATAAAGATATGGCTTTGCAGTACGCTATTCCTTTGAATAGCCCGTACCTTAACCGCGGCACTGCCCCTCGGACTGCAAAACTTACTAAAAGGAGTCTAAACCTGAACATTCGGGGTTTTGGCTCGGGAATAGCGAGTGATGCCTGGGATTTAGGGAATTATCATTGGGTATTGCAGCAGCGCTATGAAAAAACTGCAGCAGAGTTAGTAGCATCCGGGGATTTTAAAAAGGCTGCGTATGTCTATGCCCACTTGCTTGGGGATCTTTTCCGCTCTGCACAAACCTTGCAGCAGGGCAGGCACTACCGCGAGGCTGCTGCAATTTTCAAGAATCACCTGAATAATAAAAGTCAGGCTGCTGAATGTTTAGAAAGTGGCGGCCTGTTGACAGAGGCTATTGCTTTGTATGTAGAGATGGAAAATTATGAAAAAGCAGGGGACTTGTATAAGCAGATCTGCCAGCACGATAAAGCTATCAAATATTATGAAGATGTGGTCAGCAAATCGCTCGGTGCACGTGATCATCTGAAGGCATCGAGAATAATCGAGCTAAAAATTGGGGATCAGCAAAGAAGCCAGCAGGTGTTGCTGGATGGATGGAAAGATAATAACCAGTCTGAGAAATGCCTTAAACAATATTTCGAAAACATTAAAGCGGAGGGGAAATCCCTTCAGCCAGAAATCAGGCAGGTGTTTGAAAAACATGTCGGCACAGGGAAAAGTACAAGTTACCTAAACATCATTGCAGATATAACCCAGCACAGCACAGATGATCTGCTCAAGGCTGAAGCCCTTGATCTTTGCTATACAATCGTTGCTGAGCAGATGAGCTACGGCGATTATAATGGACTAAAACTAATGCCTCGTTTTATGCCGCATGACAGCATGATCATTAACGATGTATCCAGGTATGCGGTGAGCAATCGAAATCAGGTTAAATTTCAAAAAGCAGATTATTACATCCAACTTGCCCGAGATATTCAGTGGGAAGATTTTTGTGCTTACCACGACCAGCTTATAGGTATCGGTATCAAAGATAAAAGCCTACATCTGCTCAGGATGAACTGGGAAGGGGAAGAAGAATATTCTTATTTATTCAGAACTGAAGGGGAGGCGATATATATGCTTACAAGCGATCCGGGTTTATCCACTGATATCTTGATTAACGGGCCAGGAATATTTGGTCAAAACCAAAAATTGCCATCCAGTACTGCATTTGAACGGGAGGCAAACTTACACCAGCTCGACTGGCTTAGGCCCAGTGTTTTTGCCGTAGCTGTTAATTCTACTTTAGGCATGGTAACCTGCATGGTCACCCACGGTGAAGATATCCGGTTAAATACCTATGAAATAAATGGCCGGCCATTGACTTCAGTCGTTTGTCTCGTAGATGAAAGCTTTAATATATCAGAGCTTTCGCCAGCTTTCTCCAAAATGTATAAAAGAAAAGACCACTATTATTTCACTGGAAGGAATATGATTGTTAGGGTTAAGCACAGTGGTATTATGGAAGTCATGGCGCTGGAACATGCTGTTTGGGCGTTTTCGATAAGCGGGGTGAATGCTGCCCTTAAGATAGCTGTTCTCACAGAAGAAGGTTGCCTTATTGTTGTTCCCAAACTCACAGAAATGGTTATCAGTACCCCGTATTTTGCGCAGGGACTCGGTGCACATATGGTGCAATTACTGCCCGATAACCATGTGGTACTAGCAACTCCAAAAAAAGCCCAGGTATATGATATTAGTGGCAAAATAGCAGAACTTTTATTTGAGGTGATAACAGATAATGATATTGTCCAGATTTTAAATGTGCCTAAACGCAATCATTTCGCTTTATTGGAAGCGGATAGCAGAATTTCAATACATGTAATTTCAAATGAGCGGTAGGCTTTAAATGTCCCCAAAGATTTCGATTTTGGGGAAAGGGGACAAGTTTACTATTCCTTTTTTTTGTTCAACATTTTTTTGTGATCAGCACTGCTGAACACGAAAAATTGTTCAACAGCATGGAAAATGATATTGACTTTGTACATGAGGCCCACATAATTACTCACAATCATTCTATCGATTTCATTGTCACATATAGCAGACATTTGTCACCAAATTTCGTTCACTGTTTCATCCTTTTACGGCTTTAAATCCAGAGATTAGAAGTATGTGTACTATTATTCTCTTTAAATCATGACCTCATTTACGGAAACCCGTAATGATGTCTTTTTCGTTTCTCATACCTTGGCTTTTGTTAATTAAAATAATAAATATGAATACAATTTTTACAAAATCAGTAATATCTACCGCACTAGTTATTTTATTCGTGATGATGACCAGCTCCTGCAAGAAAGCAGCGCAGGATACCGTAAAACAGCCGGAGCAAGTTCCGGTAGTTTTTTCTTATGAGGTGACCTGTGATTATTGCAATATCTCTTATACCGACGCGACCAATCAAACTAAAACGGTAACCCAACAGAGCCGAGTCAACCCTATACTAACTTAAACATGAAGGGAAGAAATTGTATAGAATAAACTATCGTTCAAAAAGGTTAACCAGTTAAAATCTTTTTGTATTTTCTCTTAACAGTTGCAGACATTCCAAAACATTTGATAACCGCGGCTAATTCTTCCGCTGTTAGTTCACCAACAACGTCATAATCTATACCTACAAGCGGGTAATTGCTTTCAAGAAGACTGATCTCAAAATCATCAAGATATTGCCCATATAAGAAGGTATCCATTGGGAATGAAAAACCACAGTCGGTAATCTTGATGCCTGCTTTGAACACATAGCAATTGACACAACCTTCCGGAACCTCAATGCACCCATGTTCTACAGCAATTGTCCTGGGAACGTAATCCTTTGAAGAAGGCAGCGATGCAAGCACAGCGGTAGTACCAACTTTCGCTAGAACCAAAAAGTACTTTGGCTTTGACTGTGCCCCGTTCTTGAAATAAAAAGGATCAAAGAAAATGATTTTGCCAGGAGTATACATTTATGCGTTTTTTAGCTTTTGGCTATTCTCTAAAAACTCTTGATAACCATTAAAGATGCTCAACTTTTCTGGCTGTCCTTCCAATAATTTGGACATATCGATCTCAACATCTGAAACATTGGCCAAGCCGGCATCAAAAGCATCAATCAGTCCATGTTCGCAAGCTGTGATGTACCACGGACCATTTTTCTTATGGGTGATCTCAATGAGCTGATTGGCATTGAGGTTTTTGAAAGACCTAGCGATCTTCGATAAGAGATCAAGTTCTAGATCATTGAATTCATCATCGCAAAAATCTTGTTTGGGAACCACAAAAGTACCCCCGTTTTTCTGCTTAAGATCAATGAAGGAAGAAAGCAAAAATGGCTCCTGAGAAAGTTCGGCAAAGATGGCTGTAGAAACCGGCCCCAATTTCCAAACATTGAACTTCAAATTGAAAAAAGGAATTCCATATGCTTTGATAGAAGACTCCTGAATTAAATAGATCAATTTCAAAAGCTTGGTCTTGGAAAGGTTCGGCATCTCCTTGCACAAATAAATAATGGTGTTACCGATCTTATTAATCTGGTCTCTGTTATATTTAGGCGTGTAGAACATTTTAGGATTTGGTATGCAAAATTAAGCAATTGCTAATGAAATAAGCAAGGATTGTTCCAACTTTTAGTCAAATCATGAAAATAAAATATAGTAACATTATATTAAGTATTTAACTAAAGGGTGAATTCGCTTACTTCTTCGATAAAAAAACAGGCTTATATAATATTTATTAATTCCTGTCTCAAAATTGAACGTAAAGTTTTAGACGAATAAGACCTACAACTAATCCTTTTTTAACCCGAAAAAGTAAATTACTTGTTAGATAATTATCAGCATCAATTTATGGGTGTGAGTGTTATTTAAGACAACTGCAGTGTCGATAAGGAAAATTATTGACCACCAAAATTGGGGAAGAGCCACTTTCGTTGGAATATGCACTATCAATATCAACCAATAATAAGGCTAATTAAGCGGCCGTTATTAGCTGATGTTATCGGTTTTGTTATGAGCAGGACCTGTAAAACACCAATTCAGCCTTCCAGAAAATGAAAATTTGTGTATCTTGCATGATTGAAAATTAAAACCGCTCTCCATGCTAAAAACCGCTACACTTGCCTTAGGGTTTATGATCAGCACCCTTATTCACACCTCGCTGCGACCATATTCAACTATCGCCAGTTCAACTAGGTCAAAACACCACTTCATCATACGGTAACTTTTCAACTTGTCGAGTTCATGCGAAAAATACGCTGACTTGAATTGAACTAGCTAATCCATTTAGCCAGAGACAGGAAAGCGGAAGGTGGTTTATCAAAACTAAATCAAACGCGGTTACCAGTGCGAAAATGCTTCAATGCGCATCGAACTTTGAGACAAATCAGAATAGTTACAACGAACCCGGAGGGGTCAACAAACAAATACGAAAAAAATCATTGAGATTAATATGGATTGGAAAGATCACATCAAAACGATTCGAAAAGCAGTTCCTGTGGGCACGCGGTTAGATGAAAACCCGAATACAAAATATAAAATTGTAGAGGATGAAGCTGGCATTAATAGGAACGGCTTCAGGATAAAAGTAGGGGCTAAAAATTTTATAGAGATCCCACTAGAAATGCTAGAGCAAATCTTTCATCGCTCGATAAGCAATGGAGGACTATATCATAAAGCAATTATCGAAAGACTTTACCCAGCAGAAGTGAATGCAAAACCATGTCTTGTGCATGCAGTAGGTAAGATATTTGCCAAAGCGGGTATCATGAAACAAACTTCCGCAAGAAACTACATGATAAATAAAGAATGAATTAATAGACAGACCAAAATATAACACAAAAATTAATGGAAAATATTTTAGAACCGAAAGCGGTGGGCAACTTACTGCAACAGATAAATGGGGAACCAAAATATAAGTTTTTCATCCCATCCTACCAAAGAGGTTACAGGTGGGATAATGAACAGGTCGAAGATTTATTAGAAGACATATTTGAATTTATCACGACTTCAAAAAACAAGGATGAGAAATATTGCTTACAACCAATTGTAGTTAAACAGCTGCAGGATGGGCGGTATGAAGTTCTTGACGGCCAACAAAGACTCACCACAATTTTTATACTCCTGTCCCGATTAAAAAAAAACAACAGTGAAATTGATCTCTTTTCACTCGAATATCAGACCAGACCGGACAGTGCCTTGTTTTTGAAAAATATTGATGCGGTAGAAAATGATCAAAACCCGGATTATTACTACATCAGCAACGCATACATCGTAATCGATAAGTGGTTAAAGGAAGCCAAGAATCGAAAAGCAAACATTTCCACAAGTCTTTTTGATGCCATTGCAGAATCAATAGAATTCATCTGGTACGAAATTCAGAAAGAAGTTGATGCAATTGATGTATTTACCCGCATCAATATTGGAAAAATTCCACTAACCAATTCTGAACTTGTCAAGGCCGTTTTTTTAAGTAAAAACAACCTTTCACTGGGTTATGCCAACGCGGACAGTGAGGATAAAGATTTTGGAAAGATACTTTCGTTGAAACAAAATGCAATTGCACTGGAATGGGATCAGATGGAAAAAATGCTGCAAGACCCACAGGTATGGGGATTCATATACGCAGGAGCAGAGGATTACGAGACCAGGATCGATTATTTACTCGATTTAAAATCAGCTAAAAGTACAGGGGAAAAAAATAAATACCATTCCTTCAAATACTTCTATGACAAAGTCAGAGCGGTGAGAGCAGATAAACCAAAATTAGCAGAATTAGCGAAGTCCGGAATCACTTTCATCGAACAGGAATGGAACGACCTCAAAGGAATTTTTGACATTCTTCAGGAGTGGTATCACGATAAGACTTATAACCATTTAATTGGTTTCTTGATCAGTCAACATACGCAAATTCCCCAACTGATAAACGATTTTAAACAACATAACAGAAAAGCCTTCCTGCAGGAGATCAAATCAAAGATCAAAGAGCTTGTAAACATCGAAGATTTATCAACGCTGCAATACGGGAAGGGTAACCACAATAAAACCATTGAGCAAATTTTACTGCTTCATAATGTAATTGGTAGTTTAGCTGTAGCAGACAATAATGTCTACTTCCCCTTTGACAGAATGAAAAATAAATCCTGGACCCTCGAACATATTTTTGCGCAGAATTCAGATGAATTGAAAGAAGAGGATTACAGGCATTGGCTTGAAGATCACCTTGTTTATTTTAAGGGAAAGCCCGCCACTATAGAAACAGATCAGATCATGCTGTTAATAGAAAATTTACTTGCCCTTTCCACCAAGTCAATTCCAAAAGAAGAATTTGCCGAATGCTTTGGACGAGTAGAAACCCTAATTCAGGATGAAATCCAAAATATTGATGAAATGGATTTCGCAGCTGATCGGGCAGGTATTAACGAGGAAGAGAGTATCGAAAACGATGCAGAAACCTATGCCTGGATCAATGAAAATCACTCCATTGCAAACTTGGCGCTTTTAGATGGAAGCATTAACTCATCGATTAAAAATTCAATTTTTGAAATCAAACGCAGGCTTATCATCAATAAAGATAAGCAAGGTTTATTCATTCCTTTGGAGACAAAAAAAGTGTTTTTAAAATACCACACCTCTTCACCAGGCCACCTTGCCTACTGGACATTTAAAGATAGACATGCTTACGTAGAGAGCATTAAACAGTCATTACAGTATTTAAATTAAGAAAATGAGTATCACAACGATTTGGAGAGTATTAAATAATAACATAGAAGATTTAAGCATCAAAAGAGGCATTGAAATACCCATGATTCAGCGGGATTATGCCCAGGGCCGCAAAAATGATAAAGCCAATGAAATCAGAAAAGTATTTATAAATAATTTACGACTAGGAATTGAAAGTGTTTTGAACGCGTCCAAAGAACCCATGGAACTGGATTTTATTTATGGCTATGTCGATACAGAGGTTTTCATTCCCCTGGACGGACAACAACGTTTAACTACCCTATACCTTTTGCACTGGTACCTCGCCTTCAAACAAGGGATTTTAAGTCATTACCATAAGCCATTTTCAAAATTTAGTTATCAAACCAGACAATCTTCTGCTGATTTTTTAAAGCAACTTAATAACGGCTTGAATGAAAAAGACCATTATGAAATTTTTGAAAATAACCGAAGTTTCGAATCTGTAATTACCGATAAAAACTGGTATTTCGTAAGCTGGAGATACGACTTGACCATCCAGTCTGCAATCACCATGCTCGATGAAATTCATCAGGCCTTTAATCCTTCATCGATAAGCTTTGAAAATATCATAGATGAGGAAAAGCCATGCATAGTCTTCAATTTTCTCGACATCAGAGACTTCGGACTCTCCGATGATCTCTACATTAAAATGAATGCCAGAGGCAAACCCCTCACCAATTTTGAAAACCTAAAAGCCGAATTGGGAAAGTTTATTGAAACATCAGGCTTCAATGAAAATTACCACTACACCTTAAACCACATTGAAGGGGAGAAAGCGGTTAATGTGGAAACCTATTTCGTAACTAAAATCGACACAGACTGGACCAATTATTTCTGGGAATACCGAAATAGGCAAACCAACGAATTCGATGACATGCTACTAAATTTGCTGGCATTCGTATCCTTGAATGAAACAGCAGCCAATGATTACACCGCCTTTGATACGAAGCTTAAAGAATTGGATAAACATGGTAGCGAGTTATCTTATTATAAATTTAACAGCCTCGACTTATTAGGTGAAACCGCAATAATCACCTATATAGATGTGCTTGATCTTTTAGTGAGTAATGAGCGCTTAAACAAGGATTATTTTAACGATGAGTCAAAACTCAATAAAACAGCCATAATAGATGCTGCTTTTGAAGAAAACTTTAAAGCCAGATACCCCCAAAGAATTCTATTCTACGCACTTTTCAAATTTTTAATTGCGAACAGAGAAACACTGGATCCGGTGGAACTTGCTAAATGGGATAGGTTGATCAACAACCTGGTTTCAAATACCATTTACAACACGCCCAGAGACTTTCATGACAGTCTGCAAGCCACAAACGAACTCATTCAAAACTACTCGGGTGACATTTACAACACATTTTTGGAAAGTAATATTACCGGCTTTGATACCCAGCAGATAAAAGAAGAAAAATTAAAGATTTTGCTCCTACAAAGCACAGAAGACTGGCGCGCTTTGATTGTAGAAGCGGAAGCGCATCAATACCTCAATGGCCAGATCATGTTCATTCTCGCCTTCTCTGGCATTTACAATCAATACCTGAGCGCGGATGAAAAGCTGAAGCCTGAAGCCTTTTATCAAAGTGCAAAGCAATATTTCAACAAATTCAAAGCAATGTTTCAGCCTTCAGGATTAAGAGAATTTGAAAATGAATTGTTTAGAAGAGCTTTACTGGCAAAGGGCTTCTACTTTATCTACTCCGGTAACTTTTCACTTATCATCGACAATGACAGGGATATCAGCTGGAAAAGAATCTTAAAAGAAACCGGTAACCAATCTCAAACGCATTATGACCAGGCCCGAAGCTGCCTGAAAATGCTGTTCGATGAAGTGGATGAAAATGAGATAGAGGGTTCTTTGAAACAGATAATCAAAACCCATCAAGCAACAGATTGGCAAAAAGACATGATTGAAAACCCGTTGCTAATGAAATTATCCTACCGGAAATATGTTAAGTTTTTGCATAATGGAAATGTTTACATCCTGAGGACCTCAAGGTATAACAAATATGCTGACCCCGAAATGCGATCCCTTTTACTTAAAGAGGCTTTAATCAAGAAAGGCTTTGCCGAGGATGATATTGAACTGGGTTATATTGAAAACTTAAACCAGTACGGCATCACCAGAATCAAACGATTGAAACCTCAGGTGGTTTTTAATCACGATGAAAATAATAAATACTTATTTAAACAAAAGGGAAAGGCAAGTTACGAAACTTCAAGTCGCTCGAAGATGGTCAATTTTATCGTTGAACATTTCTTATAACTTAACTCAATCATGATAATCCAAGAACTTACTTGCAAAGTAAAAGACATATGCAAATCAATATAAAGATAAATAGACAACAGGTCGTTTAGACAACAAAAATCACCGTAGATTACAAAAATATGCTACGCAAAAACTTTATTTAATGTACTTTTATTCCAGGAAAACTTTAATTTTTTTTAAAGAAATGCTGCTGAAAGATATTATAAAGAGTAAAGGGGTGAAACAGAAATGGATAGCGCAGCGACTTGGTGTAAGCGAAGTCGCTGTTAGCAATTGGGTCAAAGGAAAGAGTGTTCCGAGTGAAAAACATTTGCTTCGCTTGAGCGAATTATTGTACATACCATTTAAGGATTTGCAAAGCGTGATATGAAGGAGAAGGATGAATACGATTTTGCTTTTACAACCGCTTCACTCAGGTTGCGGGATATGCATATAGTTGCAAAGGCTAACATAACAGGTAAAGAAGTGGACATCGTAAATGATCTTGGCGGGGGTAAATCCTCAACAGGAAGAAAGCTCTATGGAGAGTTAAGGAAACGCATTTCCTCATTAACCCCTAAGCAGCAACTTCTTTTAGTTCATGGTAGCCTTGCCACACAAAGGCAAGTTGCTTTTCTGGCCGTGTGCAAAACATATGAATTTATAAAAGATTTTGCGTTGGAAGTTGTCCAGGATAAGTTTGTAAGATTTGATGAACAGATAAGTCCTGGGGATTACCTGTCTTTTTACAGAAGAAAATTTCAGTTGCACGAACGAATGGAAACACTGACGAGTAACACACAAAATAAAATTAGACAACTTGTATTCAAAATGCTAGAAGAAGCTGGTTTAATAAATAATACCCAAGAAAGAATCATTCAACCTCAGTTCATAGAGGATGATCTAGTCGAAGCAATAAAAAGTGATAACCCACACTGGCTGAAAGTTCTCCTTTTTGTATAGCATTAAACTTATAAATTAATATGGCAGAACTCGGCGCAAAGTTTTTGCATTTGTACAACATCATCTCTTCCAAGAGGTTTCAAAATAAAGAAGCCTTAGGTGGAGAGATTCCATTTTTCATCTCCACCTATGATCCCAAACAGGAAATAGAGCTGAGAGAGAACATTAAACGCTTGAAAAATAAACTGGAAACATCCGGCGTTACGGTTTTAGAGTTGAATTTATATGATATCGTTTGTGAGGTATTAGAAGATAAAGGCGGCATGGAGCGTATGTTCAATATTGAGCTAACCAAATCCAAAGAAAAATTTCTTCGCGCGCTACAGTCAACTCTAAACATCCACCAGATACTAATGCCAAAAATTCAAGAAAAAATAATCGAGCATCCTGCCCGTGTATATTTTCTGACTGGAATCGGAATGGTCTTTCCATACATCCGTTCACATAACATTTTAAATAACCTACAAAATATTGCCAAAGAGTCACCGACTGTAATCTTTTTTCCCGGCACCTACAATGGAAACACCCTAAATCTCTTTGGACAATTGATGGATGATAATTACTACCGTGCCTTTAATATTGATATTTTAGAAAATAAATCATGACAATAAAAGATTTTTTCGAAAAGAACATTAACAGAAATATCGAAACTGTTATTAAAGCAGATGACCGAGATAACATTTCAACTGAAGTTTTGGAATACGTTATCACTAACGAGATAGCAAAAAAAATAGAGGATCTCTTCGACAGCTATAACGAATACAGTGGAGCGAATGGTGTCTGGATCTCAGGATTTTTCGGTTCCGGTAAATCCCACCTTTTAAAAATATTGTCCTATGCATTGGAAAACAAGGAATTCAACGGCTTTAAAAGTGGAGAACTGTTCGCGAAAAAAATTGAAGACAATGCCTTATTAAAAGCCAACGTGCTGTCTGCAACCCGGATTCCCTCAGAATCCATTCTTTTCAATATCGATCAACAGGCACAAATCACCTCAAAAACTGATGCAAATGCAATTCTATCAGTTTTTTATAAGGTCTTTTATGATCATTTAGGATTTTACGGATTCCAACCACACGTTGCCGAATTTGAGATGTGGCTGGATAAACAAAACAAATACGGACAATTCAAGCTGGATTTTCAAAAAGAACACGGCAAGAGCTGGTATGATTCACGTAGTGACTATTTTGATCCGGCCATCACCTCAAGCGCAGCAAAAGTGCTGAGTCAAATTTTTGAAGGTAATGCCTCGGATTATGAGGACATTTTAGATAAAATAGAAGATAACCATAAACAATCCATCGAAGACTTTTGTCAACGGGTACAAGAATACATTAAGCTAAAGCCGAAGGGTTTCAGGCTTAATTTCTTTGTCGATGAGGTCGGGCAATACATTAGTGATAATACAAGGTTAATGCTAAACCTGCAAACCATCGCAGAAACTTTAGCAACAATAACCAGAGGTAATTCCTGGATCTTAGTCACCTCTCAAGAAGATATGGAGAAGGTCGTAGGAGATATGAGCAAAAGTCAGGAAAATGATTTTTCAAGAATTCAGGCTAGATTTAAAATCAAAGTTCCATTAACCTCAGCCAATGTAGGAGAAGTAATTGAAAAAAGGCTGCTAAAAAAGAATCCAGAGGCCCAACAACTGCTGCAAAATACCTTCAACAGCGAAAGTGCCTTGTTGGATACACTTTTGAGTTTTTCTGACTCTGGTGTACAATTTAAAGGTTATCGGACCGAGAAAGACTTTGCCAATAAAATGCCTTTTGTTGCCTATCAGTTTGATCTCTTCCAGCAATGTCGAATCGCCCTTTCCAATCACAACGCATTTCAGGGGAAACATGCCTCTGTGGGAGAGCGAAGCATGCTTGGAGTTTTTCAGCAAGTGATTCAATCCATAGAAGATAAGAATGAGCACACATTGGTCACATTTGATTTAATGTTTAATGGCATCAGAAACGAGTTGAAGGGCCAAATACAAAATTCAGTAACCTTAGCAGAAAAACACTTAGATAATATTTTTGCTGTTAAAATTTTAAAAACGCTTTTCCTGGTAAAATACTTTGGCAATTTTAAGACAACGAAAAGAAATATTTCAGTGTTGATGATTGACCAAATCAACATTGATTTGAAAAAACATGAGCACCAGGTAGAAGAGGCCTTGAATTTACTCGAAAACCAAAGCTATGTACAACGAAACGGCGAGGTATATGAGTTTTTAACCGATGATGAAAAAGATATAGAAGAAGAAATTAAAAACACCTCCATTGATGAACAGGCCGTCACCCAGATTTTAAAAGAGATTTTCTTTGATGAAATCATACGCGATAACAAAATAAAATACCTTGACAATAGGCAGGATTATGAGTTCTCCGGTAAAATTGACGGTACAACGGTAGGAAGAGAGAAAGAATTAGAAATCGAAATTATAACAGAATCTTTTCACAGTTATGATAATCAATCCTTCTTGCAATCTCAGACCATGGGTACTTCCGGCATGAAAGTCGTTCTGCCATCGAACGCTATTTTTATGAAGGATTTGAAAATGTATTTAAGAACCGATAAATACACTAAGCAAAGTCAATCTACTGCCAATCGCACAGAAGTGAAAAGAATTTTGCAGGAAAAAGGCATGCAAAATGCTGAGCGGAGACGTAATTTGATCATAATGGCCAACACTAGCCTCGCCTCAGCTGCAGTGTACGCAAACGGAGGTAAGATGGAATTAGCTCAGGCCTCTGATGGGAGAAATTTGGTTATTAGTGCATTTCAAAATTTAATAAAAACTGTTTACCCGAACCTTCGCATGTTGGGTTCCATACTCTTCACCGAAGAGACCTTCAAGAAAGTTATTGCCGGAAGTAATGATGATTTATTTGGCATGGATGATGAAACCATGACCGAGGCAGAAGCAGAAGTGCTGATGATTATTAACAGAAGAAAAGGCCAATCTGACCGGACTTCTTTAAGTGACTTAAAAGCTGATTTTGCCAAAAGACCCTATGGATGGTACCAAAACGCGATTTTCACGATTGTGGCAAAATTGTACAAAAGGAGTAAATTAGAAATCAAAAAAGACTCGAATGTACTCGAAGATATCGATGTTATTCAAGCACTGCTAAACTCCAGCAGCTTTGCCAACACGCTCCTAGAGCCACAAGCGGTTATCGATCCAAAACTGGTAAAAGGCCTAAAAACTCTGTATTCCGAATTATTTAACGAAAGCTGCCCATTCAATGATGCAAAGGAAGTAGCAAAGGAATTTAAAGCCAAATTGAAAGCACTGCATACAGAACTTGCCCAGTATTTAGCCAGACAATACGAGTTACCATTTCTCAGCGTACTTTCAGATTTTAAAGAGACCATCTCCAGATTATTGACTAAAGATTATAACTATTATTTAATACACATCAAGGATTTTGAGGATGAACTGCTGGATAACAAAGAACAATACCTAGATCCAATCAAGAGATTCATCAATGGCGACCAACTCAAAATTTATGAAAGCATAAAAGAATTGATTAGCGGCGACTTCTCAAACTTCGATTACATTCAGGGAGAAGAATATGAACAATTAAAAGCCTTAATCGCCCACCCAAAACCCTATATTGGAAATTTGATAAAGGATGGGAAAGCCGCAAAAGATCAGCTTACTTCTAAAGTGTCTGCTAGCCTTGCTGAAGAAAGACGTACTGCGATACAGACCATTCAAGACATGATTGATGACTTTCATAATAAAGAAGAATTCAATAAACTTGAGTCAACAAGTCAAAAGCAAATCACCGCGCCATTTCAAGCAGAAATTGACAAATTGCAAAGCCAGCGCTACATTGCCGTCATTAGAGACCTCTGTGCAAAAGCCACGCAAAACCTACTGCCAAAACAACTCACAGAAATGATGCGTTTAAGCACACCTGCACCAACTGGAAGCGAAGACCAACCGCAACCTCCAACGACGAGCTATGTGACCAGGGCATCAATTAAAGTAGATTATCACAAGACAGAGCTGCGGACTGAAAGCGATGTAAACGAATACGTAGAGGCGCTCAAAAAAGCCTTCATTGACCAAATTAAAGAGACCAGAAGAATTTCACTATAATGAATACTAGCGCATTAAAGAAATTTGCACAAGAAGCCAGATTAAAGCTACTCGAACAAGTCGGCGCGAAATTGGCATTCGTTTTAAACAACGATACCTCAGAGCTTCGCGAAAAGAGCGAACAAGTTAAAAAACTGAGAGAAGCCCTTTCCGATACCACAGTCGAGCAGCTAATTGACAAAGTCAGCTACACCTGGTTCAACCGCTTCATGGCCTTACGCTTCATGGATGCGAATGACTACCAACCCTTTGATATTCGTGTATTAACCCCAAAAAATGGCTACACTTTACCAGAACTACTCGACGAGGCTAAAAGCGGACACATACCCGAAGAACTTAAAGTTAAAACCCAAAGGATATTCGACTTATTAGCTGGAAAAATTCCGAGTGCAAACGCACAAAATGAAGCCTACAAAGAACTTTTAATTGGTGCCTGTAACTACCTTAGTCATATTTTTCCGTTTCTTTTCGAAAGAATAAACGATTATACTGAACTGCTCCTGCCGGACGACCTGACCTCCGAACTCTCCATTGTCAACGACATCTGCATCGGTATGTCCACAGCAGACTGCACAGAAGTAGAAATCATTGGCTGGTTATATCAATTCTACATCTCCGCCAAGAACGAAGAATTAATAAGTTCAAAAAAAGTATATAAAAAAGAAGATCTAGCACCTGCTTCGCAATTGTTTACCCCAAAGTGGATTGTTCAGTATATGGTAGATAATACCTTAGGACAAGTTTGGGCGGAGATCAATCCTACTACCAAAGTTACCTCAAGTTTAGCATTTTATATTAAGCCTGTCTATTTTGAACGGCTTGAAGAAAGAAAAATAAAAAGTGTAGAAGAAATTAAATTTTTTGAACCTTGTGTTGGTTCTGGGCATATACTTTCTTATGCCTTTGATGTGTTTTATAAAATTTATGAAGAACAGGGTTATAATCCAATCGATATTCCTGAATTAATCATAACAAAAAATTTATTTGGTGTAGATATAGATCAACGAGCTGCACAGTTAGCATCATTTGTCTTATTGATGAAGGGGAGGCAAAAAAATAGACGTTTTTTTAAGATAGTGGGGACTAAAAATATCGAACCAAATATTTCATTTTATCAAGATTTTAGTTTTGATGAAAAGTTTAAAAATGCGACAGCTTTAGGTTCATTAATACAAATTGAACCAAGTGAAGTAGCCGGTTTTGAAATTGATAGAAATAGTCTTTTCGGAGAAAGACAACAAGAATTAAAAAAATTATATCAACTCTTAGGACAACGTTATGACGTTGTTGTTACCAATCCTCCATATATAAAGGCGGCAAGAATGGAACAGACGCTAAGAGAATATGTAGAGAGTCAATATCCCGAAGCAAGAGCAGATTTGTATACGACTTTTATTGTCCGTTGTCTGGAATTAACTAATGAGGATGGTTACACAGGCTACATGACGCCGTTTGTATGGATGTTCATTCTCAGTTTCCAACCTTTAAGAGAATTAATAATAAATAATGTTCTCGTAACATCATTTATTCAATTAGAATATTCTGGATTCGATGGAGCAACTGTTCCTATTTGCACGTTTACTTTATCGAGAAAAAAACTAGTTGAGGCTAAAGGAACCTACATCAGATTGACAGATTTTGTGGGCCCAAAACTCCAAGCTCCTAAAGCACTTGAGGCGATAGAAAAACCAGAAGCTAAATGGAGGTATAGTATATCGCAAGAAGATTTTTTAAGAATTGAAGGCTCTCCAATAGCATATTGGGCCACTAAAAATGACATAGAAATTTTTGAGAAGAGTCAACGTCTTGGTGATATAGATGAGGCAAAATCTGGAGTTATGACAGGAAATGATTTGTTTTTCTTACGTTTCTGGACAGAGGTCTCAGCCGCAAAAATAGGTTTTGGCTACAACCATATTAATGAGGTAGATTATTCAATTCATTCATATCTTCCTCTCAATAA
>Ga0308157_10003767_pt1 | contig 21317 bp, 20 predicted proteins | sample PhyBR1_FD_201035 | JGI IMG/M metagenome (GOLD analysis project Ga0308157, IMG submission 201035) | Phyllosphere microbial communities from UC Gill Tract Community Farm, Albany, California, United States - DLSLB.R1 | ecosystem: Host-associated > Plants > Phyllosphere > Unclassified | place: USA...
GTATAAGGGTAGTACAACGGTTTTTGGTACCGTTTGTCTTGGTTCGAATCCAGGTCGGACAACAAATTTTTTTCGGATTGTGAATAAAACCGCAATCCGATTTTTTTTAACCAGCATTGATACCCGCAAATCATGCCATTGCAATTTAACCCAGTTAAAATTTTTGCCGGAAGCGGTACTAAAGATTTAGCGAAAAAAATTGCCGAAGCTTACGGCAAGCCATTAGGAAGCGTTACTTTAAGTCGCTTTAGCGATGGCGAGTTTCAACCTTCATTTGATGAGTCGATTAGAGGAAGTGATGTTTTTCTAGTTCAATCTACTTATCAGCCCAGCGATAATTTAATGGAACTTTTGTTAATGGTTGATGCAGCAAGAAGAGCATCAGCACATTACATTACCGCAGTAGTTCCCTACTATGGATTGTCTCGTCAAGATAGGAAAGACAAACCCCGAGTAGCAATAGGAGCAAAGTTGGTAGCTAATTTATTAAAAACAGCAGGCATCCATCGCATTATGACAATGGATTTACATGCTGCACAGATACAGGGTTTTTTTGATATACCAGTTGATCACCTAGATGGATCGGTTATTTTTGTACCTTATATCAAAGGCTTGGGCTTAAAGAATTTAACGATTGCATCACCTGATATGGGTGGTTCATATAGAGCTCGTACTTTTGCTAAATTCTTTAATGCAGAAGTAGTAATTTGTGATAAACGTCGTTTACGTGCTAATGAAATCGAATCAATGTCGATTATTGGAGACGTAACTGGACAAGATATTGTGTTGATGGACGATATTGTTGATACCGCAGGAACATTGGCTAAAGCAGCAGCTTTAATTATGGAAAACGGTGCAAATAGTGTGAGAGCGGTTTGTACACATGCTGTTTTATCAGGCAAAGCGTATGAAACGATCGAAAACTCAATGTTAGAAGAATTAATTGTAACAGATACAATTCCTTTGAAACAAGAGAGTAGTAAGATAAGAGTGTTGAGCACTGCTAAATTATTTGCAAAAGCAATTGCCAATGTAAATGAACATGGTTCAATAAGTGACCTGTTTAGGGTTTAATAGGTTAACCAACTAAAGAGAATTTAATTTTAACAATAAATATATCAAAAATGAAAACAATCGCAATTAGCGGTTCTCCAAGAGAGAGCGTAGGGAAACGCGATGCTAAAGAGCTTCGCTATGAAGGTAAAGTTCCTGCAGTATTGTATGGTGGTAAAGAGCAAGTGCACTTTGCAGTATTAAGAACTGATTTAAACGAAGCTATTTATACTCCAGAGGCTAACTTTTTAGAAATCAATATCGGCGGTACTAAAACTAAAGCCATCATTAAAGAAGTACAATTTCATCCTTTAACAGATTTATTATTACACGTTGATTTTCTTCAATTATTTGATGATAAAGAAATCATGATGGAAATTCCGGTTAAATTAACAGGAACTTCTCCAGGTGTTAAAATGGGTGGTAAATTAGTTCAAAAATTACGTAAACTACGTGTAAAGTCATTGCCTAAGCATATGCCTCAAGTAGTTGAAGTAAGTATTGCTAAAATGGAAGTTGGTAATTTATTCCGTGTTCGTGATTTGCAAAAAGGCGAATTCGTAGTAACCAATACTCCAGAAGATACAATCGTTTCTGTTGCAATGTCTAGAGCATTGAAACAAGCTGAAACTGAAGCTGCAAAAGGCAAATAATCAGTTTAAACAAATTATAGAACGGTACAAAAGCAATTTTGTACCGTTTTTATTTGCTCCAACTTCCCGACTCCACTCTTTAATCCTTGCTTCTTTATCCTTAACTTTACAAAATGAAGTATCTAATCGTTGGCCTTGGTAATATTGGGCCTGAATATGCAAATACAAGACATAATATTGGTTTTAAGATTGCCGATGAATTGGTGAAGGATTTAGGCGGTGATTTTGATTTGTTAAAACTTGCCTATTATGCGGAAGTTAGTTATAAGGGGAAAAAACTTCATGTAATTAAACCTACTACTTACATGAATTTAAGCGGTAAAGCTGTTAATTATTGGATGAAAGATCTTAAAATTTTACCAGAAAATGTACTGGTAGTAGTAGACGATTTAGCCTTACCTTTGGGAAAACTAAGAATGAAATTGCAAGGTAGTAGTGCCGGTCATAATGGATTGAAAAGTATTGAAGAGCTTTGCGGTGGACAAAATTATGCTCGTTTACGTTTTGGAATTAGTGATAATTTTAGAAAAGGAATGCAAGCCGATTACGTATTGGGTCCATTTGACAAAGACGAACAAAAGGAACTGCCAACATTAATTAACCGCGGAGTAAGTATGATTAAGAGCTTTGCTAGTATTGGCGCAGCTCAAACCATGACCTTATTTAATAAATAGTTTATTTTTTTAAAAAGCTACTTATTTTATCGTGCAATAATTGCGGTTCAAAAGATTTATTTAAGATATCATTTGCACCTGCTTCCATCGCAACTTTTTTATCCACTTCCAATATTGCAGCTGAGAAGTTAATGATCGGAATAGATTCTTTGCCCGGAACAATACCTTGTCTAATCGACTTAATTGCATCAATTCCACTCATTATTGGCATATACGTGTCCATTAATACTAGGTTATAGTCGTTTTCCCTGATTTTATTGATTGCTTCTTGACCATTTTCGACCACCTCAACCTCAATATTCCAGCTTTTCAATATTCTTGTAATTAAAAATGTATTAATAGGGTTATCCTCAGCAAGTAGGATCTTAACATTTTCAAAAGGAAGCAATTGGGCAGGTTTAGGTTGTGCTTTTTCATCGTCGCTTGAAGATGAGACCACTTCATACCAATTGGTAAAGCTAAATGAACTGCCTTTTCCCTCTTCACTTTCTACATCGAGAATACCACCTTTAAGTTTGGCAAGGTTTTTTACAATGGATAAGCCTAAACCGGTTCCGCCAAATTTAACGGTTGTTTGTTCATCTGCTTGCTCAAATACTTCAAATATTTTGTCAATATTTTCTTTAGCAATGCCAATACCAGTATCGATCACCGTAAATTTAATTCTCAGATTATTTCCCTTTTTATCTAAAACTTCGACCTTTAGCGTAACAGAGCCATGATCGGTGAATTTTATCGCATTGCCGATTAAATTCATCAAAATTTGATTTAACCTTAAAGAATCGGCAATTAGCTTTTTTGGTAGTTTTGGATCAAGATCAAGGATTAAAGCTATTTGTTTTTCTTTTGCCCCGATTCCCAATAGGTTTATTACGGCTTTGCACAACTCGATAATGTTTGTCTCGGTTCGATTGATCTTAAATTTGCCGGATTCAATTTTAGAAAGATCCAATATATCATTAATTACGCCCAATAAGGAAGTTGAGGAGGTTTTTAGCAAACTTAGCATTTCAGCTTGTTGTGCATCTACATCTGTTTGGGAAAGTAAATTCACTAAGCCTATGATGCCATTAATAGGTGTGCGGATTTCATGGCTCATGTTGGCCAAAAAGTTCTCTTTGATTCTCTTTCCTTGTTCGGCAAGATCTTTTGCCTTAATAAGCTCCTTTTGATACTTTTCTAGTTGATTATTTTTGCTCTTAATTTCTCGTTGATTGCGAACAAGTTGAATAAAAGAATCCACCTTCGCTGAAGTCACAAATGGGTTTAGTGGTTTATAGAGGTAATCTACCGCACCAGTATTCAAGCCACGAACGGCATATTTTGTCTCCATCGAAATAGCTGTCACAAAAATGATAAGAATATCTTTTGTACGTGGGTTGCTTTTAAGTATTTCAACAAGTTCGAAACCATCCATTTCTGGCATCTGAACATCAACTAGTGCAATGGCAATATCTTGTTCCCATGAAATGCGAAGTGCATCATTTGGTAAGGTTGTAGAAATAATATTTGCATCATCACGTTTTAACAAAGCCTCTAAAGCAATGATGTTTTCTATTTTATCATCAACTATCAGGATATTTATTTTTTCCATTTTTTAATCTATTCTTTGGTATATATTATGCCTTTTATCGATAACCTTAAATCGACTTTTTAAATTCGCATCTCTAATTGTTTCTTTAGATCCTAAGCATAAAAAGCCAAAGCTAGCTAAACTATTATAAAATAATTCGAGAACTTTATTTTGGAGGTCTTTATTGAAGTAAATAAGTACATTTCTGCAAGAAATTACCTGAAATTCGTTAAAAACGCCATCTGAAACCAAGTTGTGAACCGAAAATAATACGTTTTTCTTGATAGAATGTTTAATTGAAACAGCATCATATTTTGCGGTATAATATTTTGAAAGAGAGTTTAAGGCTCCTGACTCTCTATAATTTTCCGAATTATGTTTCATTTTATTTAAGGTATAAATACCTTCCTTCGCAATCTTCAGTACATCTGCATTAATATCTGTCCCATAAAAAAAACTCCTGCTATATAAATTCTCTTCAGCAAAAAGTATCGCAAATGAATATAATTCTTCTCCACTTGAGCATCCCGCATTCCAAATCTTAATTCGCTGATAAGAATTTAAGTAAGGAATTATATTTTCCCTGATCGATTTGTAAAAGAGTGGATCTCTAAACATTTCGGTTACGTTGACAGTTATTTTAAATAAAAATTGCTCAAAATAGTCACTGTCATTTATAAGAAGTGTACGTAAATCAAAAACGCTTAGTTTTTGAAGTTGTAAGATTTTGGTAACCTGCCTTTTGAAGGAGGCCTCAGAATATTCCGTAAAATCAAAACCATGGACATGCTTGATGATAGCAATCAAATCATGTAATTGTTCGACGCTAATTTCAGTTGGATGGTATGCCTTGGGATCACTCATATTTTACTCAACCAAACCCTCATCATAGATAACAATTGATCAATATTTACAGGTTTCGAAATATAGTCATTAGCTCCGGCCTCAATGCATTTTTCTCGATCGTTTTTCATCGCCTTTGCTGTTAAAGCAATAATAGGGAGGTTCGCGAAAGCTTTGTTCTTTCTAATACGTGTCATTGCCTCGTATCCATCCATTTCAGGCATCATGATATCCATCAATACCAAATCTATACCCTCAACTTCATCTAACTTTTCAATAGCTTCACGGCCATTGTTAGCGATTACAATTTGCATCTCGTAAGATTGGAGTGCTGTAGAAAGCGCGAAGATATTTCGCATGTCATCATCAGTTATTAATATTTTCTTTCCGAACAATGATTTTTCAGTACCAGTAACTTCTTTATTTATTTTAACTGAACTTTTTACCGAGTCAGTCTTAAGCTTATTCATAAATAAGCTTACCTCATCAATTAACCTATCGTTAGATTTATTGGATTTAAGTACCATCGCTTCAGAATAATGCATGATCCTTTCCATCTGATCGTTCTGAAGTTCCATAGCAGTATTAATTACAACCGGGATAGTTTGTAAGTCTGGCTGTGCCTTAATTTGGTCGAGCAAGTCAAATCCAGATATATCTGGCAAGTTTAAATCAAGAATAATGCAGTCAAACGAAGCTTCTTTTAATAAATCTAGTGCTTCCTTACCAGTAAATGCTTGAGCAACATCTACACCTTTATCTTTTAGTTGTTGAGCCAAAACTTTACTTTGCAATTCTTGATCTTCAATTAGCAATACTTTGTTTAAAATATAGTTCTCGGGTATCTGACCAAGTAAATCAAATGCGTTTGCTAATTCATCTTCACCGATTGGCTTTTTCAAAAATCCAATTGCCCCTTCTTTTTTTGCTTTCTCACTTTTTTCATCCCCTGCCGACATCATATGAACAGGGATGTGTTTGGTGATAGGATTGTTTTTTAATTTTTTTAGAATAGTCCATCCATCCATAACTGGAAGCATGATGTCTAAAATAATGGCATCTGGTAGATTTGCAGTTGCTAGATCTAATCCCACATCTCCACTATAGGCAAGTATTGGATTAAAACCTTTTTCAATGGCATAATCTTTTAAGATTTCTGCAAAATTTTTGTCATCCTCTACAATTAATAAGGTGTTTTTAGCTGATTTTACCTTTAAGGGTTGATCAAAAGTAATCGATGGCGTTTCTACAACAGCAATAGGCTCGGTTACTTCAACATCCGTATTAATTGTTAGTCCCTGAGGAATAAAGAGGGTAAATGTGCTACCAATATTTGGCTCGCTTTTGATCTGGATCTCGCCACCTAAAATATTTGCCAGTTCTTTACTGATTGATAATCCAAGTCCAGTACCACCATATTTTCTGCTTGTCGACCCATCAGCTTGTTGAAAGGCTTCAAAAATCACAGCTTGTTTATCTTCAGAGATCCCTATACCGGTATCAATAACCTCTATCGCTATCACAGCCTCTTTATATTCTTTAAGTTGGTTCGAATAAAACTTCGTGTCAGCTGGTGCTTTAAATAGGTTTAAGGATACATTACCTTGCTCTGGCGTAAATTTAAAGGCATTAGAAAGTAAATTTTTAATAATTTGCTCTAACCGCGATAGATCTGTTTTAAAGTCAGCCGGCAAATCCTTTGAAAGTGCAATTTCAAAGTTTATTTTTTTGGTTTTTGCAACTTCTGTAAACAAGGCTTCCATGTCCCTTTTTACATCAAGTGGAGATGCCTTCTCGATCGTTAGATCAACTTTCCCAGACTCTATCTTCGACAGATCTAAAATGTCGTTGATTAAGTTTAGTAAATCTGTTCCTGCATTTTGAATAACACCAGCATATTTAACCTGGTCTTCATTTAAGTTTGCAGGTTTGTTCTCTTTTAAAATTCTAGCTAAGATCAGGATGCTATTTAATGGGGTTCTCAATTCATGGCTCATATTGGCCAAAAATTCAGATTTATATTTGCTAGATATTTCTAGTTCCTCAGCTTTTAAAGAAATGGCCTCTCGAGCCTGACTAATTGAAATGTTTTTTTCCTCCAGTAATTGCGCCTTTTCTTCGAGCTCGGCATTAGTTTGTTGGAGCTCTTCTTGTTGCACCCTTAGTTCTTCTTCTGATGCCTGAAGTTCGTTGCTCTTATGAAGCAGTTCTTCGTTAGTTGTTCTCAACTCCTCTTGTTGAGTTTCCAGTTCCTCGGCCTGTTGCTGAGTTTGCTCAAATAAATCTCTTAATATTATTCGCGAAAACGCACTGTTAATAGCAATGCCTATATTTTCTGCCACACTATTTAAAAATAAAATCGTCGAATCTTTTGGCAAATTATTTAAACCTAGCTCAATCACTGCAATTGTTTCATTCTCAAATAGCACGGGGGTTAAAAGAATGCAGTTCGGACTAATGTTGCCCAATCCAGAATTAATTTTAAGGTAGTCAGGAGGGACATCTGTTAATATTTTTTGCGTCTTCTCAACAGCAACCTGCCCAACTAGGCCATCCCCTAGGAAATAACGTTCCTTTTGCTTTTTTAAAGAGTAGGCATAGGATCCAGTAAGTTCTAAGCTTTTGTCTTGCCTATTAGTTAAAAAGATGGCGCCGATTGGAGCTTCTACATAATTGCAAATGCTACTAATAATATGGTTAGCCAATTCATTCAGCTCTTGCTCACCACGAATTTGCTCATTTAATCTCGCGGCGCCAGACAATAGCCAATTCTTTTGCTCATTGTCTGCCGACAACCTTTCTAATTGAGCGTTATTTTCTCTAATCTGAATTTCTGTTTCCTTTTGTTGATCAAAGGTTCTTCTGATATAGGATAAAAGAAATAAGATGAGACCAAATATGATCACTGAGCTAAACAGTACAATTAATGTAGTGTTATTGCTACTTAGTGCTGCATCAGCTTTTCTTTTTTTCAGCAACTTCATCTCTTGATTAATCATGCGCTGACTGAACTTAACAAACTGATCTTTAAAATACTTGTCTCTATCAGTGATTAAAAGAGCAACAGCGGCTGCTTGCCCTTTGGCTCTATTAACAGAAATCACATGCTCCATTTCAGCAATTTTTAACTCAGAATAATGGTTTAATGAATCGGTATTATTAACCTGTTCATGATTGTCATTAACTAATAATTTGAGTTCTTTGATAGCTGGTGATATCTTTTTTACATTTTCAAAATAGGGAGTTAGATATTTGTCTTTTTGTGTAATAATATATCCTCTGAAGCTGGTTCCAGAGTTTAAAAGATAAAATTCAGTTTCTCTTATTTTATCAATTACTTCATGGGTATGACCTTGCCATGCTGAATCATCATTTAATTTTTGGATGCTTAAATAAGAACTTATTGCAGAAATTAAAACGAAGAGGAGGGAAATTGCAAAGCCAGTTAAGACTTGCTGCTTAAATGATAGTTTAAACATCTGTTATAGGATGATGATTTATAATTGGAATAAAGCTAAAGCAATTATAAATATAATCAAAGAACAGATTTATAATTGGAGTCCTTGCGCGTAAGTTGCTCCTAGGGGGATAAGCTTATCAGCTATCCAAATCTGGGAGCGATCATACTTTGTGATCTTGTTTTTAGCAATGATAAAGGCTCTATGAACTCTAATGAATTCTTTGGCGGGTAAGAGGTCAAGCAGCTCATTGATGGTTATTCTGGAGCTAAGCATCTTATCTTCCTTTAGATGAAGTTGGGTGTAATTTCCAGATGCCTCAATATATAAAATGTCTTCTAAAAGCACTTTTATTTGTTCATAGCCATCTTTTACAAAGATAAAGGCACTTTTGATTTCGCCCGCATTACTTCGTAAATCAAATAATTCTTTTGCCTTGTGGCAAGCTTTTAAAAATCGGGATAATGAAAAGGGTTTTAATAAATAGTCAACAGCATCAAGTTCGAAGCTTTGTACCGCATGTTCGCTATAAGCGGTTGTAAAAATAATCATTGGCGGCCTACTTAAGGTCTTAACAAAGTCGATACCACTAATGTCAGGCATTTTGATGTCTAAAAAGATAAGGTCTACTTTATGTTGTTGGAGATAGGCAATTGCATCAAATGCATTTGTAAAGCGCGCATTTAATTCAACAAATGGAACTTTTGCAGCATGTGCAGCTACAATATCAAGTGCAATTGGTTCATCATCTATCGCTATCGCAATCATTTAATTCAAAAATTTCTCTATCTGATTATATAATTCTTCTTGCTCACTTGGTCTTTTAGCTTTACTCACAACCAATTTACCTTCTTTGTCAAATATAAAATATTGCGGGTAATATTCAGCTTTGTCGTCGGTGTTTGCTAATAATTCTTTCCAAAAAGGAATAATTGTTTGCCTAGTTTTGCGAAGATGAAGACCTTCCATATTATTAACTTTGATGAATTCTTTCCATTGCAAATCCAAATTATCATCGTCTAAATCTAAGTAAACATACGCTACATCTTTATTTTTAAATCTAGCTTTTAAATTAGGGATGAATTTTAACTCTTCTTTACAGGGACCACACCAAGTTCCCCATACATCTAAGTAAACAACTTTACCTTTTAGTTGTTTAATGACCTCATTAATGGATGTCATTTTTTCGTAGCCTTCAACTATTTTGATATTTGCATTAGCAGAATTTTGAAGAAGCATTGTTTTTAAACTCGCAACTTTTGCATTCAGTTCATTCAAATAAATGCTCTTTGGAAAATGTTGTTTAAAAGCTTCTGCTAGTCCAAGCATTAACCTTAAATCTTTATCGCTGTAAAGATTGATCAGCTGTTGATAAGTATAGGGTTCTACCACTTTTGCAGGAAAGTTCTTAAGAGATCCAATCCATCGCCAATAAGGCTTCCCAAAATTTTTAACGATGCTGTTTGCGCTGTCTAAGGTAACGCCGAAATAAGGAATAAGTTCATTTTTACCCAGCTGATTGGGTTTTACCGTAAAGAAAGCTTTCGTCTCCAAGTACCGGACATAATTATCTAAAAAACCATAGTATTGCGGACCGGCTGGGAATACTGAGGGGCGTTGGTCGCTTTTATCAAAAATAGAAAGAATTAAGCTATCTACTAGCGGTCTGTTGGAAATCCCAGTTCGTGCCAGATCATTTAAATAGTTATAAGCAATATACTTTAGCTCCGCAGAAATCAATGCCTTATCATTGGCAGCAATCGCCGAAGATTTTACCTTTTGTATTTTCTCCTCTTGCTGTGCGAAATAAGGTTTAACAACTTCATTTTGCAATTGCTGCAAGGAATATTTTGCAAATGTTTTACTGGGTTCATTCGCCAAAAAGAAAGGATACTCTTCAAGCTTTATTGCTTGCATTACCTTACTTTCTGGTAAAGCGGTCCCGCTTACTAAGTTGAGCGTACTATCTTTTTCGTTTAAAATAATATTTAAATCCTTGTTCGGCGCAAATAATAGTGTATGAAAAGTTCTTACAAAAATGACATTAACAATTTTTTGCGTGTGAATAGGGAGAGTTACCTTAAACGAACCGTCTTTTGAAATTGGAATAGGGAAGCTATTCTCCTTATGAAAACCATAAATCAATGGAATGTTTACCTGAAGCTTTTCTGTGCCTTGATAGTTCACTATTTTTCCGCTTAATTTAAATTGTCCATAACTGTAAATAGGTACAAGCAATGCGAAAATTAAGGCAATTCTTTTTAATACTGTTTTCATTTTTAGACTTTTACAATTGTAATGTTAAATGAATAAAGAACTCTTTAGCGCTCTCACGAATGATGAGTTCGTGCTTACCAGGGTATAATAAGGCTAATCTTTGTTTTACATTCTGAAGTCCAATGCCACTTTTGAACTTTTCGGGGTCATTTTCTGGTTTGATATGAATACTGTTATGTACATCAAAATACAGAGTTTTGCCTCGTGTTTGAAGGGTGATTTTTATATAGGAAGGGTGTTGTAAACTAATGCCATGTTTAAAGGCATTTTCTACAAAAGGAATCAATAGCATTGGAGTAATTTCTAAGTTTTGAATTTGCTCTTCAATTTGAGTATCTATGACGATATCTGCTGATTTTGAGGTCCTCAATTTTTGAAGGCTTATGTAATTCTCCAGGTAATCAACATCCCGTGTAAGCGAAATTTTGTCCTGTACATTCTCGTGAAGCATAAAACGCATCATGTCACCCAATTTCTGAATTCCCTCTCCGGTTCGTTCTGCATTTTCTTGTAACGCGGTGCCATAAAGCGTATTTAGCGCATTAAATAAAAAGTGTGGGTTGATTTGTGATTGCAAGAAGTTTAAGCTAGCGTCTGACTTTCCAAGCTCCTTCTTTAAAAAGCTGATTTCAGATTTGTTCTTCAATCGATAGTTATAAATAACCCAGATCAATGGGGTTGTAAAAAAGCAATGGACGCCCATATTAAAAGAAAATATTATTGGCCAGGTTTCTTCATCTTGAAAGAAGAGCGTAGCAATCGCCGCTATAAAAGCACCTGTTAAAGCAAGTAGCAGGATGCTGCGCCATAAATACCCCCAAAATCCAATATTCATGTTTTTGAGGTCTGGAATTAAACGATAGAGCGAATAGCCATAATGTAGGATGCCCAAAGGAACTACAAATGCCCAAATGATCCCATAATCATCCTTGTCGGCTTGCGTACCCAAAAGGAATAATACAAATATATAAACTACGAATGCAATCACGCATTCATTCAGGATTCTTGGATATTGATATTTCTGGTTAAAATGGGCTACTATTTTTGGTATATAAGTTTTGGTGAGCACATAAAATGAAAACATCAAAATCATATAGGTTGCCTGAGAAAATCCCTTTACAAAAAGATGAGTGTAAGCTTCCGTTATGTTGTCGTATTCTACCAATAAATAAGCTTGACTATATGTATAACCAATACTCATAAATAAACCGTAAAGGAAAAATACAGCAATGAGCAAAAAGGTATTCAAGACTAAGTTAACTTGCTTGATAAGCGTAGGAATTAAATAAAAATTAAGCAGGAGAAAAACCAGATATACATAAGTTGTACTCAATAATTTGGGTAAGAAATAATGAGGTATATAAGAGAAATTAATACCAGAATTTCTAAATGAATAAATTTGACGGGAATAGAACCTGCCCGAAATAGTATCACTGTCTATGTTAATGACCATTAAAAAAATAACCAGGAGATATAATCCAGTAGCTACCCAAAATTCAATCTTTTGTAAATCTTTAAAATTCATCTTTTTTGTTTTATGGTGCAATTTTACTAAGTAGGCACCTTCCGTTTAATAAAAATGTGACTAACCCCTTTAAAAATGTGACAAACTGGAGTTTTATGTAATTAAGTGTTAAATTTGAAGCGTCAACTTAACGTAAAACTGACCACTTATGATTCTTTACGGTATCCCAAATTGCAACACAGTTAAAAAAGCTCAAGATTGGTTAAAAGCAAACCAAATAGATTTCGAATTTCATGATTTTAAAAAGAAAGGTATTACTCCAGAAAAATTAAAAGAATGGTTCGATGCCTTTGGTCCTGAAAAAGTAATTAATAAAAATGGATTAACTTTTAAGAAATTAAGTAAAGAGGAACAATCTTTAATTAACTCTCCAGAAAAAATAATCGATTATTTAATAAATGCGACAAGCGCCATCAAGAGGCCTATTTTGGAGCAAAATGGTAAAGCGATTACAATTGGTTTTGATGAAGCCATTTTTCAAAGTAAATTTAAGTAGTACTAAAACAGTGCAAATATTGCCAAGATAATGTTGGAATTAACTTTTCATTAATTATATTTACATCACACATAATAATAGCACAAGTGAAATTTAATTTTAGAGGCAATTCAACTAAAAAGAAGAAGATATTAATCGTAGAAGATGAACCGATGAGTGTTTTGCTAATCCAGCAAATCCTTAAAAGTTACCAGTTTGAGTTGATTGTAGCCACTAATGGTCTTGATGCTATAGAGAAATTTAAGAATACCGATATTAGTCTCGTAATCATGGATCTTTACATGCCAGAAATGGACGGTTTCGAGGCTTCAAAAAGAATAAAGCAAATTTCAAAAGATACTCCCATCATCGTTATATCTACAACTACCATTGCAGAGGATGAGCTTAAAAAAGATATTGGAATAGATTATTTTTTAGCAAAGCCCTTAAATGTTGTCAAGTTTAAAGATTTTATTCACATGTTACTACTTGCTTAAGCAAGTCAGCCTGTTGTCAATTAAGCTCATTGAGGGGAACGTCGTAACCTCATAAAATAAAAACGTTTTTCTGTTAAAATTTGTTAAATGGAAACAAATCAACTGGAAGAGCGTTAAATTTGATTATGTTAAGGAAGGTTTTAATTTTATTTCTATGTTTTGTTCCAGCGCTAATGCAAGCGCAAAGTGCATTAACCGGAAATATTTTCGATAATACAAATAGGTCTACCTCCATTGAAGGAGCAATTGTTAAGAATCTTAGCACTAAGGCGCTTACATTGACTGATAAGGATGGACATTTTGTAGTTGCCGCCAAAATTGGAGATTTAATTTCGTTTGGAATGGCAGGTTATCAGACAGATACCGTGTATTTGATCAATTTATTCCCCAAAAATGTATACTTGCGTACTTTAGTTAATAATCTAAATACCGTAAATATAACTAGCACCAAAGTATCGCCTTATTTAGATTTAAAAGATCAAAATGCAATGCCCTCAAGACAAGTAGACTATTCAAAGCAAAGAGGGGGAGTGCGTTTAACTCTGGGTTATAATAAATTCAAGAGACAACAGGCAAAAATCCAAGAGCTGGAAGAGTACGACGACTTTAATGAGGAAATTAATAGGAATTTCACAGAAGAGTTTGTCAAAAAGCTATTAAAAATTGATAGTGCAGATTTGAAAAATTTTATGCAATTGTACAGGCCTACAGTAGCTCAGATACGAGCCGAACGACCATTTAATTACGCATATTATACAGCCAAGGCTTATCGTACCTGGTTACAGCTCCCCGCTGACCAGAAAAAACTACCTTCGCTTCTTAAGCCAGTTAATAAGGTGCCAACGGACAATTGACCACATCGATAACTCTCAACTAAACATTTTACAAATATTTATTTGTAAAATTTTAATTAGCCATTACCTTTATCCAAAATACCATTCATATGTTTAAATCTTATTCTAAAATCTTTTTATGCGCGTTTGTTGTAAGCATTTATAGCTTAACCAGTTTTGGACAACAAGCCTCAGCGCCAGCAAGTACAAATTACAGTCCGGCAGAAGCATTCGGCCCATTGTTCTATACACAAAATGGAAACGAATATCGTTCGGCAAGTGGTGCGCCAGGTCCAAAATATTGGCAAAATGGCGTCGATTATACCATTACCGCAAATCTTGATGAGGTAAAAAATGCCGTAAGCGGTACAATCACCATTACCTATAAAAATAATAGCCCTGATAAACTTCCTTATTTATGGTTACAGTTAGATCAAAATACTTTCAAAGAAACTTCAAGAGGCTATGCCGTTACGCCAGAGCGTAGTCGTTATGGCGCACAAGGTGAAAAATTTGATGGAGGATATACCATTAAAAATCTTAGCGTTTCCCAGAAAGCTGCTGCTGTAAAATTTACTTCTTTGGTTGAAGATACGCGTATGCAAATTCGTTTAGATAAGCCTATGTCGCCTAATGGAGATGTTATAACCATAAAAATGGATTATTCTTACATCGTACCAAAAGAAGGGTCGGATAGAACTGGGCACTTAACTACTAAAAATGGCGAAATTTTTGCGATTGCACAGTGGTTCCCACGTATGTCTGTGTATGATGACGTGCTTGGATGGAATACTTTACCTTATTGGGGTGGAGGTGAGTTCTATTGTGAGTATGGAGATATTACTTATTCGGTAACAGCTCCGGCAAGCCATATTGTGATGGGCTCTGGAGAATTGTTAAACCCTCAAGAGGTATTCACCGCAGAGCAATTGAAAAGATGGAATGCAGCAAAATTAAGCGATGCTACTGTTCATATTCGCTCTGAAGCTGAGGTTACAGATCCAAAATCGCGTCCTGCAAAGGATAAATTAACATGGAAATTCAAAATTACCAATGCGCGTGATGCTGCATGGGCATCATCAAAATCATTTGTATTAGATGCAGCTCGTATCAACTTGCCTAGTGGTAAAAAATCATTAGCTGTTTCAGCGCAACCTGTAGAGAGCAATGGAATGGATAGCTATGGAAGAGGTGTTGAATATGTGAAGACAACAATTGAACACTATTCGAAAACCTGGTATGAATATCCATATCCTATGGCAGTAAATGTTGCTACAAATATCGGCGGTATGGAATATCCTGGGATTGTGTTTTGTGGATGGAATGCTAAAAAAGGTGGAGCATGGGGCGTAATCGATCACGAATTTGGCCACACCTGGTTTCCAATGATCGTGGGTACAAATGAACGTAAATATGGATGGATGGATGAAGGGTTTAATACCTTTATCAATGGCATTTCAAGTAACTCGTTCAATAATGGTGAATATAAATCTCGTCCAACTGCTTGGCATAACGTAGGTAGGAATTTAGGTAACCCTGCTTTAGAAAACATGATGTTGATGCCTGATGGAATGAAAGAGATGAATATTGGCTACAATCTTTATAGTAAACCTGGCATGGGCCTGCAATTATTAAGAGATCAGTTGGTAGGTAAAGAACGTTTTGATTATGCATTTAGGGAATATATTAAAAATTGGGCATTCAAACACCCTACTCCGATAGACTTCTTCCGTTCAATGGACAATGGAACTGGTGAGGATTTAAGCTGGTTCTGGAGAGGATGGTTTGTAAATAGTTGGAAAGTAGATCAAAGCGTAACTGATGTTAAACCAGTTATGAAAGATGGTAAACTTGCAGGATATACAATTAAAGTAAATAATTTAGAGAAAATGCCAATGCCAATTATCTTACAAATTACTTCTAAAAGCGGTAAAACAGAAACTGTTAGGGTTCCTGTGGACGTTTGGATGAAGAATACAAGTTGGTTGGTTCGCTATAAAACTACGGAAGAGATTACTGAGGTTGTGCTAGACCCAGAAAAATTGATTCCTGATGGGAATGCTGACAATAATAAATGGTCGTCTGCTGGAACACCTACAAACTAACATTTTTTAAGGCCCCGCGAAATCGGGGCCTTTTTCTTCACTTTTAACCTTATCTTTGTGCAATGGCTGTACAAGAGCAAAAAAATAATCCTCTGCATGGTTTAACTTTGGAGTTTATCGTTAAACAATTATTTTTCCACTATGGATGGGAGGAAATGGGCAATTTGGTTAAGATTGCTTGCTTCAAAAACAACCCTACATTAAAGTCTAGCTTAAAGTTTTTGCGTAAAACAGATTGGGCTCGTAAAAAGGTTGAAAAATTATATCTCAATACATTTCACTAATAAGTTAAAAATCGTTAAAAAAATAAACTACATAACTTAGGTAGCTATCTTTAGTTATGGTTCAAAAAAAACAGATTTTTTTACTAGTATCAATCATTTTGCTGGTTGCTGATGTGCAAGCACAGGTTAATGGAATAGTGTTTGACCAAGCTTCAAGAAAACCTATTGCTCATGTTGAACTCACAAACCTGAGCAATCAGGAGAGAACAACTACCAACGATAAAGGTGAATTCCATATCAAGGCTAAAATAAATGAACTTTTGGTTTTCTACAGACCTGGGTATCGATCAGACACTATCTTTTTAGTTGATCTTAAGCCGTTAAGAAGATATATGGCGGTAGACAAAAATGTGTTAAGTACGATCAACATTTCTGGATATAAAAGTATCAGAGAAGAATATGCGCAGGTCTTTAATAAAGCAAATCCTATCCTGTTAAAACCAGGTAGAGGCTTGTTGTTTTATCCCTCGAGTTACTTTAGCCGGGAAGGTAAACAAGCCCGACGTTTCGTTCGGATGCTAAAACAAGAAGAAACTGAGAAAATTATTAATCGAAGATTTAATTTAAAAACCGTTGGTTCATTATTGCCCATTAAGCAGCCCGAATTAGATGCATTTTTAGTGCTTTACCGACCACCATTAAAATTTGTTCAACGAGCAACTGCAGAAAATTTCAAAATTTATGTGTTAAATTGCTATAATAAGTTTAAATTGTTGCCTCCTGAGAAAAGGGCTTTGACATCACTAAAATAATTATCTTATTAAAAATCTATTTGCTAAAAAATTAACTATGCGTAACCTGAAATCCCACAATGTATTAGCCGCTTTTTTCTTCCTAATAGCTTTACTTTTTAGTTTTAATACTGAGGCTAAAGTAATACCCAAACAAGCTAAAGTGCTTATTTTTTCCTTCACTAAAGGCTTTAGACATGGTTCAATTAAAGAGGGGATTTTAGCCATCAAAAAACTTGGAAATGAAAAGGGACTTGATGTTGAGGCTACCGAAGATGTAAATGCTTTCACGTCCGAAAATTTAAAAAAGTATAAATTATTGGTTTTTTTAAGTCCGACAGGATCAGATGTATTTACTGCGGATCAGAAAGATGCATTAAAATGGTATATTAATAATGGCGGTGGACTTGTTGGAATTCATGCAGCTACCGATTTTTGTTACGAATGGGAATGGTATGGGAAAATGATTGGAGGTTATTTTGAAAATCATCCTGCCGTGCAAAAAGTAAAATTGGATATTGTAATGCCAAAAAATAAAATGGTAAAAGGGCTGCCTCAACCATGGATGCATACAGATGAATGGTATAATTTTAAAAATGTTAATCCTGATATAAAAGTTTTAATTAAAGCCGACGAAACTTCTTATAAGGGTGGAACCATGAAAAATAATCATCCCGTTAGTTGGTATCATGAATTTGATGGTGGTAAGGTTTTTTATACTGCCTTGGGCCATACGAATGAATGCTTTGTTGATCCTTTATTCCTTACCCACTTATGGGCAGGAATGAAATGGGCAATGAAGTAATTTCTTTCAAACGCAAAGATGATTAGGATAAACGAGGAAACGCCAATAGAGCAACTCCAAGATGTTAAGATTGGCGATCTGGTTACTGATACCTTTAGTAAAACTGGATTAGTTGAACGTATTGAAATTAACGACGACGGCTTGTATCGTATTTATGAGTTTCATTTAGTAACTGGCAGGATAATTTCAACGAAAAGGTAAGTTGTTAAGCTGTATGGTTTAAATAAATCGATAAGTATTTTCTTTTAAAGAGGGGGCTTAAAAAGTAGGCTACTTTTGGGCAATTTATTCCCTTATTTTGACCGCCGTTTAGCTGATGTTTTAGCAATAAATAGGCTGTAAGCTGTTCCAAACGAATTTATATGTATGGCGCATGCTTTGGGCAAATCAGATAATAGATTTTAAGCCCGATCCTATGTCTTCATGTATTTTATCAAGCGCTCTTCAGGTCATTTTGACATTAATTTATACTACCATAAATGGACAAGAAACTAAAAATGAGGTAGAATTTAATAGGTTAATGCCATTCCATGTATTTTCAGATAGATCAAATAAAATTTCTGGCTACGCTACTGGAAAATACATGGTCTACAATATTGGGCTCTTAAATAACTTAAGGTTAAATAGCATCGCATTTGTTTTTGATTATAAAGATTTGACTAGGGTTAAAAGCGCTGAAAGTATAAACAAAAACCAATTTGGAAATGCCTATACTTTAATTGGAGCTTTAAATTTTTCTCTTGTGAACATTAAGAGATTAAAAGTGATTTTTTCTCCAGGCCTCGGCTTTAGCTATCTCGATGAAACATGGTATACCAATAAGAATCCAATTATTCAGAGCCATCTTAATTTCGCCTCATTGGTGGCACTTAAAATGAGTTATGAATTGAGCGAAAACACCAAGATTTTAACTGGATTAAGCACCCTTCATTTTTCTAATGCAGCAATACGGATTCCAAATAGTGGCATGAATATGTTTGGCTTAAGTTTAGGACTTGCAAAGCATTTTAAAGCAAATCAAAACAAGCCGTTGAAGTTATTCATCAATAAAGAATTAATGGTTCATAAGCATAATTTTGAATTCGGCCTCAATATTGGGAGTAGAGGGGTTTATGAGCGTAAAAAGAGTCTTTATAAATCGGGGGTTTATGTAGGTTATAACTATAGATTTGGTCCCTTGCTTGCATTGAGCACCGGAATAGATGGAGTTTATTATTATGTTCCATTTAATCTTAAAAGATATGTAGCGACCTATCAGTCTAAGGCAACTTCTTTTGATAGATGGCGCATTGGTGTAGGGGCTGGCCCAACAGTAAACTTAGGAAGCCTTAGTTTTTCAGCGCTATATGGATATTACCTGCATTATCAAAGCTATATACCTATCTATACTTATTGGAATACAAGTATAAAAGTTAAGTTTAATAGTTGGCTGGCGGGCCAGGCTAAATTATATGGACACCAAGAGGAAGTCGATTTTTTAGGTGTAGGATGTGTATTTAATTGGACGCCCTAATTAATTTTGAATACTTTTTTTAAAGGCATTAATTATTTCGCCGGTCGACTGGTAAAGCAACGTTTCATTTACCATTAACATCCCTTCGTTTTCAGAATTAGGCATAGGAAATCTAATATTATACTCCTGGTTAAGCTTTGTTTGCATTTTTCGGCCATCAATGTTTTTCGCTAATTTAAAACGATACGTATTTGTGCCACCTGTGAAGCTTTCAATTTTAATTCCTTGTAACTGATTCAATGCAGTAAATATTTCCTTAGCGGAACTTATCGCGTTTTTTAAACGCGTTTCAAATCCTTCTAATCGATGTAGAGCCATAGCCGCGTTTGTCCAATTTCCATACATAGAGCCTCCATGTATTTTTATTAAATGTGTCATCTTATCGATTATTTCTTTTGGTCCGCAAAGCATGGCCCCACCACTAGCACCAAGATATTTATAAAGAGAGATATATACTGTATCAAAGTAAGATGCATATTCTTTAATGGAAACGCCAGTCCACGCAGAAGCCATATAAAGCCTTGCCCCATCGAGATGAAGCTTAATGTTGTTGTTCCGGCAATATTCACTAATTTTTTTTATTTCATCAATTGGGACTACTTTTCCATCCGCCCGCCTAACAGGGTTCTCAATTGATACAGCGCCAATGCCACTTTCAAAAACTTCCTCATTTTTTAAATTTGCTATTGCTTTTTTTAATTGATCTGCAGTAAAATAAGTTTCATCCTTTGCCAAAGGCATTAGCCTTTTATTAAAAAGGGCCTGCGCAGCATCTGCCTCATCGCGGTAAACATGACTTGTATCTTGCACGAAGACCTTTGTTTTTTCATCACTTAAAACCGCAATTGCAAACTGATTGGCCATTGTACCACTTGGCATAAAAATGGCCTTTTCCTTTCCTGTAATTTCACAAAATTTCTTTTCAAGGGTTTCTATTACACCGCCAACTCCGTATCTATCTTTAACTATAGCCGCTGCGGTATGCGCTTTTTGTAGTTCATTTAGGTAATCCCCAGGTTCAAACATCTCTCCATCACCGAAAAATTTGACCGCTTTAACACTAGGTTCCATAAATTGATTATTGTTCATAATCATTGTTGGTCCCAAAGGAGCAATTACCGGTAATAAACCAATGCTAGATTTTTTGATGAAATTTCTTCTGTTAAATATATCCATAATGTTATATGCAAATGTTTCGATAAGTAAAACTAAGATACGAGTTTATATACATTCCTTTTGGGTGCTGTAACGATTCACCTATTTTCGCCGTATTGATATCATAAACGTGTCTATATGCAAAAATCTGTCGGTATACTCTGCTTATTGGTTTTAATACTAAGCTTTACATCCTGCGAAAAGGATAGCGTTAAAAACATAGAAACTATCACTTATGGGTCTTCTTTTGGGTTTTGTACTGGCTATTGCAAAACTGATTTAGTAGTGGGCAATGAAAAATTGATCTTTTCAAAAAGTAAGAACGGTGAAAATCCCGATCGTAAAACATGTACTTCGACTATCACATTAACCGAATTTAATACGATTAGAGATTTAGTTGAGCTAGATAAAGTGGCTAAGCTGCCGAAAACCATAGGTTGCCCTGATTGTGCCGATGGGGGAGCAGAGTGGATATCGATCAATACTGGCGCTAAGGATTATAAAGTTGTTTTCGAATACGGAAGAGCGCCAAAAGAATTGGCTGCCATTGTTGCAAGACTACGGGAACTTAAAGAGACGTTTGCGAATTGCAATTAATTAAATTTCGAAAGGGATACGAACTTGTTTAGTAGCGCTAGCTAAAAACAAAAAAATATTACTCAAGCCCTTGATTATCACAAATAAACTTCCTACTTTTGCAGTCCCTTAATGTGGCCTCCTTATAGGCAGGCCATTAAGGCAGTTTTTAAATAAAAAATAGCAAAAACAAAAAGCAAGAAATGCCAACCATTCAACAATTAGTTAGAAAAGGTAGAGTAGCACTGGAGTTCAAGAGTAAGTCTCCGGCGTTGGACAGCTGTCCA
>Ga0308157_10003768_pt1 | contig 21309 bp, 20 predicted proteins | sample PhyBR1_FD_201035 | JGI IMG/M metagenome (GOLD analysis project Ga0308157, IMG submission 201035) | Phyllosphere microbial communities from UC Gill Tract Community Farm, Albany, California, United States - DLSLB.R1 | ecosystem: Host-associated > Plants > Phyllosphere > Unclassified | place: USA...
ATTACTAGCCGTAGTCCATACGGTAGCAACTGAACGCGTTTGCATCGACATACTACGATAAGAACGTGGCACAGTGGATAGATTTGTTCAACAGCGATAACTGGCGTGAGTCGACCGCCGAATGGATTGACGCGGCCTGCGAGGCTTACGGCATCCAACGCACCTCGGGTCCTGACTTCTGGCCTGCCCAGTTGCATCAGATCCAGGCGACGGTGAAAACCGATGCAGCGGATCTGATCTTCAGCGCCAACGCTCCGGGGTTGACTGCTGAAGCGGCGACTACCGTGGTCGCTGGACAGCTTCTGCCTGAACGCGTGGTGATGCCACTCGCGGTGGATCGTACCGCTGGTTACATGTTGAGCCCTGACTTCGGGCATACTCTGGCAGACCTCGGTGACTCGGTGGAAAATTGGGAGCTGGCCATGGCCTCTCTCGGTTCCTTGCAGGTTGCCCTGATGGGCCACGAAGATGAGTTCTTTGATGCCGGGGTCACCGTTGTTGATCCGCAGTTCTTGCCTGAACAGTTTGAGCAGGCATTGATGATGCATGTTTCTCTGCCGCCAGAACACCCCTTGCACATCGATGGCGCACAGGCAGATCATCTGGCGACGCATATCGATGAGCTGCTCAAGGCTTGCTCCATTTTGCATGGAGGTCCGGTTCCGCTGAGTTTGGAACACGGTAACTTTGATCTTTCCCATGTTGTTGTCCCAGCCGAGTCTGGCACGCATGGGCGCATCTTGAATCTTTCTTCGGCACACTGGGCTCACCCCTTCTCTTCACTGAATACGGCTTTGGCCGCCATGTGTGAAGCTTGGGACTGTGACACCAACGATGAACGTGTGATGCAGGTGCTGTTCGCGTACCTTGATCAGTTTGCTGCCTACGGTTCGCCGGATGAGCTTTATGACCTGATCAATCCTGCGTGCTTGGTAGCTCCACTTTCCCAGCATGAAACGTGGTTGCGTTTGCTCTTGGACGCTGATGAGGAACATTTGCGTCAGAACGCACCGAATGTGTTGAGCACGCTGGATCTTCAGTAGCTTAAACGACGAACGGACCCCAAAGGGTCCGTTCGTTTTTTGTTACTGAGCTACTGCCGTTTCAATTTCCTTGAAGGCGTTTTGTGCAGCATCTGCAACGTTTTGTCGGTCAAAGAAGACTTCCATTTCATAGCGATACAGGATGTCTTGAACAGCGCTGAATCCCATAGGAGGAATAGGTTCAGTTCCTTGGAGCTCTGGCTCTAGACTGCTCACGAACTCTGCCGAAGCGGTCTCCACCGAATCCAGATCAGCAACAACATTCTTTCGAACATCGAGGTTGGCAGGTAGGCCGCGGTCCATCTTGTTCAGCTTGCCAGCTTCTTGCGAATTGACCATGAAGTCAATGAATTTCTTGACCTCATCTGGATGCTTGGTCCGACCGTAACCGGACATCATCATCGAAGATTTGTACCACAAGCCATTGTCTTCGGCTTTTCCAGTGCTGCTAGGCAAGCGCAAGGGAACTAAGTCAGAACCGACAGCAGCCGATAAGCCGCCGAGCTGGTTACTCCACCACATTCCAAACGCGGCCGTTCCGGTTCCTGTCATGGAGCGGTCGGGTCCAGCATTCTGGTTTTCAGCCAGGACCGATGCCTTCGGGTAGGAGCCAGCGGTGAGGAGGTCTCGATGGTGCTGGAAGTATCCGGTGAGATCTTCTGCTGTGAAGCCGAGAGCTCCGTCGCTACCGGTTAAATGTTTTCCACCCTGTCGCAACCAGGTCTGCAATCCGGCAGGTTCGTTAGGAGCTTCCGCTCCGTACTTTCCATCCAGCTTTTCACTGACGGTTTCGGTGATCTTCCGATAATCATCCCAAGTCCAAGTCTTGTCATCTGGCACTTTGAGCCCGGCCTCTTCGAGGACCTTTGGATTAGCCGTCAGGGTAAAGGAATTGATGCCGGTAGTCAGACCAACCAGCCCGTCATCGGTTGTTCCGTTCTGGATTGCCACCTCTTCAAATTTAGAGACATCCACGCCGGTCAGATCGAGTAGTGCACCGCGGTCCGCATATTCACGAAGATACTTGTCATCCATCTGAATGATGTCCGGTGCATCATTGGAAGCAACCTGAGTTGCCAGCTTGTCCCAGTATCCACTCCAGTCCGAGTACTCACCCTGTACGTCAATATCGGGATTCTCGGCCTCAAAAGCTTCAATGATTTTATTGGTGGCCTGGGCGCGGGAATCAGATCCCCACCAGGAAAATCTCAGTACCGTCTTGCCGTCAGCGCTATCTGCACCGCTGCTTCCTCCGCACCCGGTCAACGCCAAGGCGGCGACTGCAACGACTGCAACGGACTTGCTCAGACGTGCACCGAACTTCCGTCGACTTTTTCTTGAGTGATCCTGCTGGTCCATGAGACTCCTCCTTGAGTGGGCCGGTCAGTTCGAAGTTTCAACATTTGACCGTTATTTTCAATCTTTTGGAAAGCGCTTCCCAAACAATCTAAGTGTGAGCTCCATCACGAGTCAAGGGGTGAAGTGGAATCTTTCAATAACATTTGAACATGGCATCATGCACGCTAGGTATCACCGATTACCTGCATGCAACCTCGTGGATTCGCGCAATACCGGAGTTCCGGCGACAACCATTTTGCGGGTTTCCCCGTGACTTAACACCATCTCACCGGCCCATCTGCCAATCTCCTCCAACGGTAGACGTGCGGTGCTCACTGCAGGAGTAACGTCCTCAAGGGTGGGAATATCGTCAAATCCGACGACCGCAACATCTTCGGGGACCCGAAGCCCGCTTTCACGAATAGCACGAATGGCACCCAAGGCCATCACGTCAGATACGCAGAAAACGCATACTTGCTGCTCGCCATCCTCCGACTTGCGTCCCCTCAGGTAATCACTCATCGCCATATAGGCTCCTTCACGGGAAAACGCACCGTGAACAACTTCCACAGCTGAAAGCCCCGTACGTTTCAACTTCGCGAGGAACCCTTGGGAGCGATGACGAGAAGTGAGTAAGTTTTCATCCCCAGCAAGGACAACAAATGTACGATGACCTGCTTTAATCAGCTCTTCAGCGAGGTTTTCAGAGGTCGTCTCATTGTCTATCTGAATGCCACCCGTACTGGCCATAGGTTGCCCGATAACAATGACCTGGCCCCCATTTTCCTGATAGCTCCCGATCAGCCGCAATAGGCCAGCATCTTCAGATAACCCACGAGATCCCGAGAGGATGATGGCATCCGTGCGTTGAGACATAAATGATCTCACTGCTTCAATTTCTCGTTCCGGCTCAGAATCCGTACTAGCCAAAAGCAGCTGCGTACCACTGTCCCCTAGGCCTCGTTGGACCCCGCGGGCGATCGTCGAGAAATAAGGGTCGGCGATGTCGCGGACAACAAGACCCACAAGCTTCGTGGAAGCTCGGGCAAGCGCTTGCGCCTGGGCATTGGGAAAATAACCAAGTTTTTCCGCAGCCGCACGAACTCTATCCGAGATCTCAGCAGCCGGTTTCCGTGCGGAACCATTGAGCACGCGCGAAGCAGTTGCCAATGAAACACCGGCTTCATTAGCGACATCAGTTAGTCGAATAGCCATCTGAAATCCTTTTCGTCCACTACAAGCTGGGACAAGCTTATCTTTCAATCCCGTGATGGTTGACACTCCAATTCTGCATCACTATCGTGGAAAGCGCATTCCCACACTTATTTCCCTTTCTCACTTCAGCCAAGGAGTTTCTGGTGACGAATACAAAAGTTCTCCGCATTGCCATGAACGGTATTACTGGTCGCATGGGCTATAGACAGCACCTACTGCGTTCTATCTTGCCCATCCGCGACCAGGGTGGCATCACGCTTGCCGACGGAACCAAGCTCACCGTTGAGCCGATTCTTGTTGGCCGCAATGAAGACAAATTGCGCGAGCTCGCTCAGAAACATCAAGTGGAGCACTACAGCACGGACCTCGATTCACTCATCGAAGATCCAAGCATCGACATCATCTTTGATGCCTCGATGACCTCGCTACGGTATGACACCTTGTCCAAGGCCATTGCCGCGGGCAAACACGTCTTTACCGAAAAGCCGACCGCCGAAAACTTAGATGATGCCGTTGACCTCGCCCGTCAGGCCAAGGCACAAGGAATTACCGCCGGCGTAGTTCATGACAAGCTCTACCTTCCCGGACTGGTCAAGCTACGTCGCCTCGTCGATGAGGGATTCTTCGGAAGAATTCTCTCCTTGCGCGGAGAATTTGGCTACTGGGTCTTTGAAGGAGACATCCAAGAGGCCCAGCGCCCATCATGGAACTACCGTTTGGCTGATGGTGGCTCTATGACCACCGACATGTACTGCCATTGGAACTACGTTCTGGAAGGCATCATCGGCCAGGTCAAGACCGTGACTTCTACTACCGCCACCCACATCCCCACCCGATGGGATGAGCAGGGCGAGCCGTACGAAGCCACTGCCGACGACGCCGCTTACGGCATCTTTGAACTCGAAACCCCCGAAGGCGATCCAGTCATCGCACAGATCAACTCCTCGTGGGCTGTGCGCGTATACCGCGACGAACTCGTCGAATTCCAGATCGATGGAACCCATGGTTCAGCCGTGGCAGGCCTCAACAAGTGCGTCGCCCAGCAGCGCGCTCACACGCCTAAGCCGGTATGGAACCCAGATCTGCCAGTGACCGAGTCCTTCCGTGACCAGTGGTTGGAAGTTCCTGCCAACGCGGATCTCGATAACGGCTTCAAGCTACAGTGGGAAGATTTCCTCGCGGATGTCGCCGCTGGACGCGAACACAAATACGGTCTGCTATCGGCGGCTCGCGGTGTACAGCTAGCCGCTCTAGGTTTGCAGTCTGCTTCCGAGCGCCGGACCTTGGATATTCCGGAGATCACGCTATGAGTCAGAACAACTTTCCAGAACTCACCCTGATCGATGAACACGGGCAGTCTTTCAACTACAAGATGCATGGTCCAGGTGACTTCCACCGTCCCAGCTCGCCCATCACCTCACGCAAGGTGTACGCAGCAGCCCACGTGATTCCGCATATGGGCGCCGACAACACCCCTGGGGCACCAGCCGTCATTGATTGGGATGCGACGCTCGCCTACCGCCACGAGCTCTGGTCCTACGGACTAGGCGTTGCCGATGCCATGGATACCGCGCAGCGGGGCATGGGTCTGGACTATGCTGCGACCTGTGAGCTGATCAATCGTTCAGCCCAAGAAGCAGCGACCGTCATCGCCGAGAACCGCTACCCAGCACTCACCTCGCTGACGGTACGCGACATTATCGCGTGCGGAGTCGGGACCGATCAGCTCAACGACCAGCCGGTTGAGCCAGGCGATCTGCAATTAGTCATTGATGCCTACCTGCAGATGTTGCGACTTGTCGAAAATTCCGGAGCAAAGTCCATTTTGATGTGCTCACGGGCTTTGGCCAAGGCTGCACGGACCCCCCAGGACTACGTCCAGGTCTACTCAACGTTGCTAGATGCTGCCCAGCAACCAGTGATATTGCACTGGCTCGGTGAAATGTTTGACCCTCAGCTTGCCGGATATTGGGGTACCACCGACCTCGCAGAAGCAACCGCAGTATTCCACTCCATCTTGGAGAAGCACTCGGAGAAAATCGACGGAGTGAAGGTTTCGCTGCTTGACGCGGAGCACGAAAAGCAGCTTCGAACCGCGCTACCGGCTGGAATCAGACTGTACACCGGGGACGACTTCAATTATCCAGAACTCATCGATGGTGACGGGGAACTGCATTCAGATGCACTGTTAGGAATATTTGCTGCCATCTACCCCGCAGCATCAACAGCCCTCCAAGCATTTGATGCTTCAGATGCCGCACGAGGCCGCGCCATCTTGGACTCAACACGGGAACTGGGACTGCATATTTTCAGTGCTCCCACGTTCTACTACAAGACTGGAATCGCGTTCCTTTCCTGGCTCAACGGTCATCAAAGTGGCTTCCAGATGGTCGGTGGCCTACATGCAGGACGCTCGTTGCCCCATCTGGTCCGCACCTTCGTCTTAGCCGATACCGCAGGCCTACTGCTGAACCCAGAACTAGCTGCCGAGCGCATGGAAGAACTCCTAGCCGTTTATGGCGCCAAGACCACTACCCGTACGTTGACAGGAGTGTCATGAGCTTCGAACTGTCTCTAAACACCGGCACCACACCCAACCTCAATCTGCAGCAAGCGGTCGAAGCAGCATCCCGCGCAGGATTAAGTCATATCGGCCCCTGGCGCCACCTCCTCGAACAAGCCGGAGGGGCACAACGAGCTGCAACCATCATCAAAGAAGGCGGATTGCAGGCAAGTACCCTGTGCCGTGGCGGGTTCCTCACGGCTACTTCTTCACAGGCGCAGCAAGAAGCCTTCGAATCCAATCGCCAAGCCATTGAAGAAGCTGCCACCATCGGGGCGAATAACCTGATCATGGTGGTCGGCGGTCTGCCGTCAGCAGCGCACCTTCTCGGTGGCAGTGGAGATCTCCAAGACAAGGATATTGTTGGCGCCAGGGACCGAGTGGCACGTGCCTTGGACCAGTTGGTTCCACTGGCAATAGACCACGGTGTCTGCCTAGTTTTGGAGGCGCTGCACCCGATGTATGCAGCTGATCGCGCCGTCTTATCTACACTGGGTCAGGCCCTGGACATGGCAACTGCCTATCCAGCTGAAGCGGTCGGCGTAGTCGTTGATACCTTCCATGTTTTCTGGGATCCGCAGCTACAGCAACAGATCCAACGGGCCGGCCACGAACGTCGCCTAGTCAGCTATCAGATTTGTGACTTCAATCTGCCGATCGCCAGTAATGCCTTGCAATCACGCGGAATGATGGGCGATGGACATGTTGATTTCTCATCGATCTCTCGTTGGGTCGCTCAGGCCGGTTATCGAGGTCCTGTCGAAGTCGAAATCTTCAATGACGAGATCAACGCTCAAGACGCAGACCTAACCCTGGCCACCATGTCAGAACGTTATGAGTCACTGGTTATACCGCATCTTGAGCAAGCTGCGGGCATCCAGCCGGCGAGCGCCATAAACTGATCTGACTTCGACAATTTCAAGAAGGACACTATGAACCAGCAAACCACCGTTGCGGCTACCCAAGACGACAATTCCGCTTCGCCGTCATCAGCGCCGGCGGTGGTGCTGGTCGGTCTTAATGGTTTTGGACGCCAACATCTGACAAACATTCAACGTCTAGCTGACGAGGATAAGATCAGTTTCCTCGCGGGAATTGATCCCAATGATCCGGGCAGCGCCATTCGCGGAGAAAATACTCGAATCTTCAGTAGCCTCGACGAGTTTATTGATTCCGGGTTGAAACCGGACATCATCATCATTTCGACCCCCATTAACACTCATGCAGATTTGGCCTTGAAGGCCATAGTCACCGGCGCTGACCTGTATTTAGAAAAACCTCCTACGGCTACCTTGGAGCAGTACGAGACGCTACTGAGTGCCGCTCAAGCAGCGGGTGTCAACGTCCAGGTAGGGTTCCAGGCACTGGGGTCATTGGCACTGAAAGCAGTGGCCGAATTTTTTGAAGATGGGGCAGAAAATTCACCCATTGGTGCCTTACGTGCGGTCGGGGCCAGCGGAAATTGGCTACGCACCACGGGCTACTATAACCGCTCACCATGGGCGGGTCACCGCCAGCTGGACGGTGTTGAAATCGCTGATGGTGTGGTGACCAACCCACTAGCTCATGCGGTCGCCAGTGCTCTAAGGATTGCCGGAGCTCAACGCTCCAGTGACGTCATTTCGGTAGCCACAGATTTGTATCATGCGCACCAAATCGAAGCCGACGATACTTCGGTAGTGAAGCTACAAACGACTACCGGCATTCCGGTTACTGCAGCTCTGACTGTCTGCGCAAAGGAACAGCAGGACCCTTGGATCACCATCTATGGAACTGAAGGTTCAGCCATCTTGTATTACACGCGCGATGAGCTAATCATCCGACCCAATCCGGACTTAGACCGTCCCGTGACTTCCAAGGTTTTCGAACGGGTGAATCTGCTGGAAAATCTTGTCGAGGTCCGCACCGGGGCAGCCATCGACCTATTGAGCTCACTGGAATCTGCTGGCGCCTTCATGCGCGTTCTAGAACAAATACGAATTGGTCCCGAACCAAGGGACATTCCTGCCGACTATGTGATCCCCGCCGATGAGGGAGATCAATTCCATCCTGTCATCCCCGATATCGAACATTTCATCGATAGGTCTGTGGCTGCGCAGTCGAGTTTTGCCTCACTCGGAGCTCCCTGGGCAGCGGAGCCAGAATCTAGCGGTAAATTCACTCTTGAGCATCCCATCACCGGGCAGAAACAGGTCGTCGCCAGGCTCCGCACCGGTGAGGATATTGCCGTCACTAACTCCCCGCGGCCTTTTCTTGATGAGCTCACAACTCTAGGCGGTGTGCACATCAGTGACCAGCAACCGTTGGATCACACGTGGCATCTTGGCGTTGGCGTAGCAATCCAGGACGTCAATGGAAATAACTTCTGGGGTGGGCGAACTTATACTCGTGCGGACTCACGTTACGTATGGCGTGAGGATCATGGTCATATCCGCACTCTTGCAAATTCTTTTGCTGCCAACGGAAGTTCAGTGACATCCCAGCTGGAGTGGGTCGGCCATCAGCAGCACGTTTTGTTGGATGAACAACGCACAGTAGATTTCCGTACTTTCACCCACCACCCCGTTGGGGCAACAGGATGGATCATGGATTTCACTTTCAGCCTTTCGGCCCGTGAACAATCTGTTTCTCTCGGGTCACCAGGATCTAATGGACGGCCTAAGGGCGGTTATGGCGGATTCTTTTGGCGACTTCCTAGAAACAGCAACCCACAGATATTCACCGACTCCTCGGTAGGCGAAGAACAAGCCCACGGCTCTTTGAGCCCATGGTTAGCCTTCAGTGCCGACTTCTGTTCAGAGGCAGTGGGCCTCTCACAGCGCGGCACAGGACATGGCGAAGCGACGCTCATTTTCTGTAGCGACGGGGACGATCCGTGGTTTGTCCGTAGCTCTGGTTATCCCGGTGTAGGTAGTTCGTTAGCTTGGGATACCCCAGTCGTATTAGAACCCGGCACCTCTCTGACTCGCCATCTGCGCGTTTTAGTGGTTGATGGTCATCTGGATGCTTCAGCAACCTCCGCACTAGTCCAAGAATTCGGTGCAGAGAATCAGAAAGATGGAACATGCCCACGTTGATAACAAGTGAATACACAAAAAAGCACGCTCAGCTCACGGAAATCATTCAGAAGCGGGGAGCGCAAGCAATACTGCTCTCCACCCCCGCATCGCTAGCCTGGCTCCTGGACGGTGCACGTACACACGTTTCGCTTGCAGCTCCTCCGATCGTCCGCGTTTTGGTTCACGCTGACGGCTGCGAGCTTGCTACATCAATCAGTGAAGCACAGCGGCTACACGACGAAGAACTCACAGCCCTAAGCCCGGCGAAACTACACGTCACCAAATGGTACGAGTCATTGGATGATGTCAGTGCCTGGTTCCCCGAGGCCGCAAACTGGAAGATTCTTGCAGAGCCCGAGGTCGACTCGGAACTTCGCGCTATGCGCACCGCGTTAACTCCGACGGAAGTGGACCGCTATCGTCAGTTGTGCCAAGACACGGCCTCGGTGATGACCGAAGTACTTTCGGAGTCTTCCAGCGATGACACCGAATTCGCTATCGCAGCCAAACTTTCTGCAGGCGCCATCGCACAGGGTGGAGAAGTACTGGTAGCCCTGGTGAGCGGTTCCACTCGTACCGATTATCGACACCCTTTGCCGACTCAGGCACCACTGGGACGCAAAGCCATGGCCGTATTGTGCGTCAGAAGGCACGGGCTGATTGCCAACCTCACGCGCTGGGTCCGCTTTGCGCCTGCTACCGAAGAAGAGCTTGCCGGAGAAGCTGACATTCTCGGCGTCGAGTCAGACATTATTTCGGGTATTTCAGAAGACAAAGCACTCGGCGAACTGCTGCCCATCATCCAGCAAGCCTATCCAGCCCATGGCTTTGACGAGCTGGAATGGACGCGACATCATCAGGGCGGAATTGCCGGATTCAACGGTCGCGATCCGCGACTAGCTCCGGGAGCAACGGACCGTTTCCAAACAAATCAGGCTTTCGCGTTCAACCCGAGTGCACAACGCGGCGGCCATACTTTTAAGGTTGAGGACACCATGTTGTTCACTGAATCCGGTGCCATCGAAGTGCTTAGTGTGGATCCCCAGTGGCCAACCACCATGGTCAACGGATTGCCTAGGCCTCAAGTACTACAGCGATAAACGGTCATAGAAAAACTGGTGGGTGCAGGGAATCAAGTTCCCCGCATCCACCAGTTTTCTTTGTGATAGCTTCTAGACCTTTGCTTTGAGCTCGGATCTCCAGCTGCGCTTAGGTTCCCAACCGATCACTTCGCGGGCCTTCTCGATGCTGAAGGCCGGGCTATCGCCGGTCAGGCCAGTTGCCAGGGATGCGAGTTCCGGATAGATCTCTGGGATGATCTCCGAGAGTGGACGGGTGGCCATGGCATCCTTAGCTCCCACAAAGAACACTGCACCGTTCTCAACCCGGTCAAATCTCTCGAGTAACAGCAGCAGGAAGTCTGCGACGTCGCGAGCATCGACATAGTTGAACAGTGCAGGAGCCGAGAGCTTCGGATCCTGCAATCGTTCTGCCACCGTGTGGCCCTGTTGGGTCGGTGCACCATCCCACTCTTCTTCTGCAATCACGAAGCAGGGGCGGAATGAAGCAAACTTCACCGGGCTCTGTGGCCCCATCTTGGCAGCGAACATGGCCGCGATTTGTTCAGCGACATACTTGGATAAACCATAGGCGTGCCACGGGCGTGGTGTTTCATTTTCGTCTAGTGGAAGCTTTTCAGGAACCCAACCGCCGGGAGATCCGTAGCCCATGATTGATGGACTAGAGGCCAGGACAACACGCGTCGCTCCCGATTCCACAGCCGCAGAAGTGACATTGTGCGCGATGGTCGCGTTAGTTTGAAGAAGGACTTCTTCCGGAGCCATAAACGGTACCGCCATGGCCGCTAGCGAAACCACGGCCTGAGGAGAAATTTCCTTGAATGCTACGTGCGTAGCTTCAGCATTCATCAAATCAATGCTGCGGTAATCAACACCGGGCACTGGTTCTTCGGGTGACCCCCGGTCCAGAGAAACGACTTCATGGCCTGCGGCCGCGAAACCAGCAACGACAGCGCGACCCAATCGTCCTGAACCGCCGGTAATAATAACTTTTTCACTCATGAATTCGTTTACACCTGTAGCTGTTCAGTTGATGACAATCTGACTCCGAGGCCAACGGAAGCAACGTCTACTAACGCTCCGGTTTCTAAGGATTCGTTCCCGCAGATCCCCACGGCAATGGCTCGCGCGCCGTCAAGGAACCCGGCCTGTCGTGAATAGGCGTCCGCTTGGCGTCCTTCGAAGAGTTCTTCCAGCAGGAGCTTATCGCCGCCACCGTGTGATCCATCTGAATTGATGATCGGGATTTCTTCGGCTTCTTGCCAGTGCCGTTGTACCACCAGCCGTTCGCCCTTTGAGCGGATCTTGCTGCTCTGTCCGTCATCGCTAAAGGAGGGATCAACAGGTCTGCCTCCTGCCGCCGGTAGTACTGCGGCGCGCTCAACAACATCGAGCTCAAGTCGTCCTTCGGTTCCATTAACAGCTACGCGGTACCCCTCCCACGGGCTGTGCGCATTAAGCGAATAGGAGAGGATGGGGCCCTTGTCATATTGAACCGTCAGGCTCAGGTTATCTTCGATGGAGATTTCTCCATTAAAGACGCCTTGATCGCGTCGATAACCATCAAAATGTTCATTAGCTAAGTACAGCTTTTCTAGACGTTCATCGCTACGTAGGTCCAGGTCAAAGGGTTCCTGATCGCTGAATTCATGGGTGCCACGTTCGTGCGCCGCCAGACCTCTGGACTCAGCATTTTTAGGGCCATAAAATTTCAGGCCACCGGCGGCGAAAACGCTCTTGGGTGAGTCATCAATCCACCAGTTAACGAGATCAAAATGATGACTCGATTTGTGGATCAGAAGCCCACCCGAGTTCTCTTTCAGTCGGTGCCAGCGACGGAAGTAGTCGGCGCCATGAACGGTATCGAGCATCCAGTTGAAATCAATGGATGTCACCTGACCAATCAGCCCATCATCAATCGCTTTTTTCAGTGCCGTGTTTCTTGGTGAGTATCGATAGTTAAAAGCTACGATCACTTCTCGACCTGTTTCGGTCACCGCTTGGGCAATTCGTGCGGTGCTCTCAGCATCGATAGTCAGCGGCTTTTCCACAATGACATCGGCACCGGCATACATGGAAGTGCAGATCAGTGAAGCATGGGTGTAGTCCGGCGTCGTGATGATCACTCGGTCGATGGAATGCTCACGAATGAAAGAATCTAGATCTTCCGGGTCGAAGGATCCTAGCTGTTCTCCAAAGGTCTGTTCGACGACATCTTGGTAATACTCAATACGGCCCGGATTTGTATCTGCCAAGGCGACCAATTCCGCGACGTTACTGTGATCACCGAGCATGGAGGTGATGTACATTTCGCACCTGTTGCCGGCACCGATCACTACATAACGCGTGCGTGTTGCTGTTCCCATGGGTTTTCTCCTTAGCTATGGACCGCTGTAATTTTGTGGCTGCCAGATATGCCAATGGCCCGGATTTTGAAGTTCCGGGCCATTCGCAGTCGGTTATTTGATACCGGTTGTGGCGATACCCTTGACCAGATATTTCTGACCGAAGAGGAAGGCCAGGAAGACCGGGATGAGGGTAACGATCGACATGGCGAACAGTGCTCCCCAGTTTGATTCACCGGTGGAGTCGATGAACGCATTCAGGGCCACCTGCACGGTGTAATTGCTTGGGTTCGTCAGGTAGATCAGCGAGGTGAAGAAGTCACTCCAGGTCCAGATGAAGGTGAAAATCGCTGTTGTGGCCAATGCTGGAACCATCAATGGCAAGATCACCTGCAGGAAGATGCGCGGGTGTCCAGCTCCATCGATACGTGCAGCTTCGTCCATGTCCTTAGGAATGCCTCGGATGAACTGGATCATCAAGAAGATGAAGAACCCGTCCGTGGCCAGTAACTTCGGGACAATAATCGGCCAGAAGGTGTTAACCCACCCAATCTGCGAGAACATCACGTACTGAGGAACGATGATCACGTGAATGGGGAGCATGATCGTCATGAGCATCAGCACGAACATGGTCTTCTTGAACTTGAAGTCCAGTCGAGCGAAGGCGTAGGCCGCCATGGAACACGAGACCAGGTTTCCTAGGATGCAGCCTAGGACCAAAATGGCGGAGTTCATCAGATACTTGCTGAACGGTTCGGAAAGGGCATCCCATCCGTTGGGGTAGTTATTCCAATCCACCTGTGAGACGACTAGTCCGGCTTCTCTGAAGATCAGGTCATTGGGGCGGAAGGAGCTGGCTACCATCCACAACAGCGGGTAAATCATCACACCCGCTGCGAGGATGAGCAGTGCGTGCTTCACGACTGATCTAAATGGTGTCCGCATTTTAGGCCGGTATCCTTTGACCTTACGTCCACTAGCGTCAGTTCCACCGACCGGTGGTTTCTGGCCTAGCATCTTCTCTTCATCGAGAACATGATCATGGCTTGTCTGATCAAGATCTTCAGACTGCGGTAACGAAGTTTGATTAGTCATCGTAGAACACCCAATACTTTGAAACGAAGAAGTTCACGGCGGTGAATGCGCCAACTATTAGGACCAAAAGCCAGGCCATAGCCGAGGCGTATCCCATATCGAATTGCTTGAAACCTTGCTGATACAGATACAGAGTGAAGAACATCGTGGAGTCAGCAGGGCCACCCGAACCGTTGGAAACGATGAATGCTTGGGTGAAGTTCTGGAAAGCCCCAATAATCTGCAATACGAGATTGAAGAAGATAATCGGACTGATCATTGGGAGCGTGATGCTTAGGAATTGGCGCCACTTGGAGGCGCCATCAATGGATGCTGCTTCGTAATACATGGCGGGTACTTGGCGTAGGCCGGCCAAGAAAATCACCATCGGTGATCCAAAGGTCCAAACGTTGAGCAGAATCAGGCTTCCGAGCGATGTATTTGGATCCGAGATCCAGCCAATACCTTGAATGCCTATTAGGTCCAGCATCTGGTTGACCAGACCGGTGGTTCCGAAAATTTGCTTCCAGAGCACCGCGATTGCTACTGAAGAACCAAGCATCGATGGCAGGTAAAAAACAGATCGGTAGAAGGACAATCCACGCATTCCGCGATCGAGCAAGATGGCAACGCCCAGGGCAACGGCCAGTTGCAGCGGAACTCCAACCAATACATAGGTGAAAGTCACGCGCAACGAGTTGTGGAGTCGCTGGTCATCCAACATTCGTTCAATGTTGGCGAACCCCGTGAACTCCGGTGACTGCAACAAGTTGTAGTCCGTGAAGGCGAGGTACAGCGACATGGCCATGGGGCCAAGGGTGACCAGGAAGAGTCCAATCGTCCAGGGGATCAAGAAGATATGGGCGGCTTTGTTGTCTTTTGCAGGAGCCTTTCGACCTTTGGTCTTACTCAGGCTTTGCAACTCGGCAATGGCGCTCACTGGCCATCACCTCCTTTCATCAGAACGCTAGGGTGCCCCTTGCGAATCGGGACCGACATGACTGACTCCTTGCTTCAAAACTGTTTCGTCAACATGTTTTGGAATGCGCTTTCCAATCTCTATTCCACAACGCTAAACTAAGAGCAACGTGAGGTCAACCACATTGGCTAGATGACTACCCAAAGCCACGGAATTCGAAATGACCCCGAGCTCCAAACTCAAAAATAGCTGGGGAAGCAAACAATAAATTTCACAAAGGACGAATCAATTGCCACAAGTCAAGAACGAAATTGACGACACGATCGACTCCATCGAACTCTATCTAGTATCGATTCCTTTTAGCGCAGCACGCAGGGAAGCAGGAGATTCCAATGTGGAATCAATCGATACTTTCAATGCATCATCTAAGAATTTCACCCAGATGGAATCCTTGATTGTTAAAGTCACCACCGCTCAAGGAATCGTTGGATGGGGTGAAGGCTTTGGGCATAAAACGAATCCGGCAACATGGGCGGCGCTAGAAGAAATCGTTGGACCATTCTTCATAGGACGCACCTGCGACATAGATAAATGCCTGCCTGCAGCGCACTACGCTTTTCATGCTTTTGGACGTACTGGTCCCGTCCACTATGCACTCTCAGCGATCGATATCGCCCTGTGGGATATCGCAGCCAAAAGAGCAAAGAAAACGCTTCGCGAATTTATCAATGACGATGCGCGACACGAGATCAACTCCTACGCGTCACTGGTTCATTACTCAGAGAACCCGAGGGAAGTATCCTTCCATCTAGACCGTGCTAAAGCCGCCGGCTTCAAAGCCTTTAAACTCCATGAGTCTTCAAAGCCAGCAATCACAGCGGCCAGAGAAACAACGGGAAATCTTCCCCTCATGGTCGATGTGAATTGCAAATGGGATGTATCGCAGGCAAGAGCAGCCTTGTCCGACCTAGCTGAATTGAATCTTTTGTGGATCGAAGAACCGGTCTTTCCTCCAGATGATTCACACGCGTTGAGGGCGCTAAACTCCGAATTCAGTAACGTTTCGGGCGGAGAAAACCATTCGGGAGTCCAAGGACTCGTCAACGACATGGAGCAAGGAGCCATTGAGTATGCCCAGCCAAGCGTTGGGAAAATCGGGGGCATCAGTGCCATGTTGCAAGTCCGTGAAGCAGGAAAAAGACTAAACACTCACGTCATTCCACATTGCTTCTACTATGGGCCCGCATTGCTCGCCAGCGCTCAAATCCTTGCTTTGGACCCTCCGGTTCAACTACCTGACGGAAACCTCCGGCCCGAGCTTGAGATCCCATTCCTCAATTGGGATGTACAACTACATCCTTGGCATGCGCCACATCATGGCATCCTGACTTCCGCGGGAACACTACCTTTGCCTGAGTCTGAAGGCCTCGGTTTTGCACCCGATCCCGCGGTATTAGATCAGTACACTGCCAAATACCGTGCGCTAGGAGCTGAGCACCTTCATCAGTAGTGGCGCGTCATCGCTCATGATCGCGTCGACCTTTCGTTCCATGAGTAGTTCCATGGTTGGCTCGTCGTTGATGACCCACACGTGCACTTGGGCGCCAGCACGTTGAACGGCTCGCGTAAACCTACGTGTTGCCACAGGCAGCCACGCTTGCTTGAAGGGCACCTGCACCGCCCAGAAGTCTTTAACCAGTGCTTTGGGGACCCACCCCAAAAGGTGGGCGCAAAGCCAAATCAGAATGATTTCGCTTTGTCCCGGCGAGCGCCTGATGGGCGCCGAAAGTAGGTGGCGAACCGCATGACTACGCGCACTAGAAAAGGACGCCAAAGCAATCTGCTGGTGCGCTGCGCGTCGTTCAATCAACTCTGCCAGAGGGCCAATGACATGCTCATCCTTCACATCCAGATTCACCACTTGAACCTGCGGGAAGGCATCTAGTAATTCATCGAGGGTGCACAGTGGTTCTCCCCCAGCAGTAATCTGCGCGAGTTCTGCGTCGGTACGATCACTGAATTTTCCAGTCGCAGTGGTGACTCGATCCAAGGTTTCGTCGTGAAATAGGTACACCGTGCCATCGGCCGAAGCATGGACATCCGATTCCAGATGAGTAACGCCCGCATCAACAGCGCGCTGAAAAGAGACCAGAGTATTCTCTTCATGTCCGTGGCGTACCCCGCGGTGCGAAAAAGCGTAAGTCATTTCAGCAAGCCTTCAATCACCTGAGCGACGCCGTCTTCGGCCAGTGGCGGTGCGCTGTACCTCGCGGTGGCCAGGGTGGTGGGGTGTCCGGAAGCCATGGCGTAGCCATGGCCAGCAAATTCGAGCATCTGAATGTCATTTGGCATATCGCCAAAGGCCATGACCTCATCTGCGGTAATTCCCAAACGCGAGCAGTACTCATTGAGGGTTCTTGCCTTGTCGATGTCCACGTGAGCCATTTCTAGCAAGGACACGTCAAACGCCGAGTGGGTAATGGAGACAAGGTGGCTGAGTTCGGGGCGAACAGCAGCATAAAAATCATCAATGTTCAGGTGCTGGGAACGGGCAAGGAACTTGACGATGCCTTCTTCATCAATGGCATTCGACGACAAATCTAACGCCGCCTGAACACCAAAATTATGGTGCCGGTCAGCAAATCCCTCACCGAGATGTAGACCCACAGTAGTCTCAGCGGCGAAGGTCGCTTCCGGTTCAACCTGTGAAATGATCGCCGCCGCTTCACGGGCCTTCGCAGCACTGAGCGTACGGGACCAAATCACCTGATCACGCTCTAGGTCATAGAGCACCGCACCATTCGAACAAATTACGGTGCCCAGGCCACCAAAAGCTTCGATGATTGGGGTCAACCAGCGAAAGGGCCGCCCGGTGACAAAGACGATCTGGATCCCAGCGTGGCGGGCATCCAAAAAGGCCTGCCTGGTGCGCGGAGAAATAGTACCGTCTTGGGCGACAATGGTGCCATCGAGGTCCGAAGCGATCAGCTTGATCACGTTAGAGCTCCTCGCGACGCGGTGGATTGGCTCCGGCGCGCTGAACGGTCACGGCAGCTGCCTTGGCCGCAAATTCAAGGGCTTGAGACAATTCATCGATGCCTAGTTGGCCCAACTTTTCACGGTTGGTGGCGCCAATCAGGTCGTGTTCGGCAAGCCAACATAGTAGGGCCGCGGTGAAGGTGTCTCCAGCGCCCACGGTATCGGTCACCTCTACGGAAGGGGCAAGGAATTCGGCATCTCCGGCGCGCACCACGCCCCAGGAACCCCGCGATCCTGCGGTGGACACCACAATGGCTGGGCCCATGTTCAGCCAAGCCCGCGCCGAGTCTTGCACCGAACGCATTGGGTACATCCATTTCAGGTCAATGCCTGAAACTCGCACAACATCGGCCTGACCAACAAAGCGTTCCACCTCGGCCACCGTCTGAGCATGATTGGTCACCAGAGACGGACGCAGATTCGGATCATAACTAATCGTCGCGTGGGTACGGGCCGCTGAAAGTAAGGGCAGCAGCTCATCGGGGCTGAAGAGCGTGGCAATGGAGCCGGTATGTACCAGCTCCACGTCCTGCGGCAGTTCCGGTCCAATGGTGGGCATCTGCCAGAAGGCGTTAAAAGCGAAGGCCGCACCACCGGCGGGGTCAAGGATGCCGTGGGCAATCACGGTTGCCTGATCATCGGCGCCGCCGAGGTATTTAACGTTATTGTCTTTGAGGTATCCCTCGATCTTTGCGCCCTTGTCATCGGCACCCCAACGGGAAATCAGGGTTCCTGGGTAACCCAAACGAGCCAGTGATACCGCGACGTTCAGCGGGCTACCGCCAACAAACTCCTGTGCGGGGGCAATGCCCGAGGCCAGGACGTCAACGAGGGCTTCACCGATCACGGTCGGGTTCATGCTTGCTCCTTCTAATAGTGCAAGGGTGTCAGGGCGCCCACGCAGGCAGCCCATTGGCTACTTTGCGGGTCAATCCAAGTGTAGTGATCCCCTGCAAACAACGCGAAGCGGTAGTCCTGTCCCAGTGCCGCTGCCCTTTGAGCAGCCAGTCGAGCAATTTTTACCGGCACATCCTCATCATCTCGACCATGAAAGATAACCACACGGGCAGCCATCGGCCATAACTCCACAGGATTGTAGGCAGCTGGCTGCGCCCCATCGAGTAACAGGTCAACCGCCGAATCGCTGAGCGCCAGACGGCGGGCATACTCAATATCCAGCAAGCCTGCCTGGCTGATCACCTGAGTAACACGGGAGTCGTTAGCAGCTAGTACACAGGCTAACTGCCCGCCGGCCGAATGACCGATCAGCGTAATCGGGCCTTCTTCCTTGATCAGCCCCAGGGCCAGCCGAGCATCAGCGAGCATCGCTGCGGCGCTACCGGTCCCCCGACGGTATTCCAGGTTATAGGTCGGGATCCCGCGGTCGGCGAGATCCTGAGCTAGTGGAACACCTAATTGCGCCGTGTACTTCTCACGCCAGTACCCGCCATGGATGATCATCACCGCACCCTTTGCCGTGGGGTTCTCCGGTTCAAAGAATTGTAGGTGCTGATCCGGGTGTGGCCCGTAGTGCATCATTAGTTGCCCGGGAAGTTCGGCGAGCGCTTTTCAACAAAGGCGGCCCGTCCTTCTACCGAATCGTTGGTTGTGAAGGCACGCTGGAATGAGTCTGCCTCAACTTGTAGCGCCTCGTGGGTGTTCAGCGCATCCATCTGTACCAGCGCAGTTTTGGCGTTGGCCACCGCGGTCGGTGAGACGGCAGCAATTTCTTCAATGGTTGCCAGCGCCTGATCGATCAGTTCTGCGGCTGGGACGACCCGATTTGCGAGGCCGATACGCAGTGCTTCGGCCGATTTAATACGGCGCCCGGTGAAGATCAGTTCACGGGCCAGGGCATTACCGATTCGGCGCGGTAGGCGCACGGATCCACCAAAGCCGGGGACCAGGCCCAGGTTGACTTCGGGCTGTCCAAAGCTGGCATTTTCTGCAGCGTAAATGAAGTCGCAGGCCAATGCGATTTCGCAGCCGCCGCCCAGGGCAAAGCCATTGACCGCGGCAATGACTGGAACCTGGAGGGATTCTAGGCGTTCGGTTACTGCGTGCATCTGGCGTCCATAGGCCAGTGCTGCTTCGGCGTCCATGGCGTTCATCTGCACGATATTGGCGCCGGCGACAAAGGACTTCTCTCCAGCCCCGGTGATGATGACCCCGCGGTATTCAAATCCGGTGGTTTCAAACCAGTCAAGGAAAGCTTCCAAGTCGTTCACGACTTCTTGGGATAGCGCGTTGAGCGAAGCCGGCTGGTTGATGGTCAAGATCAGGGCTGAGCCACGCGAAGACAGCGCGAGCGTATCAAATTGCATCATGGCATCACTCTACCCATGCCTGACGGCCCGGTTCTACCGTTTTTTGCGTCCTTTAGCTCCGCCGGGCTTACCCGGCTTGCCGCCGTTACTACGAGCTTGCTTCTTAGCTAGTTCCTTCTGTCGCTTAGCCGCTGCCTGGGACTTAAGTTTGGCTTCAAACTTTGCCTTGTCGTTAACGCGCTTAGCCTTCTGCTCCTGGTTACGTACCGAAGCCTGCCGAGAAGAATTGGCGCCACGTCCGCGCACAATTCCAATGAATTCTTCTAAGAGTGTGGTGTCTTCCATATCTACAGGCCAGGCGATACCCACCTGGGTTGGTACGCCATCTTCAACGAAGCGAGTGACGACATCCTTGCGGGCAAAAAGGCGGGCGATGCTTTGTGGGACGCGCAGTACCTGCGCTCCGGAAGCTACGACTTCCATGGCAACACCCGGGCCACCGACTGCCTCGGGGTAGTCCTCAAGGTTCAGTTGTGGGAAGCCTGCGACTACCTCGGCTGGCACCGACTCGTCGTAGTATTCGACCTCATGGTCCTTGGCCGCGCAGACCACTTCAAGTTCCTCATAGAGCGGGATGACGTGGCGAGTTTGATCCTTGGGTGATTGCCCGCGGTAACGCACAAACACCGCGTCAGCCCGATCTTCGGCCAAGAGATCAAGTATTTGTCCCTCATCGTGCCGCCAAGCTTGTAGCTCAACCTTTGGATAGCGCTCCTTGAAGCGGTCCATCCATTTGCCGGGGGTGACGCCGGTGGCGTAGGCGATTCGAAGAGTTTGCACGGGTTAAGCCTACGCTGTGCGGGGTTAAATACTGCAGGCGGGCACCGTTGAACGGTACCCGCCTGTCAGCGAAAGCGCTATGGCTTACTTGTCGGTCTTAACAACCAGTACGTCGCATGGAGCCGAGTGAGCTACCGAAGAAGCTACGGAACCCAGTACGCGGCCCAGGCCCTTCATGCCAACGTTACCGACAACGATCATCGAGGCCTTGCGGTCCTCTGCATCGGAGATCAGGACGTCGCCTGGCTTGCCGTGGCCGGCAGCTGCGGTGATCTTCACGCCAGGAACGCTGTTCTTCACGTCGTTTGCTACGCGCTGGGCGAGCTTGCGAGCCTGCTCTGCATCGTCCAGGATCCAGGTGTCGGAACCGATGGAAACGACCTCGGTGTTATCCGATGCGTGTGCGGTGACGACCACCAATTCGGCGTCGATCTTCAATGCCAATTCCGCTGCACGGCGAGCTGCTCGCTGTGCGGTTTCCGAACCGTCGACACCTACGATGATGGTTTCTGACATATTGCTCTCCTT
>Ga0308157_10003769_pt1 | contig 21300 bp, 17 predicted proteins | sample PhyBR1_FD_201035 | JGI IMG/M metagenome (GOLD analysis project Ga0308157, IMG submission 201035) | Phyllosphere microbial communities from UC Gill Tract Community Farm, Albany, California, United States - DLSLB.R1 | ecosystem: Host-associated > Plants > Phyllosphere > Unclassified | place: USA...
CGCGGAACTCGCTGTAGAGCTGCGCGGCCAGCGTCTTGTTGGGCGCAAACACGATGGCCGGGCGGCCCAGCCGGGCGATCACGTTGGCCATGGTGAAGGTCTTGCCCGAGCCGGTCACGCCCAGCAGGGTCTGGAAGGCCTCGCCGTCGTTCACGCCCTCGACCAGCAGGTCGATGGCCTGCGGCTGGTCGCCGGCCGGGGGGTAAGGCTGGTAGAGCTCAAAAGGCGAGCCGGGAAAACGGACGAACTGCCCGGCGCCGCCGGGCTCGGCCGCTTCGCTGATGACTTCGATTGCTTGTGGCATAAAACCCCGATCAAGCCCCGTTAAAATTCGGGGCAGTAAAAAACACACCCAAACATTCGGGCGAAAATCGAAATTGCAATGCTTCGCCCGGCTGTGCAGCTTCTTCCCGGCAGAAAAACCGGCCCTTTGCCTCACGCAGGCACATTTTCACTTCTGAGGATATTTCATGTCTTTGTTTACCGCCGTCGAAATGGCACCGCGCGACCCCATCCTGGGCCTGAACGAGCAATTTGCCGCCGACACCAACCCCGCCAAGGTGAACCTGGGCGTGGGCGTGTACTACGACGACAACGGCAAGCTGCCGCTGCTCGAATGCGTGCAGGCCGCTGAAAAGCAGATGATGGAAGCGCCCAAGGCCCGCGGCTACCTGCCCATCGACGGCATTGCCGCCTATGACGCGGCGGTCAAGGGCTTGGTGTTCGGCGTGGACAGCGAGCCGGTCACCGCCGGCCGCGTGGCCACGGTGCAGTGCATCGGCGGCACGGGCGGCCTGAAGGTGGGCGCCGATTTCTTGAAGCGCCTGAACCCCGACGCCAAGGTCCTGATCAGCGACCCGAGCTGGGAAAACCACCGCGCCCTGTTCACCAACGCCGGCTTCACCGTCGAAAGCTACCCCTACTACGACGCGGCCACGCGCGGCATCAACTTCGACGGCATGCTCGCCGCGCTGAACGCGGCCGCCGCCGGCACCGTCGTCGTGCTGCACGCCTGCTGCCACAACCCGACCGGCTACGACATCACCGCCGAGCAGTGGGACCAGGTGGTCGCCGCCGTCAAGGCGAAGAACCTGGTGGCTTTTCTCGACATGGCCTACCAAGGCTTTGGCCACGGCCTGGCCGAGGACGGCGCGGTCATCGGCAAGTTCGTCGCGGCCGGCCTGAGCTTTTTCGTCTCCACCTCGTTTTCCAAGAGCTTCAGCCTGTACGGCGAGCGCGTCGGCGCCCTTTCCGTGCTGTGTGAGAGCAAGGAAGAAGCCGCCCGCGTGCTCAGCCAGCTCAAGATCGTCATCCGCACCAACTACTCCAACCCGCCCACGCACGGCGGCGCGGTGGTGGCGTCGGTGCTCAACACCCCCGAGCTGCGCGCCCTGTGGGAAAAGGAGCTGGGCGAGATGCGCGTGCGCATCAAGGCGATGCGCCAGAAGCTGGTCGATGGCCTGAAGGCCGCCGGCGTGAAGGAAGACATGTCGTTCATCACCACCCAGATCGGCATGTTCAGCTACTCGGGCCTCTCCAAAGACCAGATGGTGCGCCTGCGCAGCGAGTTCGGCGTCTACGGCACCGACACCGGCCGCATGTGCGTGGCCGCGCTCAACAGCAAGAACATCGACTACGTCTGCGCCTCGATCGCCAAGGTGCTCTGAGGCGCCAGGCGCGCCGGCGGGCTCTGCTATTGAATCAATAGCACTCTGCCCAGGCGGGCCTTGGGCTGGTGGCCTGTTTGGCTTGAAAACAGGCCGCTTGCGCCCTCAATAACTCAGCCGGGCGACGGCGCGCAGCGCATCGGGCGTCGTGCTGGGAAAACCGAAAAACTCCAGGTACGCCGGAATCTGCTCGAACAGCATGTCCGAGCCCACCTGCACCCGGCAGCCGCGCGCCTGCGCCGCCGCCAGAAAGGCCGTCATCTCGGTCTTCATCACCACCTCCCCCACGAAGCTGCCGGGCGCGATGCGCGAGACGTCCATCGGCATCGCGTCGCCCGCGTTCATGCCCATGGGCGTGGCGTTGACCACCAGGTCGAAGCCGGCCGGGTCGTTGCTGCCGAGCGCCACCTGCAGCGCCGGGTAATGCTGGCGCAGGCGATCGCCCAGGCCTTGCGCGGCGTCCGCGTTCACGTCGAACAGGCCGATGGCGGCCACGCCGGCGCCGGCCAGCGAGGCCGCAATCGCCGAACCCACGCCGCCGCTGCCCACCACCAGGGCGCGCGCGCCCTGCAGCCTCAGGCCTTTGCGCAGCACGCCGCGCACGAAGCCTTCGCCATCGAACATGTCGCCCTGCAGCCGGCCGTCGGCGGTGCGGCGCACGGCGTTGCAGGCACCGGCAATCGCCGCTGTCGGCGACAGCTCGTCGAGCAGGCCGACGGTGGCGACCTTGTGCGGCATGGTGATGAGCGCGCCGCGGATGTTGGAGAGCCTAAACACGGCGCGCAGAAAGTCCGGGTAGTCCGGCGCCTGGCAGCCCATGGGCACGACGATGGCGTTGACGCCGGCCTTTTCAAACCAAGGGTTGTAGATCATCGGTGCCTTGAAGGCGTGCGTCGGGAAGCCGATGTGGGCGATGAGTTCAGTGTGTCCGTTGATCATGGTGTTGCGTTGGATGGGTTGCTGCGCCACTGGGCCATGGCGGCCAGGCGCGCGGGCGCGTTGGGCGCGCCGTAGCCGGCGTAGCCGCCGCGCCGCTCGACCAGCTCGACATGAAAGCGCTCGTCGAACGGCGTGAGGTAGAGGTGCAGCAGTTCGCCGCCGCCGGCCTCGCGGTCGTACAGGATGCCCAGCGCGCGCAGGGCGTCGAGCAGGCCGGCGTCGAGGTCGTACTTGGCCTGCAAGTCGTCGTAGTAGTTGGCCGGCACCGGCAGCAGCGGCGCGCCGGCGGCCTGGAGCGCCCGCGCCGCGGCCACCAGGTCGGGCACGGCGATGGCGATCTGCTCGACGCCGGCGCCGCGAAAGCTCGACACCGCCCGCGACACCGAGGTGTTGTCGCGCTCGGAGACGGTGATGGACACGCGCACCGCGCGGTCGCCGGATTCGATCTCGCGGCTCTTGATGACGCCGTAGGGGTCGTGCAGCACCACGCTGCGCTCGGGCACCAGGCCCAGCACGGCGCGGTGAAACAGCACCCAGGGTTCGACCTGGCCGGCCGGCACCGCCTGCGCCAGGTGGTCGAACTGCGCCCCGGCGCCCCAGGCCCCGCCTTGCAGCGCGGCCTCGTCCATCACGAAATCGGCCTCGAACGGGTAGCGCCCGCCCTGCGGCGTCTCGCAGAAGTAGACCAGGCTGCCGTCGGGGGCGCGCACCGCCGGAATGGCCAGCTCGTGCTGGCCGATGCGCCCGGTCACGCGCGGGCACTGCAGGGCCTCGGCGCGCGCCAGGGCGCCGGCCACGTCCGGCGTGGCCAGCGCCACGGCGCACACGGACGTGCCGTGGCGCTCGAAGTGGCCGCGCGCCAGCGAATCTTCTTCCAGGTTGACGACCAGGCGCACTTCGCCCTGGCCGTAGAGGTCCACGTTTTTCGAGCGGTGGCGGCCGATGCGCTGAAAGCCCATGGACTGCAGCCAGGCGGTCAGCCGGCTGCCGGCGGCCGGGTCCACGGCAAACTCCACGAAGGCCCAGCCGGTGAGCGGCGGCGGCGGGGGCGGCGCAAACAGCGCGGCCTTGGCTGGCGCCGCCTGGGCTTGGCGCTGGCGCACCTGGTCTTCGAGCCAGAGCAGCGAGCGCTTGGCGTCCACCGCGTTGGCGCGCGCCGGCGCCGAGCGGAACTCGTCGTTGAACACCTCCAGCGAGAGCGGGCCGGTGTAGCCCGCCTCGACCACGGCGGCGGTGAACCGCGCCACGTCCATCTCGCCCTGCCCCGGAAAGCAGCGGTAGTGGCGGCTGTGGGTGAGAACGTCGGTGTTCACCCACGGGGCATCGGCCAGCTGGACAAAGAAGATCTTGTCGCCCGGCAACTGGGCGATGCCGCCCGGGTCGTCGCGCAGCACCAGGGTGTGAAAGCTGTCCAGCGCCAGCCCCAGGTGCGGGTGGTTGACGCGCTCGACGACGCCCCAGGCCTCGGACCAGCGCTTGACCTGGCTGCCCCAGGCCAGCGCCTCGTAGGCGATGCGCAGGCCGCGCCGGCCGGCGCGCTCGGCCAGCTGGTGGAACTGCTCGGCCAGCCGGTCCACGTCGCCCAGCGCGTCGGGCTGCACGTTGGAGCACACCAGGATCAAGGAGGTGCCCAGCTCCTGCATCACGTCGAACTTGCGTTCGGCGCGCTCCAGGCTGCGGGCCACCTGCGCGGGCGTGGCGGCGTCGAAATCGCGAAAGGGCTGGAAGATGTCGATCGTCAGGCCCAGGTCCTCGCAGAGGCGGCGCACCTCGGCCGGCGTCCCCGGAAACTGCAGCAGGTCGTTCTCGAAAATCTCCACGCCGTCGAAGTGCGCGGCGGCGGCGGCCTGCAGCTTTTCGCGCAGCATGCCGGACAGGGAGACGGTGGCGATGGAGTGGCGCATGGTCGGCTCGGGTTGCGGTGGGCGGCCGGGGCCGCGTCAGGCCTTGGCGGCGTTGACCGCCGACACCGCCGCACGCAGGCCCAGCACATAGCTGTCGGCGCCAAAGCCGCAGATCTGGCCCTTGGCGATCTCGGCGAACACCGAGACATGGCGAAACGCCTCGCGCGCATGGATGTTGGACATGTGCACTTCCACGATGGGGCAACTCAATATCGCCAGCGCGTCGCGGATGCCGTAGCTGTAGTGCGTCCAGGCGCCGGCGTTGATCAGGACCGCATCCACGCCCTCGCCGTGGGCGCGGTGGATGCGCTGGCACATCTCGCCTTCGATGTTGGTCTGGAAGCACTCGACCTCGGCGCCCAGCTCCTGGCCCAAAGCGGCCAGGCGGGCGTCGATCTCGGCCAGCGTGGTCGTGCCGTACTGCTTGGGGTCGCGCTTGCCGAACATGTTGAGGTTGATGCCGTTGAGAACGAGGATTTTCATGGGGGGTGTCCTGGTGGGAAAAATGAAAAATGAACGGGTGAAGGTCAAGCGGTTGCCAGCTCGACGGCGCGGCCCGTGGCCGCGGCCTGGGCAATCGCCTCGGTGACCTCCAGGTTTCGCAGGCCGTCGCGCGCGCTGACCAGCGGCAGGGCCTCGCCGCGCACCACCGCGCCGAAATGCGCGATCTGGTGCTTGAGCGGGTCGTCGCGCACCATGCCGACGATACCCGCTTCAAACGCCTTCCACCACGACCGGTCCTCGGGCCGCGGGTAGGTTTTCAGGCGCATCGTGGGCACGGACAGGGCGCCATTGGTGCCGGTGATGACGTAGCAGTCCTCGTCGTCGCAGGCCGCATAGGCTTTGTTCTCGCGCGAGGTCTGCTCCCAGCTGCGCGGGCAGGCGGCGGTGTCCGACAGCATGAAGCTGCCCAGCGCGCCGCTGGCAAAGCGCAGGTTGATGGCCACGGTGTCTTCCACCGCGAAACCGCGCGTGGCATGCGAGGAAAACGCCTGCACCGCCGTGATCTCGCCGCACAGCATGCGCAGGTTGTGCACCTCGTGGATCATGTTGAGCAGGATGGGCCCGCCGCCCGGCTCGCGGCGCCAGGGCGCCTGGGCGAAATACGCGTCGGGCTTGAAGAAGGTGGCGCTGCCCATGACCGCGACCAGCCGGCCGAGCCGGCCGGACGCGACCACTTCCCGCGCCTTGGCCATGATGGGGCTGTGCGCGCGGTGGTGGCCGATCAGCACCCGGGCGCCGGTGGCCTCCACCCGGTCCACCAGCGCGCGGCCTTCGGCCACGGTGGTGGCAATCGGCTTTTCCAGCAGGACGGGCAGGTTTGCCGCGATGCACTGCAGCGCCTGCGGCACATGCAGCGCATTGGGCGTGGCCAGCACCAAGCCGTCGGGCCGGTCCTGCTGCAGCAGCGCGTCCAGCGTGGCGTAAAGCGGCACGCCGGCGGTCTCCGCCAGCGCCCGGGCGGCGGGGGCCGGGTCCACGATGGCGCAGAGTTCGCAGTTCGGGCTCTTGAGCAGCACGTCGATATGCGCCTGGCCGATGTAGCCGGCACCGGCCACGGCAATGCGGGTTTTGTTCATGGTGTGGACACAAGGTGGAGGAAGGAAGCGGTGTTTCGGCATCAAACAGGCGCCAGGCGCAGGCGGGTCCTGGCCTTTCAGCTATTGATTTGATAGCAAATTGAGCCAGCCCCCTGGAGGGCTTGGGCGGCCTGCGGCGTTGGGTTGCACGCCGGGCATGCCGCCCACGCCTTGGGTGCGCGCCTTACTTGCGCGCCTTGGCCAGCTCGTCCTGCAGCTCCTTGACCACGTCCTGGCCGACGGTCACGGCGTACTTGGCCACCACCGGGCGCATCTTGTCGCGCAGCTTGTCCACCTCGGCCGCCGGCAGCTCGGTCACCTGCATGCCGCCCTTTTTCACCGCGTCCAGCGCCGTCTTGGCCTGCTCGCGCGCCTGCTGGCGCTGGTAAATGGTGGACTCGTTGGCCGCGTCGGCGATGAGCTTTTTCTCGGCGCCTGAGAGCGTGTCCCAGAACTTCTTGCTGATGACGACCGACTGCGGGTTGTACTGGTGGTTGGTCAGCGCCAGGTGCTTTTGCACCTCGTAGAACTTGTTGGCGGCAATCACGGTGACCGGGTTTTCCTGGCCGTCGATGGCGCCCTGCTCCAGCGCGGCATAGACCTCGGGGAACGCCAGCGGCGTCGGGTTGGCGCCCAGCGCCTTGACCCAGTCCAGGTTGATCGGGTTGGGAATGACGCGCAGCTTCAGGCCGGCGATGTCCTCGACCTTGGTGATGGCTCGCTTGCTGTTGGTGATGGCGCGAAAGCCCAGCTCGTAGTAGGTCAGGCCGACCAGGCCCTTGGCGTCGAGCCGGGCGTGCATCTTCTTGCCGAACGGCCCATCGACCACCGCGTCGGCTTCCTTGCTGTTGGTGAACATGAAGGGAAAGTCGTAGACGGCGAATTCCTTGACCTGGCTGGCCAGGATGCCCGAGTTCATCGAGGCCATCTCGATGGTGCCGCCCTGCATGGCCGAAACCGTGGGCGCGTCGCCGCCGAGCACGCCGCCCGGGAACAGGTTGACCTTGATCTTGCCGCCCGACTTGGCCTTGACCAGGTCGGCGAACTTTTCCATGCCCAGCACGATGGGGTGGCCCTTGGGGTTTTGGGTGGCGAACTTGATCGTGCGTTCCTTGATGTCCTGGGCGTGGGCGCCGCAGAAAGCCGTCACGGCCAGGGCTGCGGCAAGGGTCTTGAGCATCAAACGTTTCATGGCGGGTCTCCTGAGAAGGGATGGGACGAAAAAATTGAAAGGCTGAAAGGGCTGTACGCGCATCGGTCAATGGCCCGCGGGCGTGGCGCACCCAGCACGCCCCGCGGCCCGTCAAGGAACGATCAATAGAACCAGCGCGCCGGCACCATGATGAGCTGCGGAAAGGCAATCATCAAAAACATGATGGCGAACTGCGCGATCATGAAGGGCCACACGCCCTTGGTGACCTCGTCCATGCCGATCTTGCCGACGCCGGCGACCGCGTTGAGCACGGTGCCCACCGGCGGGGTGATAAGGCCGATGGCGTTGTTGATGATGAACAGCACGCCAAAATACACCGGGTCGATGCCCGCGGCCTTGATGACGGGCATCAAGACCGGGGTGAGCAGCAGGATGGTCGGGGTCATGTCCAGCGCCGTGCCCACCAGCATGGTCAGCACCATGATGGCCACCATCAAGAGCTTGGGGCTGTCCAGCAGCGGCTGCAGCAGCGCCACGACCTGCTCGGGCAAATTGGCCACGGTGATCAGCCAGGCCGACACCATGGCGGCGGCCACCAGGAACATCACCACCGCGCAGGTCTTGGCCGCGCCGACGAACAGCGGCACCAGCTGCTTGAAGTTCAATTCGCGGTAGACAAACACCGAGATCAGCAGCGAATACACCGCCGCCACCACCGCCGCCTCGGTCGGGGTGAACACGCCGAACTTCAGGCCGAAGACGATGATGAAGGGCAGCACCAGCGCCCAGGTCGCCAGGCGCAGCGCCTCGGCCACCTGCGCGGCGCTCTTGCGCGGCGGCGGCACGATGACCTCCTTGCGCACCAGCCACCACCAGGTCGCCACCAGCGAGACCGCCAGCCACACGCCCGGGAAGATGCCGGCCATGAACAGCTTGGAGATCGACACGTTGGCCGCGACGCCGAAGATCACGAAGCCGATGCTCGGCGGAATGATGGGCGCGATGATGCCGGCCGAGGCGATCAATCCGGCCGAGCGCGCCTTGTCGTGGCCGGCGGCCACCATCATGGGCAGCAAGAGCGCGGTGAGCGCGGCGGCGTCGGCCACCGCCGAGCCCGAGAGCGAGGCCATGATGACGGCGGCGACGATGGTCACGTAGCCCAGGCCGCCCTTGATGTGGCCCACCAGCGCCATGGCAAAGTTCACGATGCGCCGCGACAGGCCGCCGGCGTTCATGATCTCGCCGGCCAGCATGAAGAACGGCACGGCCAGCAGCGGAAAGCTGTCGGCGCCGTTGATGACGTTTTGCGCCAGGATCTGGGCGTCGAACATGTCCAGGTGCCACATCAGCGCGGCGCCGCACAGCAGCAGGGAAAAGGCGATGGGCACGCCCAGGGCCATGGCCCCCAGCATCGAGCCCAGGAAAATCAAAATGGTCATGTCGGTTCTCCGGCTTGTTTCGGGGGTTCAGTGGGTGTCGGCAGGGTTGGCGTGGGGCGCTTCCTCGGATTCCTTCATGAGCACCAGGTGCTCGTCGTCGATCTGCCCGGTCACCAGGCGCCACAGGTCGCCCAGCAGGATCGGCGCGCTGAGGACGGAAAACACCATGCCCGAGGCGTAGAACCAGCTCATCGAGACTTCCATCACGGCGCTGGTGGTGTCCCAGTTGATGACCGTCTGCTCGTAGGCGCCCTTGAACAGCAGCCACAGGCAGCCCAGCATCAGCAGCAGCGACAGGCCCATGCAGACCTTCTTGCCCGCCGGCCCGAGCTTGCCCACCAGCATGTCGGTGCCCAGGTGGCCGTTGTCGCGCACAGCCACGACCGCGCCCAGGAAGGTCAGCCACACGAACAGCCAGCGCGAGAGTTCCTCGGAGACGGTGAAGCCCGAATTGAAGGCATAGCGCATGAACACGTTGCCAAACACCAGCACCACCATCACCGCCAGCGCCGCGGCGATGAGGTAGCCGATGAGGCGGCAGTAGCCATCGATGAACTTGTTGACCATGGCTTTGTCTCCTTGAAAATGCCAACCCGTAATGTACAAACTAGTTAGTTTTGACAAATCAGGGCTTACCCTGTGCTCGTTCGGCATTTTTGCCATAGCTGCTATAGCAAAGCTGGCTGGCCAAGCGCCAAGACAGGCCGGGCGCCGTCGGCAGGCCCGTTGATGGATGAAAAGTGGTGCTTGCCCAGGTTGTGCCTGGGTTTTTAGCTATTGAAACAATAGCAAACCGGCGTTCAGCCCGGCCCCTGGCGCTCGCCCGCGGGCTCCAGCGCCCGGTTGACCAGCGGGCGCGCATACAGCGGGTGGCGCATGCTGCGCACCTCGTGCTCCAGCGTGGCGAGCACGGCGCCGCTGTCCGGATCGACGATGTCCTGAAAGCGGTACTGGCTCTGGCTGCTTTCCTCGGTGACGAGGCCGCGCTCGAGCAGGCGGCGGTGCACGCCCGAGAAATCGGCCAGCGTGACCTGCACATGGTGGCCGTCGTAGGGCGGCAGCGCATGCACCGTTTCCCGAAACACCAGGCAGCCGTGCAGGCCGGCGTGGACGCGCGCAAAGGGGCCCTCCTCGTCGCTGCCCAGCCGCACCAGCGCGCCCAGCACCTTGCGGTAAAAGCGCGCAATGCCCGGCGCAGCGCCGGGCGCGGCGTGAAGCTCGACATAGGGTATGCCCAGGCGCATCGGCCCGAAGCGCGCGGCGTCGGGCGCATGCACCCGAAGCCGGTTGCCCCAGGGACAGGTCACGTCCACGCGCGCGCCGCTGCGCGAAAAGCGAAACCAGGTGTCCTGCAGCAGGGGCTGGACGCCGCTCAGCCGCGCCATCAGCGCGTCCAGGTCCGGCACCACCAGGCCCACGGCGCCGCGCAGCACCTGCGCCGGCCCCACGGGCAGGTGAAACTGGCTGGTGCCCACGTTGACCCAGGCGTTTTCAATGCCGATGCGCAGGTAGGGGTCGCGCGTCAGCCCCAACCCCATGAGGTAGAAGATCAGCGCGCACTGCTGGTTGGGCACCCGGACATTGACATGGCCGAACTCGACGATGTTGCCCACGTCTTCGGTGGCGCGGTTGAAGACGGTGTGTTTCATGGTGGCTGCCCTGTGGTGAGAGGTGCGCAATCGGCCCGGTTTTTCCAGCCACAGGATTTGAGCCGAAAACCTGCAGGCGCATCGGGCGCCGGCGCAAAGCCCATGGCGCCGACAGGATGGAGACGCCAAGCACCCGGCGCGCGGCACCCCGGCAGCGGCCAGGGGCGCCGGCTGGCCGCAGGCTGCGGCTCAGCCCAGCGTCATCAGGCTGGCGTTGCCGCCGGCCGCGGCGGTGTTGACGCTGAGCGAGCGCTCCAGGACCAGCCGCTCCAGCGCAATGGCCGCGTCGCCCTCCCCCAGCCCCTGCACGCCGACGATGGGGCCGACGCGCCCGGCCATGTGCAGGCAGGCCGCGCGCAGCGACTCGGCGCTGCCGTGGTGCAGCGCGGCGTCGTACTGCGCCTCGGGCGCCTGCCAGTCGGCCACCAGCGCCACCGAATCGCGCACAGCCTCAGGCAGCCGGGCGTGCAGCGCCTCGGCACTGGCCGGCCAGACGGCGCGGCTGCCCACGGCCAGCACGGCGGCCAGCTGCAGCAGGCGGTCGCCATCCTGCGCGGCCAGGCACAGCACGGCCTCGCGCGGGTGCAGCGAGTAGACGTTGCGCTCGCCGGTGGGCCCGTTCAGCACAAGGGCCGCCTGGGCGCAGGACTGGGCGGCGAGGTCCTGGCACGCCTGCGCCAGCGCGGCCTGGCGCTGTGTGAGGGCCCAGTTGTGCAGCGCCAGCAGCGCGCCGGTCAGGGGCTGCGGGCGGCTGGCGGGCGCCTGGCCCGCATCGGTCCAGGCCACGGCGCGCACCATGGCGTCGGCCGGGCGCCGCGACAGCAGGCGGTACAGGTAGAGCGGCCCGCCCGCCTTCGGGCCGGTGCCCGACAGGCCCTCGCCGCCAAAGGGTTGCACGCCCACCACCGCGCCGACCATGTTGCGGTTGACGTACTGGTTGCCGGCATGCGCCTGGCCCACCACCTGCGCAATGGTCTCGTCGATGCGGGTGTGCACGCCCAGCGTCAGGCCGTAGCCGGTGGCGTTGATCTGCGCGATCAGCGCGCCCAGTTCGCGCCGGCGGTAGCGCACCACGTGCAGCACCGGGCCGAACACCTCGCGCTCCAGCTCGTCGATACCGTTCAACTCGATCAGCGTGGGCAGCACGTAGGTGCCGCGCGCCAGGTCGCCCTCGGCGCGGCGCGCCTGCTGGAACACTGCATGGCCCTTGGCGCGCATCGCCTCGATGTGGCGCTCGATGTTGCCTTGCGCCTCGGCGTCGATCACCGGGCCGATGTCCACCGCCAGCGCGCCCGGGTTGCCGATGCGCTGCTCGGCCATCGCGCCCTTGAGCATGTCGATGACGCGGTCGGCTGATTCTTCCTGCAGGCACAGCACGCGCAGGGCCGAGCAGCGCTGGCCGGCGCTGTCGAAGGCCGAGGAGATTACGTCGCCCACGACCTGCTCGGTCAGCGCCGACGAATCGACGATCATGGCGTTTTGCCCGCCGGTCTCGGCGATCAGCGGCACCGGCTGGCCGGTGGCGCCCAGGCGCTGGGCCAGCGTGCGCTGCAGGATGCGCGCGACATCGGTCGAGCCGGTGAACATCACGCCCTGCACGCGGGCATCGGCCACCAAGCGGGCGCCGACGGTTTCGCCCTGGCCGGGCAGCAGCTGCAGCGCGGCGGGCGGGATGCCAGCCTCCCACAGCAGCCGCACGGCCTGCGCGGCCACCAGCGGCGTCTGCTCGGCGGGCTTGGCCAGCACGGTATTGCCGGCGGCCAGCGCGGCGGCCACCTGGCCGGTGAAGATCGCCAGCGGAAAGTTCCACGGGCTGATGCACACCACCGGGCCGAGCGGCACATGGCTCGGGTTGCCGAAATCGGCGCGCGCCTGCGCGGCGTAGTAGCGCAGGAAGTCGATGGCTTCGCGCACCTCGGCAATCGCATTGGCCGCGCTTTTGCCGGCTTCGCGCATCAACAGGCCCATCAGGTGCGGCAGTTCGGCCTGCATGGCGTCGGCGGCGCGCTCCAGGGCAGCGGCGCGCTCGGGTGGCACCGCGCCGGCCCATTCGGCGGCAAAGGCATGGGCCTGCGCCAGCGCGTGGTCCACGTCGTCGGCCGTGGCCTCCTGAACCTGCCCCACGCAGTCGCCATGGTCGGCCGGGTTCGGCACGGGCTGAACGGGGTTGGTTTGGGCACTGGCCAGAGCCATAACCGGTGCCGTGGCGCTGGCCGGCGCCAGCATCGGGCCGGCGCGCCAGGGCGCCTGCGCGGTCTGGCGCAGCACGTCCATCAGGTCGGCTAGGCAGTCTTCGTTGGCCAAGTCCAGCCCGTGCGAATTGGCCCGTGCTGCGCCGTACAGCGCGCCGGGCAGCGCGATGCCGGGGTGCGCCAGGCCCAGCGTGCCCTCTTTGCGCGCCAGGCGCTCGACGGTGTCCACCGGGTCTTCAATCAGTGCGTCGATGGCGATGCTGGCGTCGGCCATCTGGTTGACGAAGGAGGTGTTGGCGCCGTTTTCCAGCAGCCGGCGCACCAGGTAAGCCAGGAGCGTCTCGTGCGTGCCGACCGGCGCGTAGATGCGGCACGGGCGGCCCAGCTTGTTCGCTGCCGCGCCCACCACCTGTTCATAGAGCGGCTCACCCATGCCGTGCAGGCACTGGAACTCGTACTGGCCGGACCGGTAGCCGTCCGGGCCGGCCAGCTGGTAGATGGCGGCCACGGTGTGGGCGTTGTGCGTGGCGAACTGCGGGTAGACCGCCTCGGGCGCGGCCAGCAGCTTGCGCGCGCAGGCCAGGTAGGACACGTCGGTGTAGGCCTTGCGGGTGTAGACCGGGTAGCCGTCCATGCCGTCGAGCTGGGCGCGCTTGATCTCGCTGTCCCAGTAGGCGCCCTTGACCAGCCGCACCATGAGCCGGTGGCTGCTGCGGCGGGCCAGGTCGATGACGAAGTCGATCACGTACGGGCAGCGCTTCTGGTAGGCCTGGATGACGAAGCCTATGCCGTTGAAACCGGCCAGCTCGGGCGCAAAGCACAGTTTCTCCAGCAGGTCCAGCGACAGCTCGAGCCGGTCGGCCTCCTCGGCGTCGATGTTCAGGCCGATGTCGTAGCGCTTGGCCAGCACGGCCAGTTTGAGCAGCAGCGGGTACAGCTCGTCCATCACGCGCGTGTACTGGGCGCGGCTGTAGCGCGGGTGCAGCGCCGAGAGCTTGATGGAAATGCCCGGGCCCTCGTAGACGCCCTTGCCGGCGGCGGCTTGGCCGATCGCGTGGATGCTGGCCTCGTAGGCAGCCAGGTAGCACGCGGCGTCCTCGGCCGTGAGTGCCGCCTCGCCCAGCATGTCGTAGGAATAGCGAAAGCCCTGGGCTTCGAGCCGGCGCGCATGCGCCAGCGCCAGCGCGATGGTCTCGCCGGTGACGAATTGCTCGCCCATCATGCGCATGGCCATGTCCACGCCCTTGCGGATCAGCGGCTCGCCGCCCTTGCGGATCAGGCCGCCCAGCGTGGCGCTCAGGCCATTTTCGCTGTGCGTGCCGACCAGCCGGCCGGTGAGCAGCAGGCCCCAGGTGGCGGCGTTGACGAACAGCGACGGGCTGCGCCCGAGGTGCGTCGTCCATTGGCCGTGGCTGATCTTGTCGCGGATCAAGGCATTGCGCGTGTCGGCATCCGGAATGCGCAGCAGCGCCTCGGCCAGGCACATCAGCGCCACGCCCTCCTGCGACGACAGCGCGTACTCCTGCAGCAGCCCCTGCACCAGCCCGGCGCGCCCTACGGCGGGCTTGCGCTCGCGCAACTGCTGCGCCAAGTGGCGCGCCACGCCTTGTGCGGCCTGGTGCATCACCGGGGCCAGCCGGGCCTGCGCCACCAGGCCGGGCAGCAGTTCGGGCTCGGGCCGGCGCCAGGCGGCGGTGATGGCGCGGCGCAGCGGCTCGCGCGCCAGCGGGCCGTCCACCACGTGCGAAAAAGGGCTTGGCGTTGCGGCTGGAAACGTGAAGGTGTCTGGAGCGTTCATGGGGCGCCTCGAAGCGGTGTGAAAGAGGTTAAGTAGCGACTACCGCGATATTGCGCCTATCGGCACCGAATAAAATACCGTTTTTCAGCCGTTTCACAAAATAATTCACACCCACCCAGGACGCACGCCGATGGATGACCTCGACCGCACTGACCTGCGCATTCTTGATGTGCTGCAAGGCGATGGACGCATCAGCAACTTGAAGCTGGCCGAGGCCGTGGCGCTGTCGCCCACCGCCGTGCTGGCGCGGGTGCAGCGCCTCGGCCGCGAAGGCTATATCCTGGGCTATGAGGCCCGGCTCAACCCCTTGAAGCTGGGCGCCGGCATGCTGGTGTTCGTGGAAATTCTGCTCGACCGCACCACGCCCAACGTGTTCGAGCAGTTCCAGGCGGCCGTGCAGACCCGGCCCGAGATCATGGAGTGCCACATGGTGGCTGGCGGGTTTGACTACCTGCTCAAGACGCGCATGGCCGACATGAACGCCTACCGCGCCTTTGCCGGCACGGTGCTGTGGCAGCTGCCGGGCGTGCGCGAAACCCGCACCTACCCGGTGATGGAAGAAGTAAAGGACTCAACTCGCCTGCCTTTGACAGCGCTACGCTGACCAATCAGCAAAAGAAAAAGCCTGCTACCGTTTTGATAGCAGGCTTTTCAATGCCCATAAGGGCTATTTGGTGGGTTCTGAGAGATTCGAACTCTCGACCTACGGATTAAGAGTCCGCTGCTCTACCAGCTGAGCTAAGAACCCAAATAAAATTCTGGTGGGACGTGCGGGGGTCGAACCCACGACAAACGGATTAAAAGTCCGCTGCTCTACCAACTGAGCTAACGTCCCAAGATTTTCATCTTGTTTGCACTGCATCGTCTGCAGCACAGCCTCAAATTATAGCGTCCAAAAATCGACTTTTTAGATCAGCTCGCAATTTTATTGAGAATCCAGTTCGCAGCGCACATGCCAAAAGTCGACGTGACGCCAACGACCGATCCATAGCCATGGCAGTTGAGGCTTCCGTCCGACTGCTTTGGAGGCACCGGGCATTGCGCCGCTTCCACATCAGCACCCGTCGACACTTTCTGCACATCATCCATGCCAGAAGACTGCGCGACAGCCTCCCGGCTGAAAACGCACGCCACGTTCATTTTTCCGACACGCGATGCGCCATGCGCCTTTCGCAACCGGTAGCGCATCTGTGCGAGCAACGGGTCATGGGTCACCAGCGACAGGTCATCGATGTCCACACGGTGGGCAAGGCGCTTTCCACCGGCCGCGCCCACGCTGATGAATGTTGACCTGGTTTTGAGCGCCCATGCCGCCATGGCAGTCTTGGCCTTGACCTGGTCGCAGGCATCGATGACCGCCAGAGGCCGGCCACCCGACTCTGCGGCGCGCAAGGCAATCTGCGGCCAGTTGTCTGCATCGACAAAATCTTCGATGCAGTCCACGTTGCATTCGGGATTGATATGCCCGATGCGTTCACGCATGGCCTGCACCTTGGCTTTTCCAAGCGTGTCATCGAGCGCATGGACCTGGCGATTGATATTGGATTCAGCAATGTGGTCCAGGTCAACCAATGTGAGGCGCGACACGCCGCTACGCGCTGCAGCCTCAGCCGCCCAGGAGCCTACGCCGCCCAGACCCACCACCACCACATGCGAGGCGCGAATGCGGGCGGCACCGGCGGCGCCATAAAGACGCGCCAGCCCCCCGAAGCGACGTGCAAAGTCTGGAGCCACTTCCTCAAATGGATCTGTCATGGCTGGTCGGTGGCTACTTGAGTTTGGCCAAACGTTCTTTGGCAACTGAAGCGGCCTCCGATTGCGGATAAGCCTTGATCAAGTCATCGAGCGTCTTTCTGGCGGCCTTGGTGTCCTTGAGCTCAACCTGGCAGTTCGCCATGGACAACAGAGCCTCGGGCGTGCGTTGATGCTCGGGATCGGCAGTCACCAGGGCGCGAAAGTTTGCCACGGCAGATTTGTAATCGCGCAAGGCATACTGCGCATTGGCCAGCCAGAACAGAGACGATGATTTGTAGCCGCTTTGCGGGTACCGCTTCATCAGCGCTGAAAATCCGCTCTGGGCGGCGGCAAAATCACCCTTTCGCAGCGTGGCCAACGCGGCTTCGAACTCCTGCTTTTCTGCAGGCTCCGCCTCAAACTCCCTGCCGTCCACGGCAACCTTGCCAGGCTCCACTTTGCGCAGGCGCTCCTCGACGCCTTGGCTCAGGTCTTTCTGGGTGCGCTGAACATCGGTGACGCCTTTGGTCAGCTGTTCATTCTGACCCCGCAAGATGGCCATTTCACTGCGCAGGCTCTCTATCTGGTTTGACAGCTCGAGCAGGCTGCGGCGGAGCTGGACATTTTCATCGCTGACTTTTCTGATCTCTTCGACCGTCCGTTGTTGCGAAAGCTCAACCTTCTGGCGCAGGTCAAGAATGGCCCTGCGGGCCTCGTCATCTTCAAACAAAGCGGCATTTGCACTGGAGTGCAGCGCTAGAAAACAAGCAACGGCGGTTGCGAGAGGCCTGAAACCCTTGAGTGTTGACATTGCTCGTTCAGCGGTAATTGATTTCAGCCCGGCGGTTTTTGGCCATCGAGGTCTCATCGAAACCGGAAACGGCCGGCTTTTCCTTGCCGAAGCTCACCGCCTCGACCTGGGCATCCGTCACACCCAAAAGCCCAAGGGCACGCCGAACCGCTTCGGCGCGTTTCTGGCCGAGTGCCAGGTTGTACTCGCGGCCGCCGCGCTCGTCGGTATGCCCCTCGATGGCCATCTTGCGGGATTTGTTGGCATTGAGGTACCGGGCATGCGCCTCGATAACGCTTTGGAATTCAGGCTTGACCACATAGCTGTCGAAATCAAAATAAATGATCTTTGCCGTGTTGGCGGGGCCGGCCAGCGAAGCATCGGAGGCACCAATCTGCACCGGTGCAACGCCTCTGCTGGCGGCGGCTGCCGCATCCGCATCTGACTGGGAGGAACTCGCGGACTTGTCTTCAACCGGGACGTCTTGCAGTTTGACGTTAGAGCCGCACGCCACCAATGTGGCTGCAAGCAAAAGAGACGAAATGACAGAAGAAAGAAAGCGCTTCATTGGGTACCCCTGCTGAACAAAAATGTGGATTGAAAATTATTGCCTATCGGTGGAAAGGACCCCAGTCCGGCTCGCGAATGTCGCCGTCTGCGCCCGAAAGACGGGCTTTTATCTTTCCGTCCAGGGTGGTGGTCATCAGGGCTTCCCTGCCTTGCTGCTGGGTTGCATAAACAATCAAGCGGCTGTTTGGCGCAAAACTCGGGCTTTCGTCCGCAGAGGTGTCGGTGATTGCCGTCACGCTTCCGGTGGAAAGCTCCATGACATGCAGCTTGAACCCGCCACCGACCCGGGAAACATAAGCCATCCAACGGCCATCAGGGCTCAAAGCCGGCGATATGTTGTAACTGCCGGTGAAAGACACCCTTTCTGCGTTGCCGCCCGAAGGCCCCATGCGGTAGATCTGTGGCGAACCGCCCCGGTCGCTGACAAAGTAAATGGAGCGACCGTCCGGCGAGAAAGTCGGCTCGGTGTCGATGCTGGAAGATTGCGTCAGGCGTCGGGGCTCGCCACCGCTGAGGTTGATGGCGTAAATTTGCGACCCGCCCGCCTGGCTGAGCGTGGCAACCAGCTGGCTGCCGTCCGGCGACCAGGCAGGCGCACTGTTGGAGCCCCTGAAATTTGCCAGCAAGCGGCGCTTGCCGGTCGCCACGTCGTGCGAGTAGATCACCGGCTTGCGGGACTCGAACGACACATAGGCCAGTTGCGCACCGCTGGGCGACCAGGCCGGCGAGATGATGGGCTCGGGGCTGGCGAGCGCCGACTGCGCCCCTTCCCCATCGGAATCGGCCACCCAGAGTGTATAGCGCTGGCCGGCCTTGCTCACGTAGGCAATTCGCGTGGAAAAAATGCCTTTTTCACCGGTCAGCTTTTCGTACACGAAATCCGAAACGCGGTGTGCCGCCAGGCGCAACTCGGCCCTTGAGACCGTGTAGCTCTGCCCGCCCAGGTCCTGCTCGCGCACCACATCCCACAAACGAAGGCGCACGTCGAAGCGCCCGTCGGCAAGTGCAGAAACGCTGCCGGTCACCATCGCGTCAACGCCTTTTTGGCGCCAGCTTGGCAAATCAGGACGGGTGTTCTCATCGGCCACGAGGCTTGCGGCATCCGCACCGCGAAACATGCCGCTGCGCTCCAGGTCGGCCTTGACGATACCGGCTATTTTCTGCGGCGACTGTGCTTCGCCCCGAAAGGGCGCAATGGCGACCGGCATCTGCGTCATGCCCACCCCGGACACCTCGACACGAAACTGCGCCAGCGCCGGGCTGGCAGCGTTGGCAAACAGCCCGGTTGCGGCAAAAATCCTCAGGGCGGCCCTGCGCTGGAACAAGACCGGTGGATAACCATCACTTTTCATGTTGACGACCTAAACAATACAGTTCGAAATACTTGCCAAATGCCGACTGCGCCTGCATGGTGCAGACGGCAAAGCCCATGGCACCGTCGAGAAAACCCAGTCGAAACACATAGCTTCGGAGAAAAGCCGCCAGCGCCGCTGCTGCCGCGCGGGTCATGGTAGCAGTCTGTCCACGCGCATGCCGCTGACGCGCCCATTCCTGGCTGTAATGCTGGAGCTTGCGCCAGTAATGGTCCGACGTGGGATAGCTGTAGTGTAAAAGCGGATTTGTCAACTTGACGACTTCAATGCCGGGCTGCGTCAAAAGGACCTTTTCATGCACCCGGTCATCGCTGAAGCGCGCTTCACCACGCTTGAACAACCGCAGCACATGATCGGGCGTCCACCCGCAGTGGTGAATCCATGCACCGCAAAACTGGGTCAGCCGCGGAATCTCAAAGGCGACTTTCCGGCCGTCGGCACCGGCCTTCTCCAAAGCCGCCTTGATTTCCAGCGCCAATGCCGGCGTGACCCGCTCGTCAGCATCAATGGACAATACCCAGTCGCCGCTGGCGGCCTGAAGCGCACGGTTTTTTTGGGGGCCAAAGCCTGGCCAGTCGGGCGTCTGTGAAAATTTCACCTCCAAGCGGCCGGCAATCGCAGCGGTGTCGTCAGTGCTTCCGTGCTCAACGACCACGCACTCGTCGGCCCAGGCCACCGATTGAACACACGCCTGCAGGTTGGACGCTTCATTGGAAACGATCAATACGGCTGAAAGCTTCATAAAACCGTTGATGATCGGCAATTCATTGTTGACCCTGGCACAGGACTCTCCTTAAATTATGTTGGTGAAAAAATGATGGGCGGATACAGCGAATGGCTGAAAAGCCAAGCCAAATGCGGCGTGACGCAGCCCTTGTCCTCAAGGGTGGAGAGCAACGACGAAGACTACCTTCGCACGCAGGGGTACGAAAAACTGGGGTGGCGGCATTTTCGCCGACAGGTCCAGTTTGCATTTTCCGGGCAGAAAAAATACCTGGCCTACAAGGTTCGCCCGGGGTGGAAAAAGGCCTTGTGGCTCTACAAGGGCATCCCCCAGATCGGCGACGCCCTGATGGATCTGGCGCCACGCAGCTTGCTGCGCGAACAGGGCTTTTCCATCGATCTTTTCACCGACACTCACTTGGCAGCGATGTTCAAGAACGATCCCTGGCTCAGCCAAGTGTGGGACGACCCACGAAGCATTGCAAGTGAAAATTATGACTTCGTCATTGTCCCGAGCCACAAGAACAGGTCACTGAAGCACAAGGCACAACTGGTGGCGCACCTACCCTGGGTGTCGATGCAGGGCTTCTACACGGGCCCTGAATTTCACCGAGGAAAATTTGCCACCCAGCGCCTCATCGATCTGCTGGACTGCAAAAGCACGGAGGCAGAGTTCTTCCGTCACCAACAGCAAAAACTCAAGCCCCTGGACGCGCTGAAAAGCAGCGCCGGAAAGGCCCCAAAAATCGCGCTGGCGCTTGGCGGCGTGGACGCGGCGCGCACCTACGGGCATTGGCTTTCGGTGGCCGAAAAACTTTTCCAGGCCGAGCGCGGCATCGAATTGACCCTGCTGGGTTCGAGCAACGCCGTGGAGGCCGCCCGAGCCTTCATGCACAAGTTCCCGCATCCGCAAAACGTCTTCGACCGGGTCAACAAAACAGACATCACGGAATGCCGCAGGCTGATCGGTGCGCAGGACCTGCTCATCGCAGCCGACGGCGGCCTGATGCACCTGGGCGCCACGACGACAGCCAAACTGGTGTCGCTTTTTCACAAGGAAGTGGACCCGCGCTGGCGGCTTTCAGGGCGTTGCCTGGAGTTTGCCCTGCAGTCCTCGACCGGCACCGTCAATGACGTGGGCGCGGGGGCAATTTTCAAAGCCTGCAGCGATGCCTTGGCCGACAATCGACGGTCACCCGTGGACCGCTCGCTGCCAGCGTAAACTCGCCGGCTTGCGGCTTGCCAGCGGGCACCAGCCTGCAAAACCACTTGCTTCAACATTCCGGCGCTACCTTGCAGGTGGCGCTCATTTTTCCACGCTTCTGCAGGCACCTGCGGAACAGGTCCAGCCGATGCATCTGAAAACCATTTCTAAAAAAACAAACGTCGATCAACTCATGTTTGCTTTTGCCTTGCTGATGGTATTCGGAATGCCTTGGTCCAGGGTGTGTTTCCAACTCGGCCTGTACGGTTTCATGGGTTGTTTTCTGCTTTCAGGGAAATGGCAGGAAAAATTCAGGACACTGGGCCATTCAAAGGTGTTCCTGAGCGCGGCAATACTCAGTCTGTTGGCGGTCATCAGCCTGAGCTACACCGCAGCGCCCATGAAGATGGCCTGGGTCGATGTGTCAAGGTACCTGAAGCTTTTGATGGTTGGCGCCATGATGCTGGCACTGGACAGCCGGAAAAAACGGCTTGGCATCCTGGCGGCTTTGGGGGCAGGCATTGCGGTGCTCATGCTTCCCACCCTTCTGGATGCCAGCGGCGTGGCGACAGCATTGCACCTCCC
>Ga0308157_10003770_pt1 | contig 21297 bp, 23 predicted proteins | sample PhyBR1_FD_201035 | JGI IMG/M metagenome (GOLD analysis project Ga0308157, IMG submission 201035) | Phyllosphere microbial communities from UC Gill Tract Community Farm, Albany, California, United States - DLSLB.R1 | ecosystem: Host-associated > Plants > Phyllosphere > Unclassified | place: USA...
GGTATGGACCAGCCTGCGCGCGGTCGAACAGCAGAGCGACCGCCAGGCGCGCTTGATGGAACTGGGCTACAAGGCAAACGAATACTCGCTGGCCGAAGCGCTGCTTGGCCGCCGCCTCGCGATGGAGGCGGCGCTGGCAGCGCAGATGGCGAGGATCGCGGCCGTGGCCGCCAGCGCAAGGGTGCAGCTGGACGCCCATGCGCTGTGGGCGATCGATTAAGACTCACGGTGCTCCTCAGCCGCCCGGCCGGCTGCCGGTGCGTCCGCATGGCTGCCCTGCCACCACCACAGCGCCAGCACGGCGAGCAAAAGCAGCAGCGCGGTGCCGGTGCGCAGCCCCTGTCCCTTGGTGCCTGGCGCGGCGTGCTTGCGTCCGGTGATCATCGACTTGGCGAGGTTCTCGCGGTGAATAAAGCTGGCAACCAGCACGCCGGCGATGTGGACCAGCACCACGGCCAGCATCAGGTTGGCGATCAGCTCATGCACATCCTCCATCCATTCACCGGCCCGCTCGGTGTACAGCAGCCAGCCGGAGCCGGCCAGAGCCATGGCTATTCCCAGCATCAGCACGATGGCGACCGCGCCGGCCGGATTATGGCCGGTGAAATGCTGGGGGCGTCCCTGCAGCATGGATTGCAGGTAGCTCAGCGTCGCCTTCGGTCCCCGCACGAAGCTGGCGAACCTGGCGTAGTACGTGCCGAAAAATCCCCAGAGGATGCGAAAGCACACCAGCGCCGCCATGGTGTAGCCCAGCGTGACGTGGACCTGGCGCCAGTTGTCCGCCTCGGCCGTCAGGTAGGCGCCGGCAAAGCTGAAGGCCATCAGCCAGTGAAATATCCGCACTGGCAGGTCCCAGACGCGGATTTGAGGCGGCGTGGCCCCGGAATGAATGTCGTTCATGTGATGCTCCTGTGAGTTGATTGCCAATCCCGCCGCACCGCGTTGGGGCGGCACCGCGTTGGCATAAGCAGATCGTCGTCGCCGGATATTAAGGAATTCTGAACTGGCATGGCTTTGCGAGGTTGTCAATATTGCCACGCATGGGATTGCGATGATCCTCTTGTCTTTTATCAATTCCATCAGCCGCAGACTGTCTAGAATCGGCGCTTGAGTACGCTTATTTCGCAGCGGAAATTCGATGGAGGCGGCATGACCGGGACGGCTGGATCGCTTGGAGAGGGACGAGATCGGCAGCGGGGCGCCATCGCCATCGTGTTCGCGCTGATGCTGGTGGTCCTCCTCGGGTTCGTGGGCATGTCGCTCGACCTGGGGCGGGTATATAACCGCAAGCTGGATCTGCAGGCGGTGGCCAATGCCGCCGCGCTGGCTGCGGCCCGCCAGCTGAATGGCACGCCGGCCGGTGTGGCGAATGCGCTGACGCAAGCCGCCAACGCCGTGAGTGCCTTGAAATACGAGTACTACCAGCAATCGATCAGCTGGAATAGTGCCGCGCTGTCGTTCAGCAGTTCATCGACCGGCGGCTGGGTCGATGCCGGCTCCGCGCAAGCCGCGCCCGATGGCCTGCTGTTCGCCAAGGCCGACACCAGCAAGCTGGACGCCTCGCTTGCCACCATCAGCCTGGTGTTCATGCGTGCCCTTTCGGATACGCTGTCATCCTCCAGCGTGAGTGCGACGGCGGTGGCTGGCCGTTCGACCATCAACGTCGCGCCGATCGCGGTGTGCGCGCTGTCCAACACTGCCGCCGCCGCACGCGTCAATCCAGGACCGCCCGCGTACAGCGAATTGTCCGAATACGGTTTCCGGCGCGGTGTCGCTTACGACCTCATGCAGCTCAATTCCAATGGCACGACGCCCGAAAATTTCGTTGTCGATCCGTTTGATCCGCCCGGTGTCCATGGAGCGGCAAGCAACACGGCGCCGGGCTTTGTCGGCCCCTACGCTTGCACGGGCAAATTGGCGATACCCAGGGTTACCGGCGCGCCGATCACGGTCGGCCGGCCATTCCCCCTGGCCTCGCTTGTCAACCAGCTCAATTCGCGCTTCGACCAATTCAGCGGATCGCTTTGCTCCTTTGCCACCGCGCCGCCGGATGCGAATATCAAGTCCTACGTCTACAACACCGCGATCCCATGGATGAGCGCCACGCCCGGCGCCCAAGGCGCGGCCTCGACGACCAGCGGCGGCAAGTTGTGGACGGTCGCCGATCCTTTGCCGGCCCTTGGGGGCACGACCGCGGCGATGTACGGGCCGCTCTGGGCCTATGCGCGGGCTGTGCCCTACAGCTCCTATGTACCGGGCTCGGCGGAGCCGGCCAACGGCTACACGCCCTTTAACACCAGCGTCTGGAGCTCGCTGTACAAGCCCGGTGTGCCGGTGGCCACCGGCTCCTATCCGTCCGGCGTCCTGACGCCCTACATGGCGACGAACGGCACCAACTTCCTGGCACCGTCCGCTGCGCACAAAGGTATCGCCAATCGCCGCGTGCTGAATGTGGCGTTGTTGTCCTGTCCGGTGGGAGCGGGGACGACCACCACCGCCACCGTGCTCGGCATAGGCAAGTTCCTGATGACCGTCCCCGCGACGGGAACCACGCTTTTCGCCGAATTTGGTGGCCTGGCCACAGAGCAATCGCTGGGCGGCGCGGTGGAGCTGTATCAATGAAACCCATGAACCCGACACCGAAAGGCCCCCGTGCCAGCCGCCAGCGCGGGATCGCCGCCGTCGAGCTGGCGATGATCTTGCCTGTCCTTCTCATCCTGCTGGTGTTTCCGCTCTTCTTCGGCCGGCTGTTCTGGCACTACAGCGTCATGGACCGGGCAGCGCAGGATGCCGCCCGCTACCTTTCGTCCATACCGCTGAGCGAGATCAGGAATCCGGCGCGGGCGCCCGCCCTGGCCGCGGTCGCCAAGTCCATCGTGGATGCCGAACTGGCTGAGCTTGCACCCGGGCCGGATGCGATAGGCGTGACGATCGGGTGCGATACGTTCCAGTGCATGGGCTTCTCCGCGCCCACGACCGTCAACGTGGCCATCCAGATGCAATTGACGGACATTTTCTTTTCAAACGTGACGTCGCTGACCATACCGTTGACAGCCAACGCCAGCTATCCTTACGTGGGCAGGTAGCCATATGTTCCCACAACAAAAAATCCAGGCGCAAGGCGGGGTGGTGGCCGTTGAGTTCAGCCTGGTGCTGATGTTGTTTCTGACCATTGCCGTTGGCGTGATCGAATGTGCGCGCGCCATGTATCTGTACAACACTTTGGAGATGGTGACCCAGCGTGCGGCGAGCCTGGCCGCCAATGCGGACTTTCGCGATCCCGCCGCCATGAACGCCGTGCGCCAGAAAGCCGTCTTCCGTGACAGCGCCGGCACCCTGTTGCTGGGCGATCCGATCACGGACGCGCATGTCCGCATCGACTACCTGGCGCTGACTTATGCGGGAACGCCCGCGATGACCGAAATCCCCGCGGCGGCGCTGCCGGCGTGTACCGTCAACAACCGGATCACCTGCATGAAGGATCCCAACGATGCCAGCTGCATCCGCTTTGTGCGCGCGCGGATATGCGATCCCGCAGTGACGGACACCTGCAAGCACGTGCAGTACCAGACGCTGCTCTCACTGGTGAGCCTGCCGCTGAGTTTGCCAAATGCGACCGCCATCACCAACGCGGAAACGCTGGGCGCCACGGTCGGCGCCGCGCCATGTCCGTGATCTAGTCCACTTGCTGATGCACGCGGGCGCGCATCGCTTCACCGATCATCACCAGCACCGGGCCGGTGGGCATGCCCAGGCCCTGCGACAAGGCGGCGATGTCCATGCGGTGGATGCGCTGGTCGGCGCGGCTCACGTTCTCGATCACCACCACCGGCGTATCGGGCTTGCGCCCATGCGCCAGCAGGCGTTCCGCGGTGGCGATGGCCTCGCGGCCGCCCATGTACTGCACCAGCGTGTCCGTGTTGGGGATCGCGTCGTGCTCCGCATGTTCCGGCGCGGTGGACGAGGTGAAGAACGCCACGCTGCGCGCCACCCCGCGCTTGGTCAGCGGCTGTTTGGACGCCGCCGCCGCCGCAACTGCCGTGGTCACCCCCGGCACGATCTCGACCTCGATGCCGGCTTCCTCCAGCGCGCGCAGCTCCTCGTCGGCGCGGCCGAACAGCATCGGATCGCCGCCCTTCAAACGGACCACCAGTGCCGCGCGCCCGGCGCATTCGACCAGGTGCTGGTTGATGATCTGCTGCGCCACCGAGCGCTGGCCGCTGCGCTTGCCCACCGCGATCAGCTCCGCCTGAGGGCACAGCGCCAGCATCTCGGGCATCACCAGCGCGTCGTGCAGCACGATGTCGGCCTGCGCCAGCAGCCGCGCGCCGCGCACGGTGATCAGGTCCTGGGCGCCGGGACCGGCGCCGATCAAATACACTTTCCCTGCCATTTGCTTCTTTCGTTGACTGCTTGTGCTCAGCTCTCGCCGGCCTGATGGAATATCAAATCCTCCACCCGCTTGCCGTCGCGCAGGTGGTCGTTCACGATGCGGTCCATATTATCGGAAGTGACGTTGTAGTACCAAGTCCCGTCCGGTTGCACGCAGACGATGGGCCCGCCCTTGCAGGCGGCGAAGCAGCTCACGCGGCTGCGCTTGACGCGCAACTCGCCTTCATTCAGCCCGGCCTTCTTGAGCTTTCCGCCCAGGCTGTCGAACAAGGCCTGCGACGCGCCATCCTCGCTGCAGCGCGGGCCGGTGCACACCAGCAGGTGGCGATGGTAGGTGCCGATCTTCGGCTTGACGATGGCGTCCGTCATGCTTCGCTCTCCTCGGCGGCGGGCGCCTCGGCTTCCCATGGTTCCTCCAGCGTGGCGCGGATGTAGTCGGCCGGCAGGCGATGGCGCGCGGCCAGCAGCTCGATGCTGTCGCCGGCCGCGTGTTCGGCCTGCAGCGTGTCCAGCCAGCCCAGAAGACCGGTGGACAGCGAACGGCCAGCGCGTTCGCCGTCGCGGGTGGCGCCGCCTTCCTCCATGTCGTACTTGTTGGCGTAGCCGCGCGGCGTGACCATCAGGCCGTGGCGCACGAAGGTGTTGCTGTTGCCGATCAGGACGGTACTGAGCATGCCGATGTCGGCATCGGCCATGCAGTCCAGCGTGGTGAAGACGATATTCTGGCGGCGGCGGTAGCCGCTCTTCACGATCGCCACCGGCGTATCGGCGCGGCGGTGGCGCAGGAACAGGCGCTGCGCCTCGACGATCTGGCGCGTGCGGCGGCCGCTCTTCGGGTTGTACAGCGCGACCACGAAATCGGCCATGGCCACCGCGTCCAGCCGGCGCGCGATGGTCGGCCATGGCGTCAGCAGGTCCGACAGCGAGATGGCGCAGAAGTCGTGCGTCAGCGGGGCGCCGACCAGCGCCGCGCAGCTGTTGAGCGCCGAGGCGCCGGGGATGATCTCGACCTGCACCGCGTCGTCGGGAGTCCAGCCGGATTGGAACAGCACCTCGTAGGTCGGCCCGGCCATGCCGTAGACGCCCGCGTCGCCCGACGAAATCAGCGCCACCTTCTTGCCGGCGCGCGCCGCCTCCAGCGCGCTGACGGCGCGGTCCAGCTCCTCGGTCATGGACTTGCGGATGATCTCCTTGCCCTCGATCAGATCGGCCACCAGCTTGATGTAGGTGACGTAGCCGATCACCACATCGGCTTCGGCGATGGCGTCGCGCGCGCGTTGCGTCATGTGCTCCACGCTGCCGGGGCCTATCCCGACCAGCATGATCTTGCCTGCGCTTGTTTCATTCATGGTTCTATCCTTGCGATGGAGACGGTGGCGTTGCGGCCATCTGCGCCTTTGTGTTTGTGTTTTTCGACGACCAGCGCGGTCATCGGCGTATCGGATCCGGCGGCCAGCAATGCCGCCGCCTCGCTCACCGACGGCGTGCCGGTGTAGTGCCGCACGGTCTCCGACGGATGCGGCACTTCCACCGCCGCCAGTTCGTGCGCTTCATAAAAATGCAGCGGCCAGCCGTGTTCCTGCGCCAGCGCCAGCAAGGCCGCTTCGTTCTTCTTCAGCGTGATGCTGGCGGCGGCCACCACTTGCGCCGGCTGCGCGCCAGCGGCGGCCAGCGCGTCGCGCACCGCCTCGCGCACGGTGTCCAGCGCCACGCCGCGGTCGCAGCCCAGGCCCATGGTGAACCGTGTCATGCCGCGTTATCCTGCGGCGGGCGGTAGACCACCAGCCGTTCGTTGAGCGCATCCCAGCGCTCGGCCGGCACCTCGGCGTGCGTGACCCACAGCAGCGCCGCGTAACGGTCCAGCGGCACTTCGTCGAAGCGCGCGAAGCGGTGGATGTTTTCCGGCAGTGGAGTGGGGCGCGTCCACCAGTCCGCGCTGCCGGCTTCCTGCACGAAGGCGATCGGCTCGCCGTTGACCACGTGCGCGGACACGCGGGTGATGTTGATCTTCGGCGCCTCCACTTTCCAGCCGAGGTGGCGTCCCAGGATATCGACCGGGATCGTGCGGCCGACGTCGGACGCGGTGGTCAGCACCGGCGCGGCGCCCAGCAGGTCGGCCACGCGCTCGCTCCATTCATTGGCGCCGCCGACGTGGCCGGACAGCACAGGGATCACGTACTGGCCGGCGTCGTCGACCACGATGATGCCGGGGTCTTCGTCCTTGCTGCGCAGGTGCGGCGCGATCAGTCGCACCACGGCGCCCAGCGAGACGAAGAAGATGATCTGGTCATAGCCGGCAAACAGCGGGCCGATTTCGTCGCGCAGCGCGCCGTCGTAGGCGCGTACGGTGTTGGACGCCTCCGCGAACGTGGCGGCGAATTTGGCCGAGGTGCAGATGTCCGCCTCCGGCAGGTCGGCGGCCAGGCGCGCGGCTTGTGCCGCGCCGTGTTTGGTGATGGCGACCAGGCATACGCGCGGGGCGGCCTGGTTGGTGGTGGTCGTGGTGGTCGCTGTGGTCATGCGGTCTCCGTCAGAGGTTGGGAGCTTTCTTTTTTCAGGCAGCCCTTGATGCGTTCACCGCGTATGCGGTGCGTGTGTTTGACGATCAGCAGCGACAGGTAGCTGACCTTGGTGCCGCGTAGCGACAGGATGTCGCTGCCGCTGAAGCGGCGTTCGTCCGGCGCGCCGACGCGTTCTATGAAGTGCGCGCCGTCCAGCAGCTCGCGCCGTTCCAGCCAGGCTATCAGTTCATCCATCAACGGCTTCACCTTCATCAGCACCAGCGTGTCGAAGTCGGGCAACAGGCGGTCCACCGCACTGACGCCGTAGGCGGCTGGCACGATGGCGACCGTGTCGTCCTGCTCCGCGAACGGCACCGGCACCTGCGCGCAGGCGGCGGTGAAGGCGTTGACGCCGGCGATGATTTGCACCGGCACCTGTTCATCCATCGCGCGCACGGTGCGGGCCAGATGGCCGAAGGTGGCGTAGGTGCTGGCATCGCCTTCGACCAGGAACAGCACGTCGCGGCCGGCGCGCAGCCAGGGCAGGACGGTGTCGGCGGCCTTGAGCCATGCGCGGCCCAGCTTTTCGCCGTCGTGCGTCATCGGGAACAGCAGCTGCGTGTGTTGTTCCGGCGGCGGCAGGCCGGCGCGCTGCACGATGTCGAATGCGTAGCTCGGGGTCTTGCCGCTGCGGGCGGGGTAGACCCAGATGGTGTCGCGCCGTTGCAATGCATCCCACGCGGCGCGCGTGATCAGGCCCGGATCGCCGGGGCCGAGCGAGATGCCCCACAGGGTGCCTGGTGCGGTCATCTCATTCATCAGCAGCCACCTTCGTGTCGGTGCGGCGGGCGCAGACGATCCACACGGGGTTTTCGGCGGCCATGCGATGCATATGCAAAATCGGCTTGCTGCGTGCGGCCTGCAGTTGCAGCACGTCCCATTCCACGCCTTCCAGCGCTTGCAGGGTGGCGGTGGCGGTGGCGAGGTTTTCCAGCGTGACGAAGTTCATCACCAGCGTGCCGCGCGGGCGCAGGCGGGCGATCACGCCGGCTATCAGGCCCGCCAGCTCGCCGCCCGAGCCGCCGATGAATACCGCGTCGGGATCTGGCCACGCATCCAGTCCCTCGGGCGCCTTGCCGAGGTACAGGCTGTAGTTGCTGACACCGAAGGCCGCGTGGTTCTGTCCCGCGATAGCGAAATCGGCTTCGTTCTTTTCGGTCGCGTAGACGTGGCCTTGCGGGCAGAGACGCGCCGCTTCCAGGCCCACCGATCCCGAGCCGGCGCCGATGTCCCACACCACGCTGTCGGCCCGCAGCTGCAGGCGCGCCAGGCTGACGGCACGTACCTCCTGCTTGGTGATCAGGCCTTTCTCCGGCTGCCGCTGCGCGAACTCCGCGTCGGCAAGGCCGAAGCGCACCGGCTGCGCCGCGGGCGTCACGCGCCACAGCAGCACCACGTTCAGCGCGGCGAAGCGCATGCCGGCCGCTTGCTGCGGCGTGAGCTCGGCCAGCACGCGTTCCTCGGGCTGCAGCAGGTTCTCCGCCACGGCCATCAGGAAATCGTCGCCCAGGCCTTCGGCCAGCAGCAGCCGCGCGATGCGGTCAGGGCTGTTGTCAGGACTGGTCAGTACCAGCAGGCGCGCATGCTGGCGCGCCGCCTGAGCCAGCGCGTACAGGCCGTGGCCTGGCACGCTGCCGCGCTGCCATTCGCCGGCGTCGCGCGCGTGCACGGAGACGATGCGCGCGTCCTGCCACGCCAGGCCGATGCGCGCGCACGCCAGCTGCAGCGTCGACAGGTTGGGCAGGATGTCCAGCGCGTGCACGCACAGGTGCTGCGCCAGATACGGCGCGATGCCGTGGCACAGTGGGTCGCCGGTCGCCAGCACCACGCAGGACAGGTTGTCGGCGCGTGCGGCGCGCACCCATTCCGGTACTTCCTTCAATTTTCCGGTCAGGTCGTGGCGCATGGTGCCGGGCTTGAACTCGCGCTCCAGCAGGGCCAGTGTGCGGGCGCCGCCGATCAACACGTCCGCGTTGCGCAACAGGGCCAGCGCGGTGGGACTCAGGCTGGCGATGCCGTCATCGAGTACGCCGATAACGCGGCAGGGGTTGGGGTCTTGTGTATGCATGCTTATGCTTCCGGTAGATGATCGATGCCGATGCGGCCGGCGCTGGCAGGCCGCTCGTGCGGTTCGGCAGGAGCCGACAACACGTCGGCCACTTGCACGCCGCTGAAGTCGCACACCAGCACGCGCAGCTGGAATGCGCGGCCGTAGCGGTCCGGCGCGGTCAGGGTGTCGATGGCGGCTTGCGCCAGCGCGTGGTGGAAGGCGTCGCCGAGGCCACGCTCCACCATCAGCTCCGCGCCGAAGCGCGCGGTTTCGGCGGCGGCCATGGCGGCGCAGTCTTCCGGCGTGGCGCCGATGCGGCGCGCCACCTCGGCCACCAGGTCGGTATCGACTTCGCTGCGGTTGGCGTGGGTGATGGTTTCGCCCTGCGCGATCTTGGTCAGCTTGCCCACCATGACGCACAACACCACCAGCTCTATGCCCTGCGCCACCACTTCATCCAGCGCGTAGCGCAGGAAGTCGCCCATCTGCACGAAGCACGCCGCCGGAAGCTCCGGGCGTTCCGCGCGCAGTGCGGTCATGGCGAAGGTTTCGGTTCGGCCGCCGGTGGTCAGCGCCACGATGCCGTGGCCGGTGGTGGCGGCCACCTGTATGCCCTGCACCACGCTGGCGCGCCAGGCGGCGGTCGAATAGGGCTTGACGATACCGGTGGTGCCGAGAATGCTGATGCCGCCCAGGATGCCTAGGCGGGCGTTAGTGGTCTTCTTCGCCATCACCTGGCCATCCGGCACGCTGATGGTCACTTCGATGCCGTGCAATGCCAGCAGCTCCGGCGCGGCTTCGCGCAGGTTGTCGGCGATGTTCTTGCGTGGCGCGGGGTTGATGGCCGGGCCGCCAACTTCGAGGCCGAGGCCTTTCATGGTGACCGTGCCGACGCCGTCGCCCGCCACGTACGACACCACGCCGGCCTGGCCGGGCAGCAGGCGCAGGTCGACCGTCATGTGGGCGCCGTCGGTGCAATCGGGATCGTCGCCGGCGAATTTGACGACCATGGCGTGCGCGCGGCCTGGCCCGCAGCGGCCGTCGTGGATGGCGAACACCACGCGGCTGCCGTTGGGCAGCAGGCTCTCGATTTCTTCCGGCACCCGTCCGTGGACGAGGCCCAGCACCGCGGCGCGCGCAGCGGCCGCCGAGCAGGCGCCGGTGGTGAAACCGGTGCGGGTGCCACGTTCGGCAGCCGCTTTCTCCTTCATGCCAGCGCCTTTTGACGTGCTTCGGCCAACGCCAGCAGCGCGTGCAGCGTGGCCACCACCAGCGTGGAGCCGCCCTTGCGGCCACGGATGACGATCCACGGCACGTCGACGACTTCGGCCATCAGGTCCTTGGATTCGGCGGCGGAGACAAAGCCCACCGGCATGCCGACCACCAGCGCCGGACGCGCGCCTTCCTCGCGGATCAGGCGCACCAGCTCGATCAGCGCGGTGGGCGCGTTGCCGATGCCGACGATGGCCTTGTCCAGCAAGCCCAGTCGATGCGCCTTGCGCATCGCTTGCACGGCGCGCGTGGTGTCTTCCTTTTGCGCGGTGGCGATGACGTCGGCATCACTGATGAACTGATGGGTCTTCATGCCGAAGTGCGCAAGGCGCGGCTGCGACAGGCCGGAGCAGATCATCTCCACGTCCGCCACGACCGGCGCGCCGCCGGCCAGCATGGCGTTGATGCCGGCTTCCACCGCGTCCGCATGGAAGGCGGTCAGGCCGTTGAAGTCGAAGTCCGCGTTGGCGTGGATCATGCGGCGCACGATGGGCCATTGGCCTTGGGTGTAGTTGTGCGGGCCCGCTTCGGCGTCGATGATGGCGAAGCTGTCATGCTCGATCACCTGGCCGGCGCGCGTCAGCTGTTCGGTAACGGTGTTCACGGTGCTCATGCCGGCTGTGCCTCCGCGTGGTCGTGATGCGGATGCACGTGAACTTCGTGCGTGTGGGCGTGCGAGTGGCCGTGGCCCAGGTCGTGCGCGATTTCGCGGTAGCTGCAGCCGTCGCAGGGCAGGCGACTGTCCGGCACGCCGCCGCGCAGGTCTTCCACGCGCTGGTCCATCAGTTCGAAGATTTCGTTCTCGAAGCCGAAATGCTCGGAGCAGGCAAAGCGCACCTGCGGATACTGGCCGCGCAGATGCTCCACCTGGCGGTGTATGCGCTGCATCAGGGTGCCGGTGTACAGGTAGTAGGGCAGCACCACGATCTGGCGCATGCCCAGCATGACCTGGCGCTGCACCACTTTCTCAAGGCGCGGCCAGGTGATGCCGGTGAAGGCCAGGTCAACCAGCTCATGGTCGCCTTCCTCCAGCAGCCAGCGGGCCATCTTGGCCATTTCGCCGTTGGCGCCGCGATCGGACGAGCCGCGTCCCAGCACCACCACGCCGGTGCTGGTCGGATCGGGCATGTCCAGTGCGTTCATGGCCTTGCGCAGGCGGCGCTTGAGGATCGCCAGAATCGGATCGCAGGCGGTGAGGTGCGGCGCCAGCAGGATCTCGGTCTGCGGGCAGGCGAGCCGCGCGTGCTCGATCGCTTCCGGTATCTCCATCTTGACGTGGCCGGCCGCGTTCAGGATCAGCGGCACCACCAGCACGCGGCGCGAGCTGCGCGCGGCGTCCAGCAGCGCGGCGTTCATCTCCGGCGGCGCGAATTCGATGAAGCACAACTCGATGCGCCAATCCGGACGGCGCGCGCGCCATTGGCTGGTGAATTCGCGGATCTCCTGGTTGCCGGAGTCCTCGCGGGACCCGTGGCCGACAATCAGGATTGTGTCCTTGCTTACTGGGTTCATGCGCTCGCCTTTCTGAAACGATGGGTAAATGTAGGGTCATATAATTTGGAGCGCGCCAGCGTCTCCCAGTGCAGCGCGCCCAATGTGGGGCTGGCGACGATCATCGCCTGGCTGGCGATGCCGGCCTCGCGGCAGCGCTGCTTGATGTCGGCCAGCGTTCCGCGCACGATCTTCTGCTCGCCGGGCCAGCTGGCCTTGTGCACCACCAGCATCGGCGCGTCCTCGGCCCAGCCGGCGGCGCGCAGCGCGGTTTCCACCTTGTGCATCAGCGTGATCGACAGGAAGATGCACAGCGTGGTGCGGTGCGCGGCCAGGCTGGCGAGATCTTCGCCCTCCGGCATCGGCGTGCGGCCTTCGACGCGGGTGAGGATCACGGTTTGCGTCACCTCGGGCAGCGTCATGGATTCGCCGGCGGCCGCCATCGAAGCCATCGCCGACGATACGCCCGGCACCACGGACCATTCGATGCCGGCGTCGCCGAGCGGGCGCGCCAGTTCGATCAGCGCGCCGTACAAGGCGGGATCGCCGGTTTGCAGGCGCACCACGGTGGCGTGGCTGCGGGCCTGCTCGATCAGCCAGGCGGTCATTTCCTCCAGCGTCATGTCCTTGGAATCGCGGATGGCGCAACCGGGCGGCGCGTACAGCGTGACGGCGCGGTCCACCAGCGAGCCGGCGAACAGCACGGCGCCCGCCTGCGACAGCAGCTTCTGGCCTTTGATGGTGATCAGTTCCGGGTCGCCGGGGCCAGCGCCCACGAACCAGATTTTGCCGAGAGATGTCATGCGGTGATTACTCCTGAATGTTTTTGTGCGCGCAGCGTGTCGAGCAAGGCGTCGACGCTGCGCGGGGCGGGGCCGTTGGGCAGCACGCCGAGATCGACCAGCTCCGCATGCAGCGCCAGCGCGGCCGGTGGACGCTGGCCTGCGGCATGCAGCACGTCCGCCTGCGCGCACAGCGTCTGCGCCGGGCCGGAGGCGATGCAGCGGCCGCCCGCCATCACGTGGATGTCGTCGGCCCAGCGGAAGGCGAAGTCGATGTCGTGCGTGGACAGCAGCACGGTGACGCCGCGCGCCGCCAGCTGGTCGAGCAGGGCGGCGAGTTCGGTTTGCATGGGCGCGTCGAGGCCGGCCATGGGTTCGTCGAGCAGCAGCACGTCCGGTTGCATCGCCAACACACCGGCGATGCAGACGCGCTTTTTCTGGCCGAAGCTCAGTTGATGCACCGCGCGGCGCGCGTGGCCGCGCAAGCCCACCGCATCCAGTGCGGCCTCCACGCGGGCGCGCACCTCGTCCGCGTCCAGCCCGAGGTTGAGCGGGCCGAATGAGACATCCTCCTCGACCAGCGCCGAAAACAGCTGGCGGTCCGGGTTCTGGAACACCAGTCCCACGCGGCTGCGTAGCGCGGTGAGTCCCGAGCGGCTGTAATCGAAGGGCTGGCCGTCGATGCGTAGCTGGCCGGCGGTGGGGCGCAGCAGGCCGTTCAGATGCTGCAGCACGGTGGTTTTGCCTGCGCCGTTCGCGCCCAGCAGCGCGTAGCGGCGGCCACGGTGCAGCGTGAGGCTGCAATCGTGCAGGCCCTTGCTGCCATCGGGGTAGACGTGAGCGACGGTTTGCAGTTCCAGTATCGGGGGATTCACAAGCGGTCTCCCACTGCCAGCGCCACCAGCAGCGCGCCGGCCAACGCGGCCACCATGCACTGGCGGCGCGCCTGCGGGTAGACCACCGGCAGGAAGCGCAGCGCGCCCTGGCAAACGCGCGCGTCTGCCGCCATTTGCAGCGCGGCGGCGCGTTGCCACACTTGCACCGCCATCTGCCCGGCCAGCAGGCCGGTCGAGCGCCAAGACTGGCGCCAGCCGCGATAGCCGAGCCGCGCGCTTTGCGCGGTCACGCCTTCGTCCCACGCCTGGCGCAGCACGAACAGCATGCGATAGCACAGCACCATCATGTCGAGCAGGAGTTCCGGCATGCGCAGGCGGCGCATGAGCGCGAGCAGGCCGGGCATCGGTGTGCTGAGCACCAGTCCTGACAGCGCGGCCAGCATGGCCAGCGAACGCAATGCCGTGTGGACGACGGTCGGCAGCATGGCGCCGGACCAGCGCCAGTCACCCTGCGCGTCGGGCCCGAACAGCATGGCCGCGCAGGAGAGCAACAGGAAGCCGAGCGGCGGCAGCACGGTGGCGGCGTAGGCGCGCAGTGGCACGCGCGCGCCGACCAGGGCGGCCAGCACGAGCACCGCCGTCAGCGCGGCCAGCATGTAAGGACTGCGGGCCACCCAGGCCGCGACCACGCCGGCCAGCGCAAACAGCGCCTTGGCCGACGGCGCCACATCGCGCCAGCGGCTGGCGTACGCGGTCGACTCAATCAGCACGGCGGCCCTGCGGGGATGCGGCCTCGCGGCGCGCGCGTTCGCGGGCCACAGACATGCCAAGCCAGTAGCCGATCACGCCGGCGCCGATGGCCGCCTGCAGCGCGAACAGCAGCGACGCGATTTCATCGCTGGCCGGCTCGAACACGGGCGTGAACCACGGCTTGTAGCCGGGAGCGATGGCGCCGATGGCCTGCTGCGCGCGATTGTCCGCGCCGGTGAAGATGGCCGGCGCTTCGCCGCCGGGAGTGGCCGGTGGCGCGGTCGCCAGCCACAAAGGCAGCACCGTCAACAGCACCAGCGCCAGACAGACCAGCCAGGTGCGGGCTCTCATGCGCCACCCTTGCGCGCACCGAGCGTCATCACGGGCAGCGCGCGCAACTCGTGCGCGTTGAAGCGGACCATCGCATTCACCACCAGCAGCGTAAGCAGGCCTTCGCTGATGGCGATCGGCACCTGCGTCAGCGCGAAGATGCCGGCGAACTTGAAGAACGAAACGCCAAAGCCGCCGACAGCGGCGGGAAACGCCAGCGCCAGTTGGATCGAGGTGGTGACATACGTCGCCAGGTCGCCCAGGCACGCGGCCAGGAACACCGCCGGCGAGCGCGAGAAGCCCACCGCCGACGCCGCGCGCAGCACGCCGTACGAGACGAATGGTCCGACGATCGCCATCGAAAACACGTTCGCACCCAGCGTCGTCAGGCCGCCGTGCGCCATCAGCAGCGCCTGGAACATCAGCACCACAAAGCCCACCGGCACCATCGCGGCGGGGCCGAACAGGGCGGCGCCCAGGCCCACGCCGGTCGGATGCGAACAACTGCCCGTCACCGACGGCAGCTTCAATGCGGACAACAGGAACGCGAACGCCGCCGCCACGCCGAGCAGCATGCGCCGCTCGGGATGCGATTGCAGGTCGCGGCCGATGGAGCGCAAGCCCCAGGCCAGGAAAGGCAAGGAAACGGCTGCCCAGCCGAGCGCGTGCGCCGGAGGCAAAAAGCCTTCCATGATATGCATTCGAAACCTCCCGTCGAATGGTTTTTACGGACACCATGCGGGAGATGAAAGACGGTCGACGGGCGGCACGGGACGTGCGCAAACGATCGATAGCGAATTCCCGTCACCCCGCGGAGATGATGCTGATTTTTTTTGGGCCGGTATTCTGGCTGGCCTTCGTCCTTCTCCGTGTCTTCCCGCGGTTTAATGCAGTGACGTGATGACGGAGTCGTCTGGCTTACAGCAGCGGGGGCTGCACCGGAATGGCCGCGTGTTTCAGCGGCTTCACCGGTTTCCCGTTTAACGAGCGCTCCAAGGAGACGCTCGCACCCAAGCATTGATCTTACACTAACGTTGCGCAATGTGCCAACACCGGACGCTGTGATCGCGGCGCGACAGGCGGGCGGTCCTGTGGAGACATTCGCTTGGTCTTGCGAGACAGTTGGCGGGCTGTGGCGTGCACGGGGCGGTCCCGGGGTAGTATGAGCTGTTTGCTAACATTGCGTCGGCAGGCGATATCACGCAGTTGAAGTGGACGATGGCAGCCAGGCCGCCGCGACGTGATGGCTCGCGCGCGAGGTTGCCGTCCGTCGCAACAGGAGAACAAACAACAATACGCCATCTCGCACATTCCTGATCGGAGACCCCCCATGTCGTACACCCGCTTTCACAAGAAGTCGTTGCCTACGCTGTTGTCCTCGCTGTTCCTGCTCGCTGTCGCGGACCACGCGGCGGCCAGCACCCTGAACCAGAACGTTTCCTGGACCATCGACCGGGCCGGCACCTCCACCGTCTACCGCGTGGTGGCCTACGGCGATTCGATCTTCGCCGGCTACAACGGCTCCGTCACCAGCGCCGCCAAGTACTCGGCGCCGACGGTGGACGCGGAATACCTGTCCGCGCTATGGAACGCCGACATCGAGAGCGTGCGCCGCACCAAGTCCGGCGCGGTGGCATCGGATGTGTACAACAACAAGATCGTGGCCGAGCGTTCGTATATGCAAGCGAGTAACACCCGCGTGGTGGCCTTCGAGATGTGCGGCAATGACGGCCTGCAGGCCCGCACCGCCTTCAAGAGCCAGACCGGCACCTGCGACGACAGCGTGCTGACCGCGGCCGAAAGCAGCTGCAAGACCTACGTCGAGGCGGCGATGAACTACATCAACGCCAACGCCTATTCCGGCGTCAAGCTCAAGCTGGTGTCGAACCTGCATTACCCCGGCTACGACGCCGACAACGTGCAGAGCTCGTGCAAGGATGCGTCCACCGGCAAGACCGTGAACATGCAGGACAAGTTCCTGCCATCGCTGGCCAGGATCAACTTCTCGATGTGCGACCTGGCGCGGCAGAAGGGCTTCGCCTGCGCCGACAACTTCGCGCAGTACATGGGCGCCGACTACGACAGCAACGGTGACGGCAAGGTCGACTCCGATGCACTGCGCTACGTCGCCGGCGAGAGCCAGTCCAGCTATGTCACGCGCGTCACCACCACGCTGCGCTCGACGCTGCGCGACGCCAACGCGCACTTCGTATCGTCCGGCAGCAGCTACGACTACATCCAGTCCGACGACACCCATCCGACCTACAGCGGCAGCACCGTCACCGCCGGCCTGTTCGGCGGCAGCTCGGGCTCGGGCGCGCCGCGCTACACGTCCTTCTCGGCCGGCAAGAATCCGATCTGGAATCAGTACGGCCACGAGCGGATGGGCTGGGCGGTGTCGACCTACAACGTCGCCACGCCTTGATGCGTGGGTGAGCTGATCCCTTGGACAAGCCTCCCGAGCGGCCCGAGGCCGGCAGCGAGAAACCGGGCACCTGGCGTCCGCGCGCCGGCTTTCTGGCCGTGGCGCTGGTGCTGGCCGTGATCGCCTGCGGCGTGCTGGTGTATCTGGTCACTTCGCCAGATCCCGGCATCGCCGCCGGTAGCGCGCCGCCGCCGGTTGCGGCCGGCGCGGCGCCGGCCACAGGGGCGCCGCCCGCGCCTGCGCCTGTTGCGCAGCAGGGCTCCGCGCCGAATCCGCAGCGCCCGCCGGAAGGCGACGCGGACCCAACCCGCGACTTGAAAAGCTACGTGCCACGCGGCGCCAATCCCACCATGCCCGAAGTGATCGAGCGCCTGCATGAACGCGGCGTGTACAGCGGCCTCGGCGCGTTTCCGCCGCCGGGCACGCGTCCGCCCAAGGTCGGGCTGGCGGTGCCGGAGGACTTTGAACTGCCGCCGGGCTACGTGCGCCACCACCAGGCCACCGACGACGGCCAGCGCATCGAAGCGATCCTGATGTTCGCGCCCGGTTTCCAACTGTACGACGCCGCCCACAATCCAATCGCGATGCCCAAGGACCGCGTGGTGCCGCCCGAGCTGGCGCCGCCCGGACTGCCGATCCGGCGCATCGTCATTCCTCCTCCCATCGAACCGGCCGCCCCCGGCCGTTGATCCGCATGCGACAACTTTTGAGTTCCTCCACGGCGCGCATGGCGGCCGGCATCCTGGCGAGCGCCGTCCTGTCGGCCGTGTACGCGCGCGGCGGCGCTGGCTGGCTGCTGGGCTTCGTGATGCTGGCGCCTTGGCTGTGTACGTTGAACGCGAGCCGCTCGCTGGCCGCCACGCTGGGCTGGGCCTACCTGATGTCGCTGGCCTTCACGGCCGCCGCCTTCGCCTGGTTCGGCACCGCGTTGGGACGCTACACGCATGCCGGCGCGGGCACCGGCCTGGCCGTGCTGCTGCTTGCCGCGCCCTTGTTCCAGTCGCAGTTCCTGGTGTTCGCGCTGGTGCGCCATGTGAGCGGACGCCGGCATGGCCCGCTGCTACGCGCGCTGGCGGCGTCCGCATCGTGGGTGGCGGCGGAATGGCTGCTGCCCAAGCTGCTTGGCGATACGCTTGGCTACGGTCTGTATCCGTCGCAGCTGATGCGCCAGGGCGCGGCCGTGGGCGGCGCCGCCGGACTGACCTTGCTGCTGTTGCTGGTCAACGAAGGCGTCGCGGCGGCGCTGGCGCGGCGTCGCGACGGCTGGCGCGCGATGTTGCGGCCGCTCGCGCTGGCCGCGCTGGGACCGCTGCTGCTGGCCGGCTACGGCCTGGCCTCGCAGCCTGACAGCGCCGCCACCGGCAAGCCGCTGCGCATGGGCCTGGTGCAGGCCAACCTCGTCGATTACGAAGGCATGCGCCAGCAGAAGGGCGCGCGCGCCGTGGTGCGCGAGGTGCTCGACACGCACTTCGCCATGAGCTACGACGTCGTGGTGCGGCGCCATGCCGACGCGGTGCTGTGGTCGGAGACCGCCTATCCCACCACCTTCGGCCATCCCAAGAGCGCGGCCGGCGCCGAGTTCGACCGCGAGATTCTCGCCAACGTGCGCGAGGCCGGCGTGCCCTTCGTGTTCGGCACCTACGATATCGACAGCGACGGCGAATACAACGCGGCCGCCTTCGTGCAGCCCGGCGGCCTGACGGGCTTCTATCGCAAGACGCGGCTGTTCCCGTTCACCGAATACGTGCCGGCATGGCTGGATGGTCCGCGCCTGCGGCGCCTGCTGCCGTGGACCGGCAACTGGAAGGCGGGCAATGGCGCGCGCGTCTTCCCGCTGCGCCTGGCCGACGGCCGCGAGATCCCTGTGCTGCCGCTGATCTGCCTCGACGATGTGGACACCGGCCTGGCCATCGCCGGCGCCAGGCTGGGCGCGCAAGCCATCCTGACGATGTCGAACGATTCCTGGTTCAGCGACGACCCCGAAGGCGCGCGCCTGCACCAGGCCGCCGCCGCGTTCCGCAGCATCGAGACGCGGCTGCCGCAGTTCCGCGTCACCACCAACGGCTACAGCGCGGTGTTCGACGCGGCCGGCAACATCCTGGCCGGCACGCGCATGGGCGAGCCGGCGCTGGTGGTGGCGGAATTGCGCGTGAGCCGGCCGGCGCCGACCTTGATGGTGCGCTGGGGCGACTGGGTCGGACGGGCCGCCTGCGCAGTGCTGCTGTTGCTGGCGGCGCGGGCGGCCATTCCCTCGTGGCGTGCGCAGGCGGAGGATGCGGCATCGGCTGCGCGGCCCGCGATGCGCTTTCCAGTCCGGGTAGCGGTGCTGCCGCCGGCGGCGCGCATCGCGGCGGCGCTGTTGCGCATCATCGCGCGCGCCGGCCTGCTCGCCATTTGCGTGACGCTGCTGCTCAACGAACCGTTGCGCACCAACACCCTGGCGCAAATCCGTCTGTTTTCAGGACTGTTCCTCGCGCCGGAAGCGGCGTCATGGTGCGTGCTGTTGGCGTTCGGCGCGCAGGCATCGATCAGCGGCACGGCGCTGGTGCTGACGCGCGGCGCGCAGCGCATCGAACTGGCGCTGGCCGAGATCGCCGCCGTCGAGCTGTGGCGCCTGCCGATACCGGGCGCGGGCGTCGCCTTGCGGCTGGCGACCGGCCAACGCTGGCGCTATGGGCTGACGATGTCGAACCCGCTGGCATTCGCCGCCGCGCTGGTTGGCGCCGGCGTTCCGCGCAGCGTCGAGCGAACCGGCGCGGCGATGGGTGTCTATGCGCGGGCGCGCCTGGCGCTGCGCCGTCGCAAGCTGGACCAGCCACTGGCGAAGTTCGTCCTGCTGCCGCTGGCGCTGGCCATTCCCGCCTTCCACCTGCACCAGCACATCGCCTACGGCAGTGCTTTCGGCGAGTATTACACCTTTGGCCTGAAGGCTTACCTGCTGGCCTTCGCGCTGTGGTGGGCCGCGTGGTCCATCGGCGTGGTGCTGAGCGCGGCGCTGCTGCGCGCGGCGATCGAAGCCGGCACGCTGATGGCCGCGCTGCTGCGGCCGGGACAGGTCATCGAAGTCCGAAGCTGGCTGGAGCGCGCCGGCCGCCTGGCGCTGTATGTGGGTCTGCCAGGATGGCTGCTGGCGAACCTGTTTGGCACGTAGGCTGCCAGCGCCACCCTGCTTACAGCTGCGGCTTGTTCTCGCGGATGGTGTTTTCCTTGGCTTTTTGCTGCTGCTGGCGCGCGGCGGCGGCGGCATTGAGCGCGCCGGCGTCATGCTGCAGCGGCGGCGCGGTGATCGTCACCGCATAGATGTCGATCATGTTCTGGGTGCGCGTGTTCGCAGCCTGGGTGTGCGTGTCGATGGTCATCGAGCACGTCGGCGCATACTTTTCATAAGCGCTGACCGCCTCCGAAAAATTACGGCGGGACGCGTAGGGCACTGGACGGCAGGGACTGTCATTGACGTTGGTGCCGTATGAGGCAAGCTGCCTGCCCGACATGTCATAGCTCCAGGCCAGGTTGATGTTGCCGGGATCGCGATACTTGACCACGGCACCGGGCTGGTCGTATTTGGCGGTCAGCGATTGGATCAGGGTATCTTTCAGCACCGCCTTGTCTGGCGTCAGCGTCTGCTCGCGTTTGATCAGCCAGACGATGCCGGCCTCGTTGACCAGCACGCTGAAGAAATCCGCGCCGTTGCGGTCGCCCCGGCCGGCTCCCGTCGCAGCCTGGAAGCCGGCTTCCACGTTCGAGCCAAACGGCACGATGGGGGTGATCTTGTACTTGGGATTGAGCTTTTGCACCTGCTGGCGCGCCTCGTTGGCGCTGATGCCGACCCGGATGCCAGCGATATCCGGTCCGCCGGGGCCGGTCAGCGAGGCCGGCATGCCCGCCGGCGCGGCGCCCGAATTGGCGCCGTTGGCCTGGCTTGCCACCGATACGGTCAACGCCAGTGCGGCGATCAAGAGTGCAGAGGGTTTCATTCGCTCATCCTTATAAATTAGATAACGGTAATGTACAACATCCTGCGCCGGGCACGTTAGATTCAGCCTGTTATGATGCTGGCTCTTTCGCTAACATTTCAAACAGGCGGGAACATGGACTTACTGGACGCATATTGCGCGCGCATCGGCTACACCGGCCCGCGCACCCCCACGCTGGACACGCTGCGCGCCCTGCAGCAGCTGCATCCGGCCGTGATACCTTTCGAGGCGATCGATGTGCTGCTGGACCGGCCGGTGTTGCTGGAACCGGCGGCGGTGGATGCCAAGCTGATCGAGGCCGGGCGCGGCGGCTATTGCTTCGAGCAGAACAGCCTGTTCCAGCGCGTGCTGTGCGCGTTGGGCTTCGCGGTGGAACCCCTGATCGCCCAGGTGCGCTGGATGGCCGGGCCCGAGGCGCAGCAGCGGCCGCGCAC
>Ga0308157_10003772_pt1 | contig 21293 bp, 14 predicted proteins | sample PhyBR1_FD_201035 | JGI IMG/M metagenome (GOLD analysis project Ga0308157, IMG submission 201035) | Phyllosphere microbial communities from UC Gill Tract Community Farm, Albany, California, United States - DLSLB.R1 | ecosystem: Host-associated > Plants > Phyllosphere > Unclassified | place: USA...
GGTTCCGCGAGATGCTCGGCGCACAGACGCAGGTGTACCCGGTGTTCAACGGCACGGGCGCGAACGTCGTCGGGATCCAGAGCCTGCTGACCCGCTGGGGCGGGGTCATCACGCCCGCGATCGCGCACGTCAACACCGACGAGGGCGGGGCGCCCGAGAAGGTCGGCGGGTTCAAGATCATCCCCGTGCCCACGCCCGACGCGAAGCTCACACCCGAGCTGATCCGCGCCCACGCCGGTTCCCGCGGGGTGCACACGATCGTGCCGCAGGCGGTGTCGATCACGCAGTCGACCGAGCTGGGCACGCTCTACTCCCCCGACGAGATCCGTGCGATCACCGATACCGCTCACGAGCTCGGCCTCGCGGTGCACGTCGACGGCGCGCGGATCGCGGGTGCGGTCGCGGCGCTCGGGATGCCGCTGAAGGACGCGCTTCCGGGCGTCGACGTTCTGAGCTTCGGCGGCACGAAGATCGGCGCACTCGGCGCGGAGGCGGTCGTGGTGCTGGATCCGTCGCGCGTGACGGGCATCGAGTTCCTGCAGAAGAACACGATGCAGCTCGCGAGCAAGATGCGCTACGTCTCGGCGCAGCTGCTCGCGCTGCTCGAAGACGATCTGTGGATCCGCGCGGGCGCGCAGGCCAACGCGATGGCGGCGCGGCTGCGGCGCGGGGTCGCGGAAGTGCCCGGCGTGAGCTTCACGCAGGACACGTCGGTGAACGGCGTGTTCGCGGTCCTGCCGCCCGGCGTGGCTGACAAGGTGCGCGAGCACGTGGCGTTCTACGACTGGAACGCCGCGACGGGCGAGGTGCGCTGGCTGACCTCATGGGACACGACGACCGCCGACGTCGACCGCTTCGTCGGCCTCGTCTCGCGCTACGCCCGTACCGCCTGACGCGCGGGTGCCGCGGGAAGCCCGCGTCCGCCGCCGTAGACGCAGGCGTTCACCGGCGACCCGAACGGGGATCAACCGTGCAGGCGCAGGCGCGCGAACAGGTCGCCGACGATGAGCCGGGGATCCAGCGCCTCGCACACGCGGTGCGCCCCCTCGGCCGGTGCGAAGCGCACGGCCGCATGCGGGAGCGCTGTGACGGCGAGCGGCGCGCTGTCGCCGAGCGGCCACACCGGGTCCACATCGACCTCCGCCGGCAGGGGCAACTCGACGTAACGCTGCCAGAGCCAGCGCCCGACCTCGCCGCCGTCCCGTAAGCCGCACTCGAGTTCGGCGACCGACACCGCCAGCTGCGAATACAGCTCTCGGGGGAATCGATCGATGCGCAGGTCGTCGTGGGCGAGCACGAACTCCGCGGCCGCCGCATCGGTGACCCAGTTGTACTCGCCGTCCGCTCCCGCCGAAGCGCCGCCGACCCACAGCAGTCGCATCGTCCGCGCGATCGACGGGTCGCTCCGTAACGCATCGGCGACGTTCGTCAGCGGGCCTCCGCACACGAGCACGATCTCTCGTGTCCGGGCCGCCTCGACGATCGCGCGCGCCGCGAAACTATCGCGCACATCGCCCGTGAACGGTGCGTCGGCACCACCGACCGCCGGCACGGCCTGGCCGAGCATGCCCAGAAGCTCGTCTGCCAGGCGTGCTCCGTGCGCGGCGGATCCTGTCGGGTCGCCGAACAACGGGCTCGTGAAGGATCCGGTGACCGCCACCAGCTCATCCGCCGGCGACAGCGCGTGGTGGGCCAGCGCAACGAGACCGTCGGGGTCTCCCGCCCAGTCGTTGTCGACCACGACGAACTGACGACGTTTCAGCGTCCACGTCATCGCGCTCACTCCCCGAACACCGGTGCCAGACGCACGGGCTCCGCGAACTCGACCTCGCACGAGAAGCGATGCGTTCCGGATGCCACGAGGATCGGATCGGATCCGTCGGGCAGCACAATCTCGGCGGTGGTCGATGGCGGCACCGTCACCTCCAGCGCGAACGCCGTCCCGGTCAGCTCCCACGACACCGCAGCCGGGCCGTACGGCGTCTCGTGCGTTGCTCTCGCCCACTCGAGGTGGGCTGACGGCAACGGCGCGACGCGCAGGCTCCGGTAGCCGGGTGACGCGGGGGCGAGACCCGCGACGCGTCGATAGAGGAAGTCGGCCACGGCGCCGAGCGCGTAGTGATTGAACGACGTCATGTCGCCCGGATTGATCGAACCGTCCGGAAGCATCGAGTTCCATCGCTCCCACACGGTCGTCGCGCCCATTGTCACGGCATACAGCCACGACGGGCACTCCCGCTGCATCAGCAGTTCCCATGCGGTCGCGCCCTGGCCCGTGTCCGCGAGCGCATCGCAGACGTGCGGTGTGCCGAGGAAGCCGGATCCGATGCGGTATCCGTCGGCGGCGACCTGGAGGGCCAGCAACTCGCCGGCGTGTGCTCGCTGCTCGTCCCCCAGCAGCCCGAAGCGGATCGCCAGCGCATACGCCGTCTGCGACGGGAAGGCCGCGCGTCCGGAGGGGGTGAGGTACTCGGAGCGGAACCTCGTCACGGCCCGCTCGAACAGGGAGGCGTACCGCGCCTCGGCCTGCTCCTCCCGGAGGATGCGCGCCGTGTCCCGCATGATGCGCGCGGACTGCGCGAGGTACGCTACCGCGACGGGTTGCCAGGGAAGCCGAGCGGCCCAGGGCTGGTCGTCGGGTGCGGCGGAGTCGAGCCAGTCCCCGAAGGAGAAGCCCCGCGCAAACGCGAGGTCTTCGCCGCCTCGCTGCGCGAACCGGTCCGTCCAAGCCACCATCGACGGCCACTGCCGGCGCAGGATCCCCTCGTCGCCGTACCTCTCGTAGAGCGTCCACGGCACGACCGTCGCCGCGTCGCCCCAGCCCGCCTCCGCGTCCAGCGGCGGCACGTTGTCGTCGGCGACGATCGACGGCACGAACGGCGGGACCACGCCGTCGTCCGCCTGATCGGCTGCGAGATCCTGCAGCCATCCCGTGAGCAGCCCCGCCGTGTCGAACAGCGTCGCTGCCGTGGGCGCGAACACCTGAAGATCACCGGTCCACCCCAGACGTTCGTCGCGCTGCGGACAATCCGTGGGCACGTCGAGGAAGTTTCCCCGCATCCCCCACACGACGTTCTCGTGCAGTCGCGTCAGTGCGGGGTCCGAGGCCGAGAAGGTGCCCAGTCTCCTCATGGCGCTGTGCGTGACGACCGCTTCGAAGGCGTCCGCATCCACCTCGCCGGGCCAGCCGCTCACCTCGACGTACCGGAAACCGTGGAATGTGAACTCGGGTTCACGGACGAAGGCGGCCCCCGCCGAGACGAACTCGTCGGTCGCGCGTGCGGCGCGCAGCGGACGCGTGCCGAGTTCTCCGCCCTCCAGAACTTCGGCGTGCCGCAGGGCGACGGTGGAGCCCGCGTCCATGGGCGGCAGCGATACGCGCACCCGCCCGACCAGGTTCTGGCCGAAGTCCAGGATCGTCTGGCCGGACGGCGTGGTCAGTTTCTCGACGACCGATAACGTCTCGGTTCGCCGCACGGCCGGCCCCTCGGGGTGCACGAGGGTCGCAACGTCGAAGGGCACGGTGCGGACCGCGTCCCATCCCGTTGCGTCGTAGCCTGCCGCGTCCCAGCCGGCGGGCTCGCGGCGCGCGTCATAGCTCTCACCCATGTAGAGGTCCGCGCGCGTCACCGGTCCGAGCGTCGAGCGCCACGACGCGTCGGTGCCGCGCACGAGCACGGATCCGTCGGCCAGCGTAGCCTCGAACTGCACGAGGGCCGCGGTTGTATCGCCATAGTGCGCGCGCTTGCCGCCGAAGCCCAGGTAGCCGCGGAACCATCCGTCCGCCAGGTGCACCCCGATCGCGTTGGCACCGACACGCACCTCGTCCGTGACGTCCCAGGTGCGAAAGCGCAGCCGGGATCCGTAGCTCGTCCAGCCCGGATGCAGGACGTCGCATCCCACAACCTCGCCATTGAGGCGCAGGGTCATCACGCCCTGCGCCGTCGCCCGGATCCGTGCCGACACGACGCCCTCGGGCAGCTCGAACTCTCCGCGGAGCAGTGCCGCCGGTTCTCCACCCTCGCCCTGCGGCGGTAGCACCGGAGCGACCATCGAGGCCTGCCACAGGACCGGGTCGAGCAGGCCCGCCTCGACGATCACGGGTGCGCTCCACTCGCTCACGGAGTCGTCCTCGCCCCACACGCGCACGCGCAGCTCTCGCCGCTCGCGGCTCGAGAGCGGCGCGAAGGGCCAGACGACCAGCACTTGTTCCGTCGATGAGACCCTGCCCGTCGTCTCCGACCCCGCCGACAGCTCGTAGGAGGCCTGCGCCCATCCCGCCGGCGCCGCGGTCACCCACGACAGCCGCGGCGCGGCCTCGCCGATGCCGATCGGGTCGTCGTGGTGCTCCACGCGCAGGCTCGTCACGTCGGGCATCGCTCAGTTCCCCTTCGAGTAACGGCGCACGGCATCGGCATAGACCGCCGCGCTCGGCTTCGGCGTGCGTTCGAACGTCTCACGGTCGACGGAGACGAGGCCGAGCTTGGAGCCGTAGCCGAAGATCCACTCGAAGTTGTCCATGAGCGTCCAATGGCAGTATCCCAGCACGGGGGTCCCGCGCTCGACCTCGAGAGCCAGCTCAGCGAGTGACGTGCGCACGAAGTCCTCGCGCACGGCGTCGTCGTCAGTCTGGATCCCGTGCTCGCTGATCAGCACGGGCACGCCGGACACCTCGTGCGCATAGCGCGCCGCACCCGCGACGGACGCGGGCGCAATGACCGTGCCCATGCCGTTGCGCGGCCCGTCGGGGAACACCTCGCCGTCGGGCCCGTGCCACACGCGCTCATAGTTCTGCACGCCGATGAAATCGTCGCTCCGCGCCTCGCGGAGCCAGACGTCGTAGACCTCCGCGCGCCTGGCGTCACGCCTCGACTCGCCGCCGGCGGTCGCAACCTCATCCGCGATCGCGATCGAGACCCCCACCGGAAGGTCGGAACGGCGCGCCTTGATCGCTTGCTTGCCCGCTCGGTGCGCCAGCAGGAACCCTTCCTGCAGCGCCGCCTGTGCCGTCGACGGAATGACGTTTCCTGCGTAGTAGGACTCGGAGCCGGCGTCACGAGCCGCCGCGGCGAGCATCGCACGCTTGATCTGCTCGACCTCGGGAGGCATGTGTCCGACGGCCTGCAGCAACGCTTCCAGGTTCGGCTCGTTGAGCGTCACGCCCATGCCGATCCGGTCGCCGATACGCGCCATCACGCGATCGCAGTGATCGGCGAAAAGGTTGGGCGCGTCCGCGCCGATCCACGACCCCGAAGCTGCGAACCAGTGGGGCGCGGCGAAGTGACAGAAGGTGATGAGCGGGGTGATGCCGCGCTCGAGGGCGCCGTCGACCATAGCTTCGTAGTGATCGAGCGCGTCCGAGGATATCTCGCCGCGGCGCGGCTCGATTCGCGACCACTCGACGCTGAAGCGGTACGCGTTCAGCCCCATCCCGGCTACGAGGTCGAGGTCCGTCTCCCAAAGCTCGTACGAACGGCAAGCGGGGCCGCTCGGCTCGCGGAAGATCGTCGGGTCGGTGTTCTCAAGCGTCCAGATGTCGCTGGCGGTGTTGTCGCCCTCGTTCTGGTGGCCGGCGCTCGCGACGCCCCAGTAGAAGTCGGTGGGGAATGTCATTTCTCTCCTTGCAGTTCCCTGCGCTCGGCACGGCGCTTCGCCTGGGCCACGGGATCGGGCACAGGAGACGACAGCAGCAATCGCTGCGTGTAGGGATGAGTGGGTTGGGAGGTCACGGCGTCGCCGTCTCCGAATTCGACGATCTCGCCGCGACGCATGACGGCGACGCGGTGCGCCATCTCGCGAACGACCGCAAGGTCGTGGGAGACGAAGAGATAGGCGACGCCGGTGCGCTCCTGAATGTCGGTGAACAGCTCGAGCACTCGCGCCTGGGTAGACAGGTCGAGCGCCGACACGGGCTCGTCCGCCACGATGAGCCGAGGTTCCAGCGCGAGGGCTCTCGCGATCGCGACGCGCTGACGCTGGCCGCCCGAGAAGTCACGCGGGCGGCGCTCCAGCGCATCGGCGGGCAATTGGACGATGTCGAGCAGCTCCTTCACCCGCGCCGTGGCCTGGGCGCGCGCGGTTCGGCGCGCGATGAGCGGCTCGGTGAGGATCGCGCCGATCGTCATCGTCGGATCCAGCGATGAGTACGGATCCTGGAACACGACCTGCAGATCGGCGGTCAGCTCGCGGCGGCGACGGGGCGTCGGACGGCTGATGTCCTCTCCGAGGTAGGTGATCCGCCCCTGAGTGACGGGCGCGAGGCCGAGGATCGCGCGCCCGATCGTCGATTTCCCGGATCCCGATTCGCCCACGAGTCCGACCGTCTCGCCCGCACGGATGTCGAGCGAGATGCCGCGTACCGCGCGGAACGGCTCGGCGCGGAACCCGCGGCCGGGGTACTCGACGACGAGGTCGTCGATGGTCAGCAGGCTCACGGCCGGCCTCCTTCAGTCAGCGCGCCGCGCGGCTCGCCCTGCGGGACGGATGCGAACAGCTTCCGGGTGTATTCGTGCTGCGGGGTCGCGAAAACGTCGCGGCAGGGGCCCTGCTCGACGATCGCCCCACTGCGCATGACCGAGACGTGATCGCAGATGTCGGCCACGACACCGAAGCTGTGCGTGACGATGAGAACCGACATCCCCACGCGCTCACGCAGGTCGCGCAGCAGGTCGAGCACCTCCGCCTGCACCGTGACGTCCAAGGCCGTGGTGGGCTCGTCGGCGATCAGCAGTTCGGGCTCCGTCGAGACGGCGGCCGCGATCAGAACGCGCTGCGCCATGCCACCGGACAGCTGATGCGGGTATGCGCGGAACGTCCGCTCGGGATCCGGGATCCCGACGGTCTCGAACAATTCGAGCGCCTTCTCTTTCGCGGCCTGCTTAGACATGCCGTGCACGACGCGAAGCGGGTCGGTGAACTGGTCCCCGACGGTGAAGGCGGGATCGAGGTTCGACATGGGCTCCTGCGGCACGTAGGCGATACGTGAACCCCGCAGCGCGTTCATCGCGCGAGCATCGAGAGAGGTGAGCTCCCGGCCATCGAAGCGGATGGACCCGCTCACGACCCGGCCGCCCGCGGCGAGCAGACCGAGCACCGCGAAGGCCGTCTGCGATTTCCCGGATCCGGATTCGCCGATCAGACCGTGCACCTCACCGCGGCGCACCGTGAGATCGGCATCGTGCACCACGGTCGTCCATCCGGCCCCGGCTGGGTATGCCACGGCGAGGTGCTCGATCTCGAGCACAGGCTCCGTGGCGGCGGGCTCGGCGTGGACGATCGCGGGTTCCGGGCTACGCTCCGCGGACCACGAAGAACGCTCCCGCGGGCGGGTCGATGCGGAGCCCTCGAGCTCGTCGCGCACCGCGGTGCCCAGAAGCACCAGGGCGATCATGGTGATGCCGAGCGCCAGAGCAGGCCACAGCACGAGGAGCGGTGCACGCGTGAGCTGGTAGAAGCCCTCGGAGAGCATCTGGCCCCAGGTAGGGGTGCTCGCCGAGCCCAGGCCGAGGAAGTCAAGCGCCGCCATCATGCCGATGCCGCCTGCGATCATCCCCGCGGTGAGCAGCACGATGGGCGCGCGAACCGCGGTGAGCACGTGCCGGCCGATGATGGCTGTCGTCGTGAGGCCACTCGCTCGGGCGGCATCGATGAACAGCTCGCTCCGCACGGCGCGCACCGAGTTATAGACGACGCGGTAGTACGTCGGCGAGATGATCGCTCCGAAGATCGCCATGCTCAGCCACATCGAGGGACCGAGAGCTGCGCGCGCGGCGAGCAGCACCACCATTCCCGGCAGCGACATCGTGAGCGCCGTGATCCAGGAGGACACCGCGTCCATCCAACCGCCGAAGTAGCCGGCGATCAGGCCGCTGGTGACTCCGATCACGATCGCGACGAGCGCCACGAGCAACCCGCCCGCGAGCGAGTACGCGGTGGCGACGATCAGACGTGACAGCACGTCGCGTCCCGCGCTGTCCGTGCCGAGCACGTGTTCCGCGTCGGGGCCGCCGAACACCTTCGCGACGTCGGTCGCGGTCGGATCCATCGGCGCGAGCCAGGGCGATAGGATCGCAATGATGACGATGACGGCAAGCACCGCGAGGGACGGAGCACCGAGCGGGTGCCGTAGGAGGCGCCGGCCCAGCCCCCCAGAGGAGCCTCGGCGCGCGATCGTGGTCACGAGGGTCGTCGTCATGACAGCCTCACCTTCGGGTTGATGACGCCCTGCAGCACATCGACGACGAGATTGACGACGATCACCATGGCGCCGGTCACGAGCACGATGCCCATGACGAGGGGAACATCGCCCTGTGTCGTGCTGGTCAGCGCGACGGGCCCGAGCCCCGGAATGGAGAACACCTGCTCGACGACGACCGCGGCCGAGAGGATGATGACGAACTGCAGGCCCAGCACGCTGAGTGCGGGTCCGGCGGCATTGCGCAGCACGTAGCGGTACACGACCCGGTGCTCGGGGAGGCCACGGCTGCGGAGGGTGCGCACGTGATCGCGCCCCAGCACGTCGAGCATCGATCCGCGAACCTGCTGGGCGACACCGCCGAGAGAGCCGAGGGCGAGGGCGACGATCGGGAGCGTCACCGATCGTAACCACCCGACCGGCGAATCCGCGAAGCGCTCGTATCCCGTCGCGGGGAACCAGTCCAGCTGCACCGCGAACACGAGGACGAGCGCCACCGCGAGCAAGAATCCGGGAACGGCCTGACCGATGACGGCGAGCACCTGTACAGCCCGATCGATCCACCCGCGGCGCGTCGCGGCGAGCGCACCGAGTAGCACGCCGAAGACCGCCGTCAGCAAGACGGATCCGATGGCGAGCGTTACCGTGACACTCATGCGGCTGAGGACGGTGTCGCTGACGAGCTGTCCACTGAACCAGCTGCGACCGAGATCGCCCGTCAGCAACGCGCCGAACCAGTCGCCGAACTGCACGAGCATCGGCCTATCGAGGCCGAGCTTCTCCTCGACGAGCGCGACCTGCGCCGGTCCCGCGCTCTGACCGGCGATCTTCTGAGCGATATCGGATGTGCCGAGGCGAAGCAGGGCGTAGCCCACCACGGCGAGGGTTGCGAGCATGACAATCCCCGACAGGATCCGTCGCACAAGGAAATTCCGCATGATTCATGCCTTCGGATGGGTGGGCGATGCGCTGCCGCGCACCGCCCACGGCGGATCACTCGGGGACGATGTCCCAGAGGTTGGGGACGGCCTGCCCCGTCTTGTTCGTCATGCTCGTCCCCTCGGCCGTCACCAGAACGCCGTCCACGCGATAGATGGGCGCGAACCACGCCTGTTCGACGAGGTACTCGTTCAGCTCGCGCGCGGCCGCGGATCCGTCTTCGCCGCCGAGGCGCATGCGTTCGGCGAGCCCCTGCACGGTCTCATCGACCACGTGCTTGACGTTCCAGGCCGACTCGGGCGCGACGGCGAGCTGGTACACCTGCCAGGCCAGCGGCTCCTGGTTCAGTCCGAACTGGAATGCCGCCCACTTGCCGCCGAGGAGGTCGCCGATGAACTCGGACCCGGTCTCCTCGCCCTGCAGCGTGATGTTCGACTCCACGAGCATGCCCGCGATGAGTTCGTAGTCGGAGGCCGGGACGAAGCTCGTCCGCGGTTCCACGATGGTCACCCCGTCGGGGTACCCCGCTTCGGCGAGCAGTTCCTTCGCCTTCTCCGGATCGTAGGGGTAACGGTCTTCGAGCTCGTCGACGAAGGCTTCATTCTCCGGCCCGAAGATCTGCGTGGTCGGTTCGCCGTAGCCGCTGTCGATCGCCTGCAGCAAGGCGTCCCGGTCGAGCGCGTAGTTGATGGCCTGACGCACGCGCACGTCGCCGAGCGCCTCGTTCACGGTGCCCTCGCGGTCGGCCAGGATGAAGCCCTTCCAGTTCACCGGAGCGGCGTTGATCGTGTAGCCCGCTTGCTCTGCGGCCGGGATCTGGGACGTGCTGTTGAGGTTCGCCATGTCCACCTGCCCGTCACGGAGCGCGTTCTGGGTCGCGGTCGCGTCGGTGTAGACGTTGATCGTGATCGAGTCGTAGTGCTGGATCTCCTCGTCCCAATAGTCTTCGCGCGCCGTGAACTCGTATCGCGAGCCCGGGATGGATGCGGCTTCGTCGTAGACGTAGGGGCCGGATCCGATGGGCGACGCCGCAGCATCGGGGTCGTCGAACATCGCCGGGCTCCCGACCAGGCCGCTGTTCTGACTGAGGTACGTCTCGAGCCCGGGGTCGGGCTGGGAGAGTTCGATCTCGACCGTGTGCTCGTCGGCCGCGGTGATGGATTCGACGGCGCCGAGGTTGCCGGCGTTCTCGGAGGTGCCGTCGCGGAAGCGAAGAAGGTTCTCGGCAACCACCTCGGCGGTGACCTCGTCGCCATCCGAGAAGGTGACGCCATCGCGCAGGTGCAGGGTCAGCTGCGTGCGGTCGTCGTTGTATTCCCAGGTCTCGGCGAGGCCCGGTTCGACCGTGCCGTCGGCGGCCGTGCGGAGCACGGTGTCGTACGTCGCCATGAAATAGGTAGCCTCGTTGCCCCACGCGGCACCAGCCGGATCCCACGTCGAGAGATCGACCACGGCTCCGATGCGGAGGTGTCCGCCGTCCGCGGATCCGCCGTCGTCGGTTGGACCACCGGAACAGGCGGTGAGCACAAGGGCTGCTGACGTCACTGTGACAGCGGCTACGGACCATCGACGCATCGTGCATCCTCTTTCGTCTTTGAAGAGCCCCGGATGTCCGGGATGCGATGAGCGTAGCACCGAAAACATTCAATCCACAATGTTTTCAATTTGTGATGGTCTAAACATTTTTGTCGTCGTGGTGCTAACGTCATTGCCATGGCACACGCAGAGGTCGAGTACCGCCGGGGGGAGTACCGGAAATCCGCCGCTCGACGGGAGCAGATCCTCGACGCAGCCTTCGCCGTCTTTTCCGAGTCCGGCTACACCGCGAGCTCCGTGAACGAGATCGCGCGCCGCGTCGGCCTCTCGCAGACGGGCGTCCTGCACCACTTCGCCGGCGGGAAGACGGCGTTGCTGCAGGCGGTGCTCGATCGGCGCGATCAGTTGGCCGAGGACATCCTCGCCGACCGGCACGGCATCGATTTCTTGCGCGCGCTGAGCGAGATCACGCGCACGCAGCTCGACAAACGCGGCATGATCCAGGCCTACCGGATGCTCTCAACGGAGGCGGTGAATCCCGATCACCCCGCGCACGCGCACTTCCACGACCGGCAGCGTCGCGTGCTGCACGGTCTCGAGCGAGCATTCCGTGAGGCAATGGACGACGGCGATGCGCCCTTAGATCTTGATCCGCATGCCGCCGCTCTGTCGTGCATGGCCATGACGGAAGGCCTCGAGGTGCTGTGGCTGAACGGCTTCACAGTCGACATGGTCGGTGACTCGCGGCGTCACCTGCAACAGTTCCTCACCACCGGGCTCTGACCCCGCCCCGCGGCCAAGAAACCGCGGGGCGGGTTCTCGACGGCCTACCGAACGGCGTAGCGGCGCGGGGCGCCGAAGCGGTGGGCCGTGATCGAGACCGCCTGCTCCCGCAGGAACGGGAGCACCTCGACGCGTCCCGCGCGGGTGACCTCGCCCGCCCACACCGCGATGCGCGGGGATCCGCCGCTCGCGCGGGCGATCGCGGCCGCGGATCCCCCGATCAACCGGATCCGGGCCTCGCCGAGCCCCGCGACGCGGGCCTCCCAGCGCGGGCCGTCCTCGACGCGGAGCGTGATTCCCGCGTCGATGAGCAGCTCCCGGACCGGTGCGCTGGGGAGCGCGGATGCCGACACCTCGACCGGTCCGCCCACGCGGAGAGCCGCCGCGACGACCCGCACGAGCTCGGCCTCTCGGCCGCCCTCGACGCGGACGATGGCCGCCGCCGGCACGTAGCGGAGCAGGTTCTGCTCGGCCTCGAGCCCCTGTGCGTCGCGCGCGATGCCGAACTCGTCGGCGTGGGCGGCCGCGTCGCTCGTGAGCGCGCCCGCGAGCCAGGCGCGATCCTCCGGCCCGACGGCGCGGAGGAACCGCCGCTCCGCGAGCCCGCGCATCTCCGGCACCCCCCGCGCCGCGGCGCGAGGAGGCGCGTCGCGCCAGGAACCCAGCGCGAAGAGGTAGTTCGGGCCGCCGGCCTTAGCACCCGGGCCCACCGACGATTTCTTCCAGCCGCCGAAGGGCTGCCGTGCCACGATCGCGCCCGTGATGCCGCGGTTGACATAGGCGTTGCCGGCCTCGATGCGTTCCAGCCACCTCGCGATCTCGGTCTCGTCGAGCGAGTGCAGGCCGCTCGTCAGCCCGTATTCGACGGCGTTCGCGATGTCGATCGCCTCGTCGAGCGTCGCCGCCGTCATGACCCCGAGAACGGGCCCGAAGTACTCGGTCGTGTGGAACTCGGAGCCGGGCTCGACGCCCGCGCGGATCCCCGGCGTCCACATCGCGTCGCCGATCCGACGCGGCTCGAGCAGCCAGCTCTGGCCGGGCTCCAGCGTCGTCAGCGCGCGCAGCAGCTTGCCCTCCGCGGGCGCGATGAGCGGGCCGATGCGGGCGGCCTCGTCCCAGGGATCCCCCACCCGATACGAGCCGACGGCGTCGAGCAACTGGCGGCGGAAGCGCTCGCTGCGAGCGACGGATCCGACGAGCACGACGAGCGAAGCCGCCGAGCACTTCTGGCCGGCGTGGCCGAAGGCCGAATACGCGACGTCCTTCGCCGCGAGGTCGAGGTCGGCGCTCGGCGTGACGATGATCGCGTTCTTGCCGCTCGTCTCGGCAAGCAGCGGCAGATCGGGACGGATCCCCCGAAACCGCTCGGCCGTCTCGTAGGAGCCGGTGAGGATCACGCGCTCGATTCGCGGGTCCGCGACGAGCCGCGAACCGAGATCGCCGTCGAGTCTCACGAGCCGGAGGGCGTCGCGCGGGACGCCCGCCGCCCACAGCGCCTCGGCGATGACGGCGCCCGTGCGTGCGGCCTGCCGGGCCGGCTTGAACACGACGGCGGATCCCGCGGCGAGCGCCGCGAGCGCCCCTCCCGCGGGGATCGCCGCGGGGAAGTTCCACGGCGGGATCACGGCCGTCACCCGGGCGGGCTCGAAACGCGCGCCGTCGACCTCGTCGAGCGCCTCGGCTCCGTCGGCGTAGTAGCGGGCGAAATCGGCCGCCTCGCTGACCTCCGGATCCGCCTGCTCGATGACCTTGCCGCACTCGGATCCCATGACCTCGATCAGCTCCGCACGGCGCCGCTCGATCTCGTCGCCGGCGGCTCGCAGGATCCGGGCCCGCTCGGCGGCGGGGCGGGCGCCCCAGTCCGACGCGGCGGCCTCGGCGATCGCCGCGTCGAGCTCCTCGGGCGTGCGGATCGTCGCGGCCTCGGTCGTCTCGGTGCCCGCCGTCGAGGCGTGCATGCGGGCGCGGATCCCCGCCGCCCACGCGCGGTTCGCGGCGAGGGACGGATCCGTGTCGGGGGCGTTGCGGAACGGGGCGCGGCCCGTGCACGGATCCGCCGCGGCGTCGCCTTCGGCCGCACGGTCCATCGTGCGGTTCGGGCGCGGGACCTCCCGCGGGATCAGGTCGATCGCGGCGAGGAAGCGGTCGCGCTCGCGCTCGAACATCCGGGCATCGTCGAGGTCGAACGCGGCCGACATGAAGTTCTCGGCGCTCGCGCCCTCCTCGAGCCGTCGCACGAGGTAGGCGATCGCCACGTCGAACTCGTCCGGGTGGACGACGGGCGTGTAGAGCCGGAGTCCCCCGACGTCGCGGGCCACGACGGCCGCCTGCTGCGCCGCCATGCCGAGCAGCATCTCGAACTCGACGCCGCCCGTCACGCCCCGCCGCTCGCAGAGCAGCTTCGCGAGCGCCACGTCGAAGAGGTTGTGGCCCGCAACGCCGATGTGCACGCGGCGGAGCCTCTCGGGCTCGAGGGCGTAATCGAGGATCTTCTTGTAATTCGCATCGGTGCGAGCCTTGTCGGGCCAGGTCGCCAGCGGCCAGCCGTGGATCTCGGCGTCCACCCGCTCCATCGGCAGGTTCGCGCCCTTCACGACCCGCACCTTCACGGGCTCTCCCCCGCGATCCGCGGCCCACTCCTGGATCCGGATCATGGCCGCGAGGCTGTCGGGCAGATACGCCTGCAAGACGATGCCTGCGCGCACGGACCGGAACTGCGGCAGGTCGAGGAGGGTCTGGAAGACGTCGAGGGTGAGGTCGAGGTCGTGGTACTCCTCCATGTCGAGGTTCACGAAGGTGTCGTGATCGCGCGCCGCCTCGTACACCGGCGTCAGTGCGGCGACGGCGTCGGCGACCGCGCGATCGTGCGCCCACGGGCTGTGCGGTGCGACGGTCGATGAGACCTTGATCGACACGTAGTCGACGTCGGCGCGCTCGATCAGCCGGATGGTGCCGGCGACCCGGCGCTCCGCCTCCGCGGATCCGAGGATCGCCTCGCCCAGCAGGTTCACGTTCAGCCGTACCCCGCCCTCGCGGATCCGTGCGAGCGCCGGCCCGAGGCGCGCGTCGCTCGCGTCGACGACGAGGTGCCGCACCATCTCACGGAGCACCCGCCGCGCGACGGGAACCACCAGCCCGGGCGCGAGCGGGGCGACGGATCCGCCCAGCCGCACGAGCGCCCGCATCGGCGGCGGCAGGAAGGCCGGCGGCCTGCGCGACAGCGCACGGAATGCGCGCGCCGCGACCCGCGGATCCTCGGGCCGCACCACCTCGTCGACGAAGCCCGTCGCGAAGGCGAGCCCCCGCGGATCCTTCAGCAGCCCCGCGAGATCGCGGGCCGCCTTGTCGACGGGCTCGTGTCGTGCCTGTTCCAACCATGTCCGCACCTGCGCGATCGCCTCGTGAGCGAGGGGCAGGTCGATTCCCTGCGCGTTGTCCACGCATCCATCGTGTCGCGGGCGCGCTGTCTTGGGAAGGGGCGAGTCCCACCTGGTGCGGGAGTACGACGTCCATACCCGCACCACGTGGGACGCGCGCTCACTCCGCCGCGAGGGCCTCGACCGGGGAGATGCGGGTGGCGAGGCGGGTCGGGGCGACCGACGCGATGAGGGTCAGCACCGCCATGGCCGCGACGATGACGACGACCGGTGCCCACGGGATGACGGGCGCGATGACGAGGCCCTGGTAGCCGTAGCCGGATCCGCCGAGCGACTGCGCGCCCGCCCAGCCGTATGCGACGCCGAGCACGAGGCCGAGGAGCGTCGAGGCCAGCGTGATGTGTAGGGCCTCGAGCACCACCATGCGGCGGATCTGGCCCGTCGTGAGGCCGAGGGCGCGCAGCAGGCCGAGTTCGGTGCGGCGCTGCACGACGCCGATCGTCAGCAGATTGACGAGGCCCACGCCCGCGATCACGGCCGAGAAACCGACGAGGCCCATCATGACGCTCGAGAGGATGTCGAGCACCATCGAGACGCCGAGGGCGTCGGCCGACTCCTGCCCCATGCCCTCGATCGCGACGTGCTTGAAGGTCTCCGAGGCGACGCCGAACATGACGACGAGGGTGATGCCGACGACCACACCGATCGCCATGCGGCTCGACCGCTCGGGGTAGCGCAGCGCGTTCCCGGCCGCCATGCGCGTCGTCGTGGATCCGCCGAAGAGGCGGCCGACGAGTCGCAGCACGGGCGGCATGACGAGCGGAGCCGCCATGACGATCCCGGTGAAGGACAGAAGACCGCCGGGGAACGCGATGAGCAGCCCGAGCGGGGTCACGAGACCGGCGACCACGCCGCCGACCAGTAGCAGGATCCCGAGCAGCCCCAGCACGATCGCGACCCCGTGCCGCGCACGCTTGCCCGCGATCTCCTCGTGGCTTCGCGCGACGGATCCGCCGAGCGCCTGGCTCGGCGTGACCGTCAGCACGCGGCGGGAGCCCGCCCAGGCGGCGAGCCACGTCGTGAGCACGACGGCGACGACGGGCAGGAACATCCACGCGTGAATCGGGTCCGTGTAGGCCGGCGCGTCGAAGAGCCGGGTCGCGATCACGGATCCGGCGACGGCGATGCCGCTCGCGGCGAGGGCCCCGAGGATACCTCCGATCACGCCGACGAGCGCGCCCTGCGAGGCGACGCGGCGACGCTCGGCCGCGGCGGTGGATCCGATGAGCCGCATGAGCGCGATCTGGCGCGTACGGCCCGCGACGATCGTCGAGAAGGTGTTCGACGTGACGATCGCGCTCACGTAGAGCGAGATCCCGATGAACACCGTGCTGACGATGGCGAGCATGACGGCCGGGCTGCCGCTGTCGCCGAACGCGGAGGTCGTCAGGAAGCCGATGTAGGCCGTGACGGCGAGGAGCGTCGCGCCGAAGGCCGACGACAGGGCCGCGACGAGGATGCTCGCGCCCATGCCCCGTTCCCGGAGGAAGGCGAACGACGCGCGCCGCCGTGCGGATCCGAGGCCGGGTGCCGGGCCCGCGGTCGCGGGAGCGATCTGCACGGCGCTCATGCCGCCGCCTCCATCTCGGTGCGCAGCATGTGGGCCGAGATCTGCTCGGCAGTCTGGCGCGGCTTGTCGGCGACGATGCGACCGTCGCCGAGGAACAGCACGCGGTCGGCGTAGCTCGCGGCGATCGGATCGTGCGTGACCATCGCGATCGACTGTCCGGCCGCGCTCGCCTCCCGCAGGATCCGCAGCACCTCGCGGCCCGTGCGCGAGTCGAGGTTGCCGGTCGGTTCGTCCGCGAAGATCAGCTCGGGGCCCGCGGCGAGCGCACGGGCGATCGCGACGCGCTGCTGCTGCCCGCCGGACAGCTCGTGCGGGCGGTGGGTGAGGCGGTCGCCGAGCCCGAGCGCGTAGACGAGGTCCTGGATCCGGTGCTGCTCGGCGGCCGTCGGCGTGCGGCCGTCGAGGTCGAAGGGCAGCAGGATGTTTGCCCGGACGTCGAGCGTGGGCACGAGGTTGAACGACTGGAAGATGAAGCCCGCCTGGCGGCGGCGCAGCAGCGTGAGCTGCTTGTCGCCCAGGCCCGTGATCTCGGTGTTGCCGATGAAGGCCTGACCGCTCGTGGGCGCATCCAGGCCGGCCATGATGTGCATGAGGGTCGACTTGCCGGATCCGGACGGGCCCATGATCGCGGTGAACTCGCCGCGCCGGATGCCGACGCTGACGTCGTTCAGAGCGGTGACGGATCCGTTGCCGGTGCCGTAGGTCTTGGTGAGGTGTGCGACGCTGGCCGCGAGAGGTGTGTCCATGCCCTCGACGCTATTTTCCGGCCCGGCCCCGCGTCATCGGGCTCGGGTCTGAACCGAGTACATCCTGGGGATGATCAGCCTGCGAGACCGTGGTCGTAGGCGAAGACGACGAGCTGCACGCGGTCGCGCAGCTGGAGCTTCGCCAGGATCCGGCTGATGTGGGTCTTCACCGTCGCCTCGCTCAGGAATTCCGCGGTCGCGATCTCGCCGTTGCTGAGGCCGCGGGCCGCGAGCGCGAAGATCTCCTTCTCGCGGTCGGTGAGCTGTTCGAATTCTTCGGGCACGCGCTTGCGCTCGGCGTGCTGGGCGAACAGGTCGCGCGTCTGGCTCGCCGCGATCACGCTCGATCCGGCGTGGACGCCGCGGATCGCCGCGAGCAGGAACTCCGGATCCGCGTCCTTCAGCAGGAAGCCGCTCGCCCCCTGGCGGATCGCGCGCGCGGCCGCCTCGTCGAGGTCGAAGGTCGTCAGCATGACGATCTTCGGCGGATCCGGCTTCTTCAGGATCTCGGCGGTCGCCTCGAGGCCGTCCATGACGGGCATGCGGATGTCCATCAGGACGATGTCGGGCTTCTCCCGCTCGACGAGGGCGATCGCCTCGCGCCCGTCGCCCGCCTCGCCGATGATGCGCAGGTCGGGCTGCGAGTCGACGAGCATGCGGATGCCGGCGCGGAACAGCGCCTGGTCGTCGACGAGGGCGACGGAGATCATTCGGTACCTTCCCAGGGGATCGAGGCGCGCAGCGTGAAGCGGCCGTCCGCGTGATCGATGTCGAGGGATCCGCCGACGAGCGCCGCCCGCTCGCGCATGCCGATGATGCCATGCCCGAGCCCGTCGCGCGCGGAATGCCGCTCCGTGGTCGCGTCGTTCGTGATCTCGATCGTGACGGATCCGGGGTTCCAGGCCATCGACACGTCGACGGTGCCCCCGGCGCGGTGCCGCAGGGCGTTCGTGAGCGCCTCCTGCAGGATCCGGTACACGGCGAGCTGCACCGCCGCGGGAACATCGCCCCTCGGGGCGGGGTCGATGTCGATCGCGAGCGGCACTCCCGCGGCGCGGATCTGCGCGAAGAGCGGCTCGAGGTCGGCGATCGTCGGCTGCGGGCCCTCCGCCTCGCGGTGCCGCAACTGTGCGAGCAGCATGCGCACGTCGGCGAGCGCGGATCCCGCGGTCTGCGAGATCGTCGCGAGCGCGTCGAGCGCGAGCTGCGGATCCGTCTTGCCCGCATAGCGGGCGCCGTTCGCCTGGGCGACGACGACCGCGAGCGAGTGCGCGACGACGTCGTGCATGTCGCGGGCGATGCGGCCGCGCTCGTGCTCGGCCTGGGCGACCGCTTCGGCCGCGCGCTGCGCTGCGCGGTTGTCCTGCGCCCGGCGGAGGGCGCGCATGAGGGCGCCGCCCGTCCAGGCGAGGGCGAAGCCGAAGAAGGAGACGAGCGCGATGCTGATGACCCCGTCCATCGGGTCGTAGTAGCCGCTCGGGTCCGTTCGCATGCCGACGATGAACATGTAGGTCGCGATCGCCGCCGCGCCCATCGCCGCGGATGCCGCGCCGAACCACATGACCATCCTGGATCCGTAGGCCGCCGTCACGTAGAGCACGCCGAAGATCGCGATGTTGGTCGGAAGGGGCGGCAGGAAGACCAGCATCTGCACGATCGCGCCCAGCCATGCGACCGCGAGCGAGAGCCCGGGGCTCAGCCGCCGGATCGCGAGCGCGATCGACATGATGCCGGCGATCAGCGGCACCAATCCGGCGTTGTGGTACGGGGCGTACGCGTATGTGAACGCAGTGACCAAGAAGAACGCGATCGCGATCGCGCTGTCGACGGCGATCCGGATCCACCCGATGGAACGGAACATTCTTCTCAGGGTATGCGGACGCGCGGCGAGGCGCGTCATCCTTCAGAGGTACGTGCGGTGCCAGCCACCTTGCGTCAGGAGAGGATCGGCGCACACGACACGAGATTCGGAGAAATCACGTATCTCGGGCCCCTGATGCCCAAGTCTCCGATTCTCGTGATTTCTCCGAGAACCGTGACGTGAGGACGGGCGCGGTACCCGGTGCCGTGCATCGCAGAGAACACACCTCCGTACGCCGACGACCACAACACCGCGAGGCGCCGTACCCGGTGCCGTGAATCGCAAGGCGGAGGAAGAGAGCGCACCTCCGTGCGCCGACGACCACAACGCCACGAGGCGCCGTACCCGGTGCCGTGAATCGCAAGGCGGAGGAAGAGAGCGCACCTCCGTGCGCCGATGACGACAACGCCGCGAGGTGCGGTACCGGGGGTTAGCGGAGGGCGCCGACGCTGGCGAGGGCGTGGCGGATGAGGGTCCCGCGTCCGCCTTCCATCTCGGCGGCGAGCGCGTCGGAGGCGGCCTGCTCGGGGGTGAGCCAGGTGACTTCGAGGGCGTCCTGGCGGGGCTCGCAGGTTCCGGTGACGGGCACGACGTACGCGAGGGACACGGCGTGCTGGCGGTCGTCGTGGTAGGGCGTGATGCCGGGGAGGGGGAAGTACTCGGCGACGGTGAAGGGCACGGGCTGCGGCGGCACCTGGGGGAACGCCATCGGGCCGAGGTCGTTCTCGAGGTGCCGGTAGAGGGCGTCTCGTACCGTCTCGCCGAAGCGCACGCGACCGGATACGACGGTGCGGGTCAGCTCGCCGACGCTCGTCGAGCGGAGCATGATCCCGACCTCGGTGACCTGGCCGGATCCGTCGGTGCGCACGGGCACGGCCTCGACGTAGAGCATGGGCAGGCGGCGGCGAGCTTCGGCGAGCTCGACCTCGCTGAGCCAGGCGGGGTTCGTGGATCCGCCGGGGACGCTGCCGAGGCCGCTCATGTCCGTGGGCTCTTCGGGCTGGTCCTGCGGGTCGGGATCCGGGGTGCGCACCGTCATGGCATCACGCTACCCCGGATCGTCGTTCTCGCGACAAATCATCATGTCTCCGACAACTCATCCCGCGCTGGCGGATGATTCGTCGGAGACATGATGAGTCGTGGGGTTATGGATGAATCGTCCTACCGGAACCGGCGCAGGCGCAGGCTGTTCAGCACGACGAACACCGAGCTGAAGGCCATCGCGGCGCCCGCGAGCATCGGGGCGAGCAGGCCGAGCGCCGCGAGCGGGATCGCCGCGACGTTGTACGCGAAGGCCCAGAACAGGTTCGTGCGGATGACGCCGAGCGTCTTGCGCGAGAGGCGCACGGCGTCGCCCGCGACCCGCAGGTCGCCGCGCACGAGCGTGAGGTCGCTCGCTTCGATCGCCACGTCGGTTCCCGTGCCCATGGCCATGCCGAGATCGGCCTGCGCGAGTGCGGCAGCGTCATTGACGCCGTCGCCGACCATCGCGACGCTGCGGCCCTCCTGCTGGAGGGACTTCACGACCTCGACCTTCTCGGCGGGGAGCACGCCCGCGATGACACGGTCGATGCCGACCGTTTTCGCGACGGCGTGCGCGGGGGCTTCGGCGTCGCCCGTCACCAGCACGGGCTCGAGGCCGATGGCCTTCAACTCGCGCACGGCGTCGGCGGAGGTGTCCTTCACGCGGTCGGCGACTGCAAGGATCCCTCGGGCTTTTCCGTCCCACGCGATCGCGACGACGGTCTCGCCGCGCGCGCTGGCGGTGTCGAACTGCTCGCGCAGCGACGGATCCAGCGGTGCCGCCCAATCCTCGAGCAGAGCGGGCCGACCGATCACGACGGCGCGGCCGCCCACGATGCCCTGTGCGCCGAGCCCCTCGAGGTTGCGGAAGTCGGCGACGCCCTCTCGATTCCGCGAATCTCCCACGTTGCTCCCTTCGTGAGCGTCGGAGTTGTGGGAGAGAAGCGGGGTTGTGGGAGATTCGTGGATGCCCGCGACGATCGCACGAGCGATGGGGTGCTCCGATGCCGACTCGATCGCGGCAGCGATGCGCAGCACCTCGTCTGCCGTCTCTCCGGCCGCCGGTACGACGGCTGTAAGTGTCATGCGCCCCTCCGTCACGGTGCCGGTCTTGTCCAGCACGATCGTGTCGATGCGGCGAGCGCGCTCGAGCGCGTCGGCGTCCTTGATGAGGATGCCGTTGCGTGCGCCCGTTCCCGTGCCC
>Ga0308157_10003775_pt1 | contig 21292 bp, 18 predicted proteins | sample PhyBR1_FD_201035 | JGI IMG/M metagenome (GOLD analysis project Ga0308157, IMG submission 201035) | Phyllosphere microbial communities from UC Gill Tract Community Farm, Albany, California, United States - DLSLB.R1 | ecosystem: Host-associated > Plants > Phyllosphere > Unclassified | place: USA...
CATCGTGGCGCCGACGCTGGTCTTGAGCGTGGCGATGGCGGTGAGCGGGCCGGGGTGCGGCGGCACCATGCCGTGCATGGCGGCCAGCGCGGCGATGACGGGCACGCCCACGTAGACGTAGGCCGATCCGCGGCCCTTCTGCTCGGCCTCCAGCTTGCGGGCCACGCCGAAGATGAGCGGCAGCAGCACGATCAGCCCCACCTCGAAGAACATCGGAATGCCGACGATGAAGGCCACGCCGGCCATGGCCCAGGGCAGCGCCTTGCGGGATGCGCGGTCGAGGATGGCGCTGGCCAGGCTGTCGGTGACGCCGGAGTCCGCCAGAACCTTGCCCAGCATGGCGCCCAGGGCCACCACCAGCCCCACCGCGCCCAGCGTCTTGCCCGCGCCGCCCGAGATGGCGGCGACCAGCTTGTCCAGCGGCATGCCGGTGAAAAGGCCCGCGCCCACCGACACGATCAGCAGCGCCAGCAGCGGGTGCACCCGCAGACGCGACACGATGAGCGCCACCAGGCAGAGCACGCTGACCAGCGCGGTGACCAGCAATTGGATGTCGTGGGGAGTCATGTCAGCGAAGCCCGAAGGAGCGAAAAAGGGGGAAGTGGCAGGCGCTGCGAACGGGCCGCTCAGGCGGCCATGTCCAGCTGCATGATGATCATGTTGACCAGCGTGCCGACGCTGGGCCGGCCGGTTTCGACGGTGAAATGGGCGACTTCGCGGTAGAGCGGGTCGCGCACGGCGTAGAGCTCCCGCAGGCGTTCCAGCGGGTTGGCCACCTGCAGCAGCGGGCGGGCCTTGTCGTGGCGCACGCGCTTGAAGATCTCGTCGGGCGAGGCGCGCAGATACAGCACGTGGCCGAAGTCGCGCAGCGCAGCGCGGTTGGGCTGGCGCAGCACGATGCCGCCGCCGGTCGACAGCACCATGTCGCCGGGCTCGGCGGCGATCTCGGCCATCAAGGCGGTTTCGCGCTCGCGGAAGCTGTCTTCGCCGTGCTGCTCGAAGTACGCGCGGATGCTGGTGCCCAAGGCACTCTCCATCCGCTGGTCCAGGTCCACGAAGGGCACGTCGAGCCGCCGCGCCAGATGACGGCCGACCGTGGATTTGCCCGAGCCTGGCATGCCGACCAGTGCGCAGCGCGTCTGCATTCTTTGTGTCCTGTCCTGTCGTTGTCGGTGGGTGCGATGGGAGCCGTGGAGTGTACGGCCCGCACTCTGCCTTGGCAGGACATGGGGCGCCATGGCTGGCCTGTCGGCATCAACTGACAGTTGCGCCGGCCTGCGTGGCCGACAATCGGGCATGGCACTTTCTTCTTTCAAGGAACGTGTGGCCGACCGCGCCCAGCGCGTGCTGCGGCCCATCGCCCCATTGATCCGCGCGGCCAATCTGTGGATGGATGTGGATGGCCCGCGCATGAGCGCGGCCATGTCGTTCTACGGCATGCTGAGCCTGGCCCCGTTGCTGCTGCTGCTGGTGGGCGTGATGGGTTGGTGGATCGACAAGGCGTACCTGGAAACCAACCTCATCGCCCAGGTGCAGCACGTGGTGGGCGATCGGGGCGCGGACGCGATCCGCGTGGCGCTCGCAAGTGCGCAGGAGCCTTCGCAGGGCCGCCTCGCCTCGCTGTTCGGCTTTGCGTTGCTGCTGTCCGGCGCGACCGGGGTGTTCGTGGAGCTGCAGTCGGCGCTGGAGCGCCTCTGGCTCGGCGGCCAGCCCCCGGCGCCGCAGACGACCAAGGCGTGGTGGCGCATGGCGTCGCTGCGGCTACGCGGGCTGGGCTACGTGCTGGCCATCGGCTTTTTGCTGCTGGTGTCGCTGGTAGTGTCCACCGGCATCAACATGGTGGGCCACTGGGCCAGCGGCGCGCTGCCGATGGGTTCGGGCACGCTGCTGCTGGTGGTCAACGAGCTGGTGGCGTTCGCCATCGCCGTGGGCTTGTTCGTGGGCCTGATGCGCATCGGGGGTGGCCCCAAGCCTTCGATGATCTGCTTGGTGTTCGGCGCCGTGGTGGGTGCCATCCTGTTCACCGTGGGCAAGCAGTTGCTGGCGCTGTATCTGTCCACGGCGGCAGTGGTGTCGGCCTATGGCGCTGCGGGTTCGCTGGTGGTGCTGCTGATGTGGATCTTCTTTTCCTCGGCCGTGCTGCTGTTCTCGGCCGCCTGCGCCCGCGCCCTGCAGGAAGTGCGCGAAGCCAATGCCCAGCACACCGGCCTGCCGCGCGAAGACGCCCCCCCTGGGGCCGGCGGAGCCGCGCCGCCCCGCCAGCGCAAGCCGGTCAGCGGGTGATCTCCAGCCCATCGCCCGGGCCCTGCCTGCCCGTCTACGGTTGCGTGACGCACCGAGCGTTGGTCTCCGATCAAGGGCAGGGCACGGGCGAGACCCGCCGCCGGCTCGCGCCCCGGCTGGACGCACTCCTACAAACCGAGGCCTCCGCACGACGCCTTCTTACGGCCGTTACAACTGGCCTCGCCTTGTAAAGCAGCCTCCCAGGTACTCTGCCGACGACTACTCCAAGGAGGACTTACATCATGGGCAACATCGTCCGATCCCCCAACCCGCTGTTCCCGGCGCAAACCCACGCGGCTCCCGCCAGTGCATCCACCAAATGGCTCTGGGCCGCAGTCGGCGCCCTGGGCGTGAGCGTGGTGGCGCTGGGTGCCACTCTGGCGGTGCAGCAGTCGGGCCGCAATGCCGCTGCCGTGCAGCCCGTGGCGGCCGCCACCGCAGCGTCTGAAGGCGCGGCCGGCCGCATGGCGCTGGCAGACGAGAACACCGCCGTCAAGGCACCCGCAGCGCCGGTGCAGCGCGCGCAGCCAGCCGCCCATTCCACGGCCAGCCGCGCACCGGCCACGGCCCCCGCGCGTGAAGACTATGCCCAGGGCGGCAGCTATGCCCCGGGCGGCGGTGGCTATGCCTCGCCCCAGTATTCCCGCCCGGTGTCGGGCCAGCCCGTCTGCGCCAGCTGCGGCCGGGTGGAGTCGGTGCAGGCCGTGCAGCAGGCGGCGCCGGCCACCGGCATCGGCGCGGTCGCCGGTGGCGTGCTGGGCGGCGTGCTGGGCAACCAGGTGGGCAAGGGCAATGGCCGCACGGCAGCCACCGTGCTGGGCGCCGTGGGCGGCGGCTATCTGGGCCACACGGTGGAGCAACGCACCCGCACCACCACCGCCTACCAGGTGCGTGTGCGGATGGACGACGGTTCGCTGCGCACCTTCACCCGCTCGCAACCCGTGGCCGAAGGGACGCAGGTGCGCGTCGACGGCCGTTCGTTCCGCGTGGACCAGGGCGGTGACGCCCGCTACGGCAACGGCCAGCCGGTGCGCGTGGTGAACGCTTACTGACGTCGGACGGCAGGTCGGCCCGGGCCCTACGCCAGGCAGACCGGAGCCACCCCACAAAAACGAAGGCCGGCCCGGAATTCTCCGGGCCGGCCTTTGTCATGGGCATGCGGCAGACGCCGACGCTGCGGCGCCGGTGCAGTGCTTACTTCTCCACGAAGGCGCGTTCGACCACGAAGTCGCCTGGCGTGCTGGTGTTGCCTTCCTGGAAGCCACGCTTTTCCAGCATTTCCTTCAGGTCCGCCAGCATGGCGGGGCTGCCGCACAGCATGACGCGGTCCACGGCCGGGTCGAACGCGGGCAGGCCGATGTTGGCCGGGAAGGTACCGTTCTCGATCAGGTCGGTGATGCGGCCCTGGTTGCGGAAGGGCTCGCGCGTGACCGTGGGGTAGTACACCAGCTTGTCCCGCACGATGTCGCCCAGCAGTTCGTGCTCCGGCAGTTCCTTCTCGAACAGGTCCTGGTAGGCCAGCTCTTCGACCTGGCGCACGCCATGCACCACGACGACCTTGTCGAAGCGCTCGTAGGTTTCGGGGTCGCGTGCCACGGCCAGCCAGGGGGCCAGCCCCGTGCCGGTGCCGATGAGGTACAGGTTCTTGCCGGGCACCAGGTAGTCGATCAGCAGGGTGCCGGTGGGCTTCTTGCCGACGATGATGGTGTCGCCCACCTGGATGTGCTGCAGGCGCGACGTCAGCGGGCCGTCCTCGACCTTGATCGACAGGAATTCGAGGTGTTCCTCGTAATTCGGGCTGGCGATGGAATAGGCGCGCAGCAGCGGCTTGTCGTTCACCTTCAGGCCGATCATGGTGAAGTGGCCGTTGGAGAAGCGCAGGGCCGGGTCCCGCGTGGTGGTGAAGGAGAACAGGCGGTCGGTCCAGTGGTGAACGGTCAAAACGCGTTCTTCGAGAAAGGCGCTCATGGAATGGCAGTGTCCGGATTAGAAAAGATTCGACGACGATGACGGTCAACCCGTCTCGGGTGGCAGGGCCGGTGGCCGGAACGGGCCGGGGCGACGTTCTGAAGCTGCCCCCTGCCATGCGGGCAAACCCCAGCATTGTCGGGCAAACCGGCGGCGCGGGTACATTCCCATATTGCAGAAGCTTATGCACCCGGTTCCGCCCCCAGGACGACACACCATGCCTTCGAATCGCCGTACCTCCCTGGCAGCCCTTGCCAACCTTGCCTCCCTCGTCCTTGCCACCACCCTGCTGCCCGGCCAGGCACAGGCGCAGGCACAGGCACAGTCGGTCTACAAGATCGGCGAGATCAACAGTTACAAGGCCCAGCCCGCCTTCCTGGAGCCCTACAAGAAGGGCATGGAGCTGGCGGTGGAGCAGGTCAATGCGGGCGGCGGCATCGGCGGCAAGAAGCTGCAGCTGGTCACCCGCGACGACAACGGCAACCCTGGCGATGCCGTGCGGGCGGCCGAGGAACTGCTGGCCCGCGAGAAGGTGGACGTGCTGACCGGCACCTTCCTGTCGCACGTGGGCCTCGCCATGACCGACTTCGCGCGGCAAAAGAAGGTGTTCTTCCTGGCGGCCGAGCCCCTGACCGACAAGATCGTCTGGGAGAACGGCAACCGCTACACCTTCCGGCTGCGCCCCTCCACCTACATGCAGGTCGCCATGCTGGTGCCCGAGGCGGTGCAGCTGCGCAAGAAGCGCTGGGCGCTGGTCTACCCCAACTACGAATACGGCCAGTCGGCCGTCGCCACTTTCAAGACGCTGATGAAGGCGGCCCAGCCCGACGTGGAATTCGTCGCCGAGCAGGCCACGCCGCTGGGCAAGGTGGATGCGGGCAGCGTCGTGCAGGCGCTGGCCGACGCCAAGCCGGACGGCATCTTCAACGTGTTGTTCGCGGCAGATCTCGCCAAGTTCGTGCGCGAAGGCAACACGCGCGGCCTGTTCCAGGGCCGCGGCGTAGTGAGCCTGCTGTCGGGCGAGCCCGAGTACCTGGACACGCTCAAGGGCGAGACGCCGGACGGCTGGATCGTCACCGGCTACCCGTGGCAGGCCATCCAGACGCCGGCACACAAGGCCTTCCTCGACGCCTACCAGAAGCGCTTCAACGACTATCCCCGGGCCGGCTCGGTGGTGGGCTACAACGCCATCCTGTCGCTGGCGGCCGGCCTGCAGCGCGCCGGCTCGGCCGACACGGAGCGGCTGATCGCGGCCTTCCGTGGCCTGCAACTGGACACGCCCTTCGGCCCCATCACCTACCGCGCGCAGGACCACCAGTCCACCATGGGCGCCTTCGTCGGCAAGACCCGGCTGGAGAACGGCCGGGGCGTAATGGTGGACTTCCGCTACATGGACGGGGCGAAGTTCCAGCCCTCCGACGTCCAGGTGCGCCAGCTGCGGCCTGCGGCGCCCTGACTCCGCTCGCTCGCACGCCTCGACCGTGGACTTCTCCGGCCTGCTGCTGCAGCTGCTGAACGGGCTGGCCGGCGCATCCACCCTCTTCCTGGTGGCGGTGGGCCTGTCGCTGATCTTCGGCGTCACGCGCATCGTCAACTTCGCGCATGGCTCGTTCACCATGCTGGGCATCTACATCGCCTATTCGCTGGTGGAACGCTTTGCGGGCGCCATCGGCTTCTGGCCCGCGCTGCTGCTGGCGCCGGTCGCCGTGGGCCTGCTGGGCGCGCTGGTCGAGCTGACGCTGCTGCGCCGCATCTACCGCGCCCCTGAACTCTTCCAGCTGCTGGCCACCTTCGCGCTGGTGCTGGTCATCAAGGACGCGGTGCTCTGGGCCTGGGGCCCGGAAGAACTCTTCGGCCCGCGCGCGCCGGGGCTGGAGGGCGCCGTGCCGCTGCTGGGACGGCAGTTCCCGGCCTACGACCTGTTCCTGATCGCCGTGGGGCCGCTGGTGCTGGGCCTGCTGTGGCTGCTGCTGCACCGCACGCGCTGGGGCACGCTGGTGCGCGCCGCCACGCAGGACCGCGAGATGGTGGGCGCGCTGGGCGTGAACCAGGCGTGGCTCTTCACCGCCGTGTTCGCGCTGGGCGCGCTGCTGGCCGGCCTGGGCGGCGCGCTGCAGCTGCCGCGCGAGCCGGCCCATCTCGACATGGACATGACCACCATCGGCGCCGCCTTCGTGGTGGTGGTGGTGGGCGGCATGGGGTCGATGCCCGGCGCCTTCGTGGCGGCGCTGCTGATCGCCGAGCTGAAGGCGGTGTGCATCTGGCTGGGCGTGGTGGAGGTGGCGGGCGTGGCCATCGCCTTCCCGAAGCTCACGCTGGTGGTCGAATTCCTGGTCATGGCGGCCGTGCTGGTGTGGCGCCCCTGGGGCCTGCTGGGCCGGCCCCTGCCGCCGCCGCGCATGGCGGGCGCCGCCGAGGCCCCGCCGCGCCCCGCCACCCGCGCCGGCCGGGCCGGCTGGCTGGCCGCCGTGGCGGCGCTGGCGCTGCTGCCGGCGGCGGCCGGCGTCTGGCCGTATGCCACGGTGCTGATGCAGGACGTGCTGATCGCCGCCCTGTTCGCCGCCAGCCTGCACGCGCTGATGGGGCCGGCCGGCATGCATTCGTTCGGGCACGCGGCGTATTTCGGCGTGGGGGCCTATGCCGTCGCGCTGGGGGTGCGTGCGGCGGGACTGCCCGCGCCGGGGGCGCTGGTGCTGGCGCCGCTCGCGGCCGGCGCCTTCGCTCTGGCCTACGGCTGGTTCTGCGTGCGCCTCTCGGGCGTGTACCTGGCCATGCTGACGCTGGCGTTCGCGCAGATCACCTGGGCCATCGCCTTCCAGTGGGACGCGGTGACCGGCGGCAGCAACGGCATCACCGGTGTCTGGCCCCAGGGCTGGCTGGCCGAGGGGCCGGCGTTCTACTGGCTGGTGCTGGCCTCGGCCGTGCTGGGCGTGGGCTGGCTGCGCCGGCTGCTGCATGCGCCCTTCGGACTGGCGCTGCGGGCGGCGCGCGACTCGGCGCTGCGGGCCGACGCCATCGGCATCGACGTGCACCGGCTGCGCTGGGCCGGCTTCGTGGCGGCCGGCATGGTGGCGGGGCTGGCGGGCGCGCTGTTTGCCCTCTCCAAGGGCGGCGTGTCGCCCGAGACCCTGTCGGTGGGCAAATCGGTGGACGGACTCGTCATGGTGCTGTTGGGCGGCGTGCAGGCGCTGGCCGGCCCGCTGGTGGGCGCGGCCGCCTTCACCTGGCTGCACGACACCATGGCCCGCCACACCGATTACTGGCGCGCGCTGCTGGGCGCCACCATGCTGGTGCTGGTGCTGCTGTTTCCCCAGGGAATTGCGGGCTTTGCGCAGCAGATACGGGGGCTTTTAGCTATCAAAAACAGAGCGAACGAAGGAGCGCGCCCATGAGCCTGCTGCAGGTGAGCGGCCTGGCCAAGTCCTTCGGCGGCGTGCGCGCGGTGGACGGCGTGGGCTTTGCCGTGGCGCCCGGCGAGTTGCTGGCGCTGATCGGGCCGAACGGCGCGGGCAAATCGACCACCTTCAACCTGGTGGGCGGGCAGCTCGCGCCCGATGCGGGCTCCATCCTGCTCGATGGCCAGAGCATCGCCGGCCTGCCGCCGCGTGCCATCTGGCGGCGCGGCGTGGGCCGCACCTTCCAGATCGCCGAAACCTTCGCATCGCTCAGCGTGCTGCAGAACGTGCAGATGGCGCTGCTGTCGGCCGACCGGCGCGTCTTCCGCTTCTGGCGCCCCGCACACCTGCACCGCGTCGAGGACGCCCTCGCGCTGCTGGAACGCGTGGGCATGCGCGCCCAGGCCGGGCGGCCCTGCAGCGAGCTGGCCTACGGCGACGTCAAGCGGGTGGAGCTCGCCATGGCGCTGGCCCATGCCCCGCGCCTCTTGCTGATGGACGAGCCCACCGCCGGCATGGCCCCGGCCGAGCGGCTGGCCTTGATGGCGCTGACGCGCGAGTTGGCGCAGGAGCGCCGCATGGGCGTGCTGTTCACCGAGCACAGCATGGACGTGGTCTTCCAGCATGCCGACCGGGTGATCGTGCTGGTGCGCGGCCGGGTGCTGGCAGAAGGCCCGCCCGCCGCCATCCAGGGCGACGCGCGGGTGCAGGCGGCCTACCTGGGCAGCGGCAGCCTGCGGGCGCGCCACCAGCCCGCCCTGGCGGAGGCCACGCCATGAGCGCGCCCCACCCGCCGCTGCTGCAGGTGGACGGCCTGCGGGCCTGGTACGGCGCCGCGCAGATCCTGTTCGACGTGGGCCTGCAGGTGGGCGCGGGCGAGGTCGTGGCGCTGATGGGCCGCAACGGCGCGGGCAAGTCGACCACGCTCAAGGCCATTGCCGGGCTGATCGCGCGGCGCGAAGGGCGGGTGCAGTTCCTGGGCGACGACGTGTCGCGCCGGGCGCCGCACGACCTGGCCCGGCGCGGCCTGGGCTGGGTGCCCGAGGACCGGCGCATCTTCACCGACCTGACGGTGCTGGAGAACCTGGAAGTCGGCCGCCAGCCGCAGCGCCGCTGGCCGGACGGCCGCCCCGCCCCGCTCTGGACGCCCGGGCGCCTGTTCACGCTGTTTCCCAACCTGGGCGAAATGCCGCGCCGCCCGGGCGGTCGCATGAGCGGCGGCGAGCAGCAGATGCTGACCGTCGCCCGCACGCTGATGGGCCAGCCGCTGGTGGTGCTGCTGGACGAGCCCTCCGAAGGCGTGGCGCCGATCATCGTGGAGCAGATGGCGGACACCATCGTGCAGCTGAAGGCCGAGGACATCGGCATTCTGCTCAGCGAACAGAACCTGACCCTGGCCGAAGCCGTGGCCGATCGCGCCTACGTGCTGGAAAAGGGCCGCATCGTGCATGCCGCGCCGATGGCCGATCTGGCCGCAGATGGCGCGGCGCGGCGGGCCTACCTGGGCATTTAGGCCGCCTCCCCAGCGGGCGGGCTACAGCAGCCGCTTGCGGATCTGCAGCACCACCAGCTCGGCGGCCGCCACCACGGCGAAGATGGTGACCAGCACCAGCGCCACGCGGTTCCAGTGGAACAGGTCGATGGCGGTATTGAGCACCACGCCGATGCCGCCCGCCCCCACCAGCCCCAGCACGCCCGATTCACGCACGTTGATGTCCCAGCGCAGCAGCGCCACCGACCAGAAGGCCGGCTTGATGTGCGGCCAGTAGCCGTACCAGATCTGCGCCAGCTTGCCCGCGCCGGCCGCCTGCAGGGCTTCGATGGGGCCGCGCGGCGCCTGCTCCAGCGCCTCGCCCACCAGCTTGCCGACGAAGCCCACCGAGCGCAGCGCGATGGCCAGCATGCCCGCCAGCGGCCCGGGGCCGAAGATGGCCACGAAGAGCAGCGCCCACACCAGCGAGTTGACCGAGCGGCTGGCGACCAGCACCACGCGCGCGATGAAGTTCAGCAGCCGGTTGCGCGTGACGTTGGCCGCCACCAGCACGCCCAGCGGAAACGCCAGCACCAGCGACAGCAGCGTGCCGAGCGTGGCCATGTGCAGCGTTTCCATCAGCGCCGCATGCACGCCGTCGCGGTAGTAGCCCCAGTCCACCGGCCACATGCGCTGCAGCATGTCGCCCATCTGCTCGGGCGCGTCGTAGAGGAACTCCGGAATCACCTCGACGTAGCGGGCCGACTGCACGATGGCCCAGACGCTGAAGAGCCAGATCGCATAGCGCAGCATGCGCTGGCCGAACGGCCGGGTCGACAGGCCCAGCGGCGGTGCGGCCGGGCCCAGGGGTTTCACGGCGGCGGCGTCAGACATGGAGGGCCTTTCGCACGGCGTTCACGATCAGCTCGCCCGCCACGATGATGGCGATCACGGTAGCGAGGATGGTGCACACGAAGCTGTATTCATAGCGCAGGAAGGCCGCGAACAGCGCCCCGCCGATGCCGCCCGCGCCCACGATGCCGACCATGGTGGAGTTGCGCAGGTTCGAGTCGAGCTGGTAGGTGGCAAAGCCCACGAAGCGCGAAGCCACCTGCGGCAGCACGCCGAACAGCACCACGTTGGCGAACGAGGCGCCGGTGGCGCGCATGGCCTCGATGGGCTTGGGCGAGATCTCCTCGATGGCGTCGGCAAAGAGCTTGCCGACGAAACCCACCGTGGCCACCACCAGCGCCAGGATGCCGGCCAGCGGCCCGAAGCCGACCGCCTTCACGAACAGGATGGCGCTGATCACCGGGTGCAGCGCGCGGCAGGCGGCGATGAAGGCCCGGCCCGCCACCCGCAGCGGCGCGGGCGACAGGTTGCGCGCCGCCATCAGGCCCACGGGCAGGCTCAGCAGCAGGCCGAGCGCGGTGGCCAGCACGGCGATCTGCAGCGTCTCCTTGATGCCCTGGGCCAGCTCGTCCATCTTGCCCAGCTCGGGCGGGAACATGCGGCCGATGAAGCGCGCTCCCTGCTCCCAGCCCACGGCCAGGCGCTCGGGCGATACGCCCAGGTTCGCCATCATCCAGACGAAGTAGGCCGCCACGGCCAGCGCCACGACCTTCTGGCCGGTGCTCCAGCCGAAGGCCTGGGTGGCGGGCGATGCGGCGGCGGGGGTGCTCATTCCAGCCATGCCTTGCCGCCGTAGATGGTGTGGAGGTGCTCCTCGGTCAGCCCCGCGGGCGGGCCGTCGTAGACCACGTGGCCGCCGGTCATGCCGACGATGCGGTCGGAATAGCGGCGTGCCAGCTCCACGTCGTGGATGTTGACCATCACCGGGATGTTGCGCTGCACGCCCTGGTCGCGCAGCAGCTGGATGATCTCCACCGAGGTCTTGGGGTCGAGCGACGAGGTGGGCTCGTCGGCCAGCAGCACCGAGGGCTGCTGCATCAGCGCCCGGGCGATGCCCACGCGCTGGCGTTGCCCGCCGCTCAGCGCATCGGCGCGCTGGTTGGCGAACTGAGACAGGCCCACCACCGCCAGCAGCTGGTGCGCGTGGGCGATGTCTTCGGGTTCGAACTTGCGGCGCCAGGCGCGCCAGGCGGACAGATAGCCAAGCCGCCCGGTCAGCAGGTTCTCCATGACCGTCAGGCGTTCGACCAGGTTGTATTCCTGGAACACCATGCCGATGTGGCGGCGGGCCCGGCGCAGCGCGCGGCCGTGCAGCTGCACCATGTCCACCTCTTCGCCTGCCAGCCGCATCAGGATGCGGCCCGAGGTGGGCGTGACCAGCCGGTTGATGCAGCGGATCAGCGTGGACTTGCCGGTGCCCGAGGGGCCGATGATGCTGGTCAGGCCGGTGCTGGCGATGGTCAGGTCGATGGACCTGAGCACCGGCGTGCCGGCGCGGTATTCCTTGACGAGGCGCTCGATCCGCAATGCGCCTGAAGTGCCGGAGGTGCCTGATGTGCCGGAGGTTTGCATAGACGCGGGTTACTTCTTGCCCGATGCGGCCTTGTCGAAGGCGTCGCGGGTGAACAGCTCGCCGGCCGAGGCGGCGACGGTGCGCACCAGCGCCCAGTCCTTCTGGTAGGTGATGGGCAGGAAGCGGTCGCCGCCCAGGCCCTTGGCCATGTCGGCGGGCACCTTGTAGTCGTAGAAGCACTGCTTGATCTTGGTCTGCAGCGCGGGCTCGAGGTTGTAGGCGTAGGCGTAGGCGTCCGTCGGGAACATCTCGCTGGTGTAGAGCACGCGGAAGTCGTCGGCCTTGACCACGCCGCGATCCGTCATGTGCTGCAGCACGTCGCTGGCCACCGGGGCGGCGTCGTAGTCGCCCGTCTTCACACCCAGGATGGACTGGTCGTGCTTGCCGGAATAGACCACCTTGTAGTCGGTGTCGGGCGTCAGGCCGATCTTGGGGAACAGCGCGCGCGGCGCCAGGTTGCCCGAGTTGGACGAGGGCGAGGTGTGCGCGATGCGCTTGCCCTTCAGGTCTTCCAGCTTCTGGAACGCGCTTTCCTTGCGCACGATCATCTTCAGGTTCATGCCCACCGGGCCCTGCTCGTTGCCGCGGATGGCGAAGGGCACGGCACCCGACAGGTTCACGGCGAAGTTGACCGGGCCGGGCGAGAACGCGGCGATGTGCAGGCGGCCCGAGCGCATGGCCTCGATCTGCGCGGCGTTGGACTGCACCGGGAAGAAGACGACCTTCTTGCCCACGCACTGCGACAGGTGGCCCATGAAGGGGCGGAAGAGCTTTTCGTAGATGGCGGGGTCTTCCACCGGCGTGAAGGCGAACACCAGCGTGCTCGGGTCCTTCAGGCGCTTGGGGTCGGTGGGCGTGTCGGCCACCAGATCGCGGTTGGCATCGCAGTACTGCGCGTCCAGGTCGCCGCGGTAGGCACAGGCGTCCTGGGCGTGCGCGCCGGCGGCGCCGCACCCGGCGAGGGCAAGGAAGGCAAGGCGCAGCGGCAGGCGGCGGATGGACGGCATGAGGGTCTCCTGTGTGGTTCTGGAAGGCGTCTTGAAAGGACTGCCGGTACTATAGGAATCGCTCCCGCACGCGGGGAGCCAGCCTTTCAACCGTCCTTCAGCGAGCTTTCAATTGCCTTGCATTTGCCCACGGAATAACCCTCGGTCGCGGTCGGTCCGCAGCCCCGCACGATGAGGGTGCTGGTCGTCGAAGACGACTTCGACCTGAGCGGCGCGCTCATGCGCCTGCTGACCCGCCGGGGCTTCCTGGCCACGCACTGCGGCGACGCCACCTCGGCGCTGCAGGCGCTGCAGCAATCGGCCTTCGAGCTGGTCGTGCTCGACCTGGGCCTGCCGGGCATGGACGGGCTGCAGCTGCTGCAGCGCCTGCGCGACCGTGGCCACCGCATGCCGGTGCTGGTGCTCACCGCGCGCGGCGGGGTGGGTGACCGGGTGGCGGGCCTCAACATCGGCGCGGACGACTACATGGGCAAGCCGTTCGACCCCGACGAGCTGGAGGCACGCCTGCGCGCCCTGGCGCGCCGCGCGGGCTTCCAGGACGAGCCGCACTGCGGCGATCTGCGCATGGACCGGGCCGCAGGCGCGTTCTATGCGGACGAGCAGGCGCTGGAGCTCACGCCGCGCGAGGGCGCCCTGCTGACCGCGCTGATGGAGCAGCCCGGGCGCGCGGTCACCAAGGCGCGGCTGGCCGCGCTGGTCTTCGGCGCCGACGCGCCGGAACAGCCGGACGCCGTGGAGGTGGTGGTCCACCGGCTGCGCAAGAAGCTCGCGGCCACGCGCGTGGAGATCGCCACCCTGCGCGGGCTGGGCTACCTGGTCAAGGAACGCCGTGCCGCCGACTGACGGGTCGGCTGGGCCCCTCGAAGGCGGCTTCTCGCTGCGCCACCGGCTGCTGCTGGGCCTGTGCCTGCCGGTGGCGATCTTCATGCTGGTGGATGCCTGGGCGTCGTACCACGCGGCGCTGGGCACGGCGCAGCGCGCGTTCGACCGGCTGCTGGTCACGTCGGCCCACGCCCTGGCGGACATGATCCATCTCGAACAGGGGCAGCTGCAGATCAGCCTGCCGCATGCGGCGCTGGAGCTGTACGACAGCGACCACGGCGGCGAACGCCAGCAAGACCAGGGCACCCGCAGCCGCATGATCTACCGCGTGAGCTACCTGGACGGCGCCTATCTGGCGGGCGACAGCGCGCTGGAGCCCTACCGCGGCGTGGCGGCCGTGCACCCGCGCTACGGCGCCCGGCTCGCGCTGTACGACACGCTGCAGGGCACCGAGCCGCTGCGTATCGCCGCGCTCTGGCAGCCGGTGGAAACCGAGGACGGCCTGCGCTATGTGGTGGTGCAGGTCGGCGAGCCCTCGGCCTACCGCGACCGCATCGCCCAGGGCATTCTGTGGCAGACGCTGGGCCGGCAGGCGCTGCTGCTGGTGGTGCTGCTGGTGCTGGTGTGGGCCGCCATCACCGTCGCGCTGCGGCCGTTGCGCGTGTTCGCGCGGGGCCTGGAAGCGCGCCCGGCGACCCATCTCGACCCGCTGGTGGTGGTGCCGCAGACCCCGCGCGAACTGCTGCCGCTGGTGAACGCCTTCAACCGGCTGCTGGGCCTGGCCGGCCGCGCGCAGGCGCTGCAGCAGCGCTTCGTGGCCGATGCATCGCACCAGCTGCGCACACCGCTGGCGGTGCTGCAGCTGCAGGCCCATGCCGGCCTGTGCGGCGACGTGCCGGCGCACGAGGCGCTGCAGCAGGTGGCGGCGACCACGCGCCGCACCAGCCGGGTGGTGCAGCAGCTCCTGACCTGGAACCGCGCCCGCGCGGATGTGTCCGCCGGGCAGATCGAGACGGTGGATCTGGTCGCGCTGGCGGAAGAAGTCGCCGTCGAGCTGTCGCCGCTGATCTCGGCCCGGCACCAGGACTTCCAGTTCGACCCCGCGCCGTGCCGCTGGACCGGGCCGGCCTGGATGGTGCGCGAGATCCTTGTCAACCTGCTGCACAACGCGCTGCACTACACGCCCGAGGGCGGCGCGCTGGGCATTCGCATGGCGGTGGAGCCCGGCAGCGTGGCGCTGACCGTCCAGGACGATGGCCCCGGCATCGCCGAGCCGCTGCTGCAGAACCTGTACGTGCCCTTCGTGGGCGGCGACCCGCACCACCAGGGCACCGGCCTGGGCCTGGCCATCTGCCACGAGATGGCGCAGGCCTGTGGCGGCCGGCTGGAGGTCGAGAACCGGCTGCACGCAGGCCGCGTGGCGGGGTTGAACGCCACCTTGCGGTTGCCTGCGAACGCCTGATCGCCCGAGCGCCCGGGTGCCGGGGCGCGGCCGTCGGAGCGTCGGGCAGCAGGCAGCAGGCAGCAGGCAGCAGGCAGCAGGTAGCAGGCAGTGGACAGCGGCGCTCAGCGGCCGGCATCCCCGGCGGGTGGCAGCGCCGCGCCATCGTCCGCCGCCAGGTGCGCCGTGACGACCTCCGCGAGCCAGTCCATCACCGCCCGCACGCGCCGCGGCACGTTGCGCCGGTTGGCGTACATCAGCGTCAGCGGCATGGCCGGGGCGGCCCATTCGGGCAGCACCTCCACCAGTTCGCCGCGCTCCAGCAGGTCGACCACGCCCAGGCGCGGCACCTGGATGATGCCCAGCCCCGCCAGGCACGCGGCCATGTAGGCCTCGGCGTTGTTCACCGTCACCGCGCCCTGCATGGCAAGAACCGCCGGCGCACCGTCCACCACCGACTCGAAGCCGGCCGCACGCGCGCCCAGCGTGCTCACGAAATGCACCAGCCGGTGGCCGGGCAGGTCGGCCAGCACCCGCGGCATGCCGTGGGCGCGCAGGTAGCCGGGGCTGGCGCAGTTGACCAGCCGCGCCAGCCCCAGCGGGCGGGCGACCAGGCCGCTGTCCATCACGGCGCCGGTGCGCAGCACGCAGTCGAAGCCTTCGCGCACCACGTCCACGCGCCGCTCCGTGCTGCTCAGTTCCAGCTCCAGCGCCGGATGCCGCGCCAGCAGTTCCGGCAGGCGCGGCACGACCACGTTGCGTGCCATGCCGGTGGACATGTCCACGCGCACGCGGCCCCGCAGCCCATTGCCGCCATCGGCGCCGTCGGCGTGCTGGAACATCGACTGCAGCTCGTCCACATCGGCCAGCAGATCCTTGCAGCGCTCGTAATAGGCCTGCCCGTCCTGCGTCAGCTGCACGCGCCGCGTCGTGCGGTGCAGCAGGCGGGTGCCCAATTGCGTTTCCAACTGCTGCACGGCGGTGGAGGCGCTGGCCTTGGGAATGCCGAGCGCCTCGGCGGCCTGCGTGAAGCTGGCCAGCTCTGCCACGCGGATGAAGATGTGCATGCGGTCGAAAGGGTTCATTGTTCTTTTTAGATGAACAGTGCAATCCATTTTCGGTGGTTTATGGGATTGCGACCGATCAATAGACTGCATTCCATCGTTTCACCCTCCACCCTTCCCTGGAAAAAAGGAACCCGCCATGACCACCACCGCATCGCAAACCACCCCGTCCACCCCGACCGCTGACGCCTCTGCCCGCCAGCCGGCCATCGCGCTCGTCACCGGCGGCAGCCGGGGCCTGGGCCGCAGCGCCGCACTGCACGCGGCGCGCTCGGGCATCGACGTGATCCTCACCTACCGCAGCCAGGCCGCCGAGGCGCAGGCCATGGTCGCGGAGATCGAGGCGCTCGGCCGCCGTGCGGTCGCGCTGCCGCTCGATGTGACGGTCAGCACCACCTTCGCGGACTTTGCGGCGCAGGTGCGCGGCGCGCTGGCCTCGCACTGGCAGCGCGAGCGCTTCGACTTCCTCGTGAACAACGCGGGCTCCGGCGCGCATGCCGGCTTCATGGAGACGACCGAGGAGCAGTTCGACCAGATGGTCGCCATCCACTTGAAGGGCACGTTCTTCCTCACGCAGAAGCTGCTGCCGCTGATGAACGATGGCGGGCGCATCCTCAACGTGTCGTCAGGCCTGACGCGCTTCGCGCTGCCGGGCTACGCCGCCTATGCCGCGATGAAAGGCGGCGTGGAGGTGCTCACCCGCTACCTGGCCAAGGAGCTGGGCGCGCGCGGCATCGCCGTGAACACGGTGGCGCCCGGTGCCATCGAAACCGACTTCGGCGGCGGCGCCGTGCGCGACAACGCGCAGCTCAACGGCTTCATCGCCGGGCAGACCGCGCTGGGCCGCGTGGGCCTGCCGGACGACATCGGCGGCGCCGTCGCCGCGCTGCTGCAGCCGGGCACGGGCTGGGTGAATGCCCAGCGCATCGAGGCTTCGGGCGGGATGTTCGTCTGATGGGCCGCCAGGCGGCGGTGGCGCGGGGCCGCCGGCCCTGCGCAGGAATTCGGGGTCAAATCACCTTCCAGCGCTTGTTCCACCTGGGCTCGTAGCTATCACTTTAATAGCAAAAGAACGCGCCCGGTTGGTCGCGCAGCCGGTCAGAACGTTTCCCAGTCGTCGTCGCTGCCGCGCGCCGCAGGCGACGGAGGCGTGGCCGCAGCGCGGGGCTTGGCCGGTGGCGCCAGCCGGGTGGCGGCTGGGTGGGCAGCGGCCGGTTTGGCCGCAGGCGCTGCGGCCGCAGGGCGCGGTGCGGGTGCGGCCACCGCTGGCGCGCGCTGCGGCGCGGTGACGGCCCGCGGGGCGACCGGGGCGACTGGTGCCGTCGCTGCGGCCGCCCGCAATGCCTGCGCGGCTGCCTGCTGGCTGCCCGCGTCGATGCGGAACACGCTCACCGCCGCCGCCAGCTGGCTGGCCTGCGACTTGAGCGCACCGGTGGCGGCCGCGGCCTCCTCCACCAGCGCGGCGTTCTGCTGCGTGACGGAGTCCATCTGCGAGATCGCCTGGTGCACCTGGTCGATGCCGGCGCTCTGTTCCTGGCTGGCGGCACTGATCTCCGCCACCAGGTCGCTCACGCGCTGCACGCTCTGCACCAGGTTGTCCATGGTGCGGCCCGCTTGGGCGACCTGCTGCGAGCCTTCTTCCACCTTGGCGACGGAATCGCCGATCAGGCCCTTGATGTCCTTGGCCGCGGAGGCGCTGCGCTGCGCCAGCGCGCGCACCTCGCCCGCCACCACCGCGAAGCCCCGGCCCTGCTCGCCGGCGCGGGCCGCTTCCACGGCCGCGTTCAGCGCCAGGATGTTGGTCTGAAAGGCAATGCCGTCGATCACGCCGATGATGTCGCTGATCTTGCGGCTGGAATCGTTGATGCCCTTCATGGTGTCCACCACGCCGGCCACCACCTGGCCGCCCTGGGCGGCGGTCTGCGACGCCGAGGCGGCCAGCTGGTTGGCCTGGCGCGCGTTCTCGGCGTTCTGCTTGACGGTGCTGGTCAGCTCCTCCATCGAGGCGGCGGTTTCTTCCAGGGCGCTGGCCTGCTGCTCGGTGCGCGAAGACAGGTCCTGGTTGCCCGCGTCGATCTGGCCGGAGGCGGTGGCGATGCTGTCGGTGCCCGAGCGCACGCGGCCCACCACCTGCGCCAGGCTGGCATTCATGTCCTTGAGCGCCTGCAGCAGCTGGCCCGTCTCGTCGGTCGAGCTGACCGTCACCTGGCTGGTCAGGTCGCTGGAGGCCACGGCCCGCGCCACGCGCACGGCCTGCGACAGTGGCCGCACGATGCCGCGCGTCAGCCACCAGGCGCAGGCCGCGCCCAGCGCCAGCGCGGCCGTGCCCAGCAGGATCAGCCAGAGGCGGCTCTGGCGGAAGACGTTGTCGATGTCGCGTGCCGTGGCGTCGATGCTGCCGCGCTGCATGTCCAGCAGCCGCTGGATCAGCGCCGTGTACTGGTCGGTCGCGGGCAGGAAGACCTGGGTGAGCAGACGGTCGGCTTCTTCCGCCTGGCCGTCGGCCTTGGCCTTGACGGCCTGGTCGCGCGACGACAGGTAGAGCGTGCGGGCCTTCTGGATCTCGCCCCACAGCGCTTTTTCTTCCGCGCTGTCCAGCAGCGGCTCGATGCGCTGCTGCAGCTGCGCGGCCTCCTTGGTGGTGGTGGCGATGTCGGCCGCGAAGAACTGGCCCAGCGACGGGTCGCTGCTTTTGACGATGGCGCTGGTGCGGCGCGCGGCGCTGTACACGTAGCGGTACCAGTCGCTGATCATGCGTTCGTTGGCCAGCGGCTGCTGCGTCATCTCGCTGGTGGCCTGGGCCACGGTGTGCAGCCGCCAGACGCCGAAGGCCGTCATCAGGGCCATCAACATCAATACCAGGGCGAAGCCCCCGCCCAGGCGAGCGCCGATCTTCAGGTTGTTCATGGAAAAAGTCTCTGGATAGGGGGAACGACCGGGGTCCGCGAGGGGAGCCAGGTCTTTGGGGAACGCCCCAATATCGACCGGGCACGCACCAAACTTGAGCATCCAGGCGGTGCCCTTCCAGAACTTTCCGTGGAGCGCAAAGTCGTCGCCACCGCCACCGCCACCGCCACCGCCAGCGTGGCGCGCCCTGGGCCCCTTCAGCCAGCGCTGCGCAGCACCCGCCGGTACTGCACCGCTTCCCCCACGTGCGCCACGCCGATGCGAGCCTCCCCCGCCAGATCGGCGATGGTGCGCGCCACCTTCAGCGCCCGGTGCGTGCTGCGGGCCGACCAGCCCAGGCGCTGCGCCGCGGCCTGCAGGAAGCGGCCGGCGTCCTCCTGCAGCGCCAGATGGGCGTCGATCTCGCGGCCCTGCAGCGCCTGGTTCGGCTTGCCCTGGCGGTGCACGGCCCGCGCCCGCGCGGCTTCCACCCGCTCGCGCACGGCGGCACTGGGCTCGCCCGGCGGCGCGCCCAGCAGTTCCTCGGCCGGCATGGCGGGCACTTCCACATGCAGGTCGATGCGGTCGAGCAGCGGCCCGCTCAGCTTGCCCTGATAGCGCGCCACCTGGTCCGGCGTACACCGGCAGGCACGCTGCGCCGAGCCGAGAAAGCCGCAGGGGCAGGGATTCATCGCGGCGATGAGCTGGAAGCGCGCCGGGAATTCCGCGCGCTGCGCTGCCCGGGCGATGGTGATGCGGCCGGTCTCCAGCGGCTCGCGCAGGGCCTCCAGCGCAGAGCGGGCAAACTCCGGAAACTCGTCGAGGAAGAGAACGCCTTCGTGCGCGATGGATATCTCACCCGGCTTCGGCGGCGATCCACCGCCCACCAGCGCGATGGCGCTGCAGGTGTGGTGCGGGTGGGCGGTGATGCGCTGCATCCAGCGGTCGGCCTCGAAACGGCCGGCCAGGCTCGCGACGGCGGCGCTCTCCAGCGCTTCCTGCACGGTCATCGCCGGCAGCAGGGCGGCAAAGCGGTGCGCCAGCATGGACTTGCCGGAGCCGGGCGGGCCCACCAGCAGCAGGCCATGGCCGCCGGCCGCCGCGATCTCGAGTGCGCGCTTGGCCGTGGCCTGGCCTTTCACGTCCGCCAGGTCGGCCGCCGGTGGCTGCACCGGCCGGGCGGCGGGCTGCATGCGGGCCCAGCCGTCGCCTTCCGGCGCCACCCCGTCCGCCGCCGCCGGGCCGCCGGGCAGGAACTGCCGCACCACGTCGAGCAGATGGCGCGCGCGGTAGATCTCGGTGCCCGGCACCAGCGCGGCCTCTTCGGCGCTGCCGGGCGGCAGCACCATGCGGGGCCGCGCACCCTCCAGCGCGCCCAGCGCCAGGCTGGTGGCCAGCGCACCGCGCACGGCGCGCAACTCGCCCGACAGCGACAGCTCGCCCGCGAACTCGTAGCCCGCCAGGCGCGCGCCATCGATCTGCCCGCTGGCGGCGAGGATGCCGATGGCGATGGGCAGATCGAACCGCCCGGAATCCTTGGGCAGGTCGGCCGGCGCCAGATTCACGGTGATCTTCTTGTTCGCCGGGAACTCCAGCCCCGCGTTCTGCAGCGCCGAGCGCACGCGCTCCCGCGCTTCCTTGACTTCCACCTCGGCCAGGCCCACCAGCGTGAAGCTGGGCAGCCCGTTGGCCAGATGGACCTCCACGGTCACAGGGGGCGCCTGCAGCCCCAGCAGCGCGCGGCTTTGCACCAAAGCAAGACTCATCGATTCAACCCTCCCCAGGCAGGTGCACGACTTTGGCGCACCCCATCGTTCTGTCGGACCACGCACCAGGCTGGTGCTTCGCGTTACCACTTGCATGGGGTGTAACGCCATGGTTCCGCGCGGAACTGTACGCTGGTTGCCGCAACACGGGCAATGCGGATGGCACGGTCCATGCTTTGAGGGCTGTGTTCTCACACCATCCTTCGGGGGAATTACATGATCCGGACCGCTCTTCCAGCGCTTGCGCTCGCTGCCGTTGCTTCCATGCTGCCCACCCTGGCCAGTGCCCAGCTGACCGGCAACGTCGCCCTGACGACGAACTACAAGTTCCGCGGCCAGGACCAGGACGCGAGCAAGTCGAAAGCCGTGAAGCCCGCCATCCAGGGCGGTCTGGACTACGCCTTCGGCGACAGCGGCTTCTACCTCGGCAACTGGAACTCGAGCGTGGACTGGCTGCCGGGCAATTCCATCGAGATGGATTTCTACGGCGGCTACAAATTCAAGGCCGGCGACGTCGACCTGGACGTGGGCGCCCTGACCTATGTCTACCCCGGCAACACCGCCGGCAACACCACCGAGCTGTACGGCGCCGCCACCTACGGCCCGCTGACGGCGAAGTATTCGCACACGGTGTCGAAAGACTATTTCGGCTGGGCCGGCGCCAAGAACTCCAGCAACCGCGGCCGCAACACCGGCTACCTGAA
>Ga0308157_10003776_pt1 | contig 21282 bp, 22 predicted proteins | sample PhyBR1_FD_201035 | JGI IMG/M metagenome (GOLD analysis project Ga0308157, IMG submission 201035) | Phyllosphere microbial communities from UC Gill Tract Community Farm, Albany, California, United States - DLSLB.R1 | ecosystem: Host-associated > Plants > Phyllosphere > Unclassified | place: USA...
TGGAGAATTAGGTTTCTATTTAATTAACGATGGAGGTAGAAGTCCTTATCGTTTACATTTTAGAAGACCTAGTTTTATTAACTATCAAATTTATGCAAAAATGAGCGAAGGCATGCTGTTATCAGACGCCATCATTAACATGAGTAGCATGAACATTATTGCAGGAGAATTAGATGCTTAAAGTAGAAGAAACACAGCCTGTAGAATTTTCATCAGCTTTGCTAGCCAAATTTGATGAAGTTGTTAAGCGTTACCCAGAAGGAAAACAAAAATCAGCTTTGCTACCGTTATTACATTTGGTACAAGCAGAATTTGGGTGGACGAGCGTGCCTGCGATGGATAAAGTTGCAGAATTTTTGAACATTCAATCTATTGAAGTATATGAGGTGGCGAGTTTTTACACCATGTACTTTTTACAGCCAAAAGGGAAATATGTTTTAGAGGTCTGCCGCACTGGGCCTTGTTGCTTAGTTGGCGCCGAAAAAATTATGGACCGTTTAGAACAAAAGCTTGGGGTTAAGGAAGGTGAGATTACTGAAGATGGCCTATTTAGCTGGAGAGGTGTAGAGTGTTTAGCTGCTTGTGGTTTTGGACCGGTTTTACAAATTGGACCAGAATATACATTCTATGAGAATTTAACCGAGCAATCGGTAGATCAATTAATTGACGATTTACGCAAAAAATAATGGGACGTAAACTATTATTAGAACATATCAATGTACCTGGCATCGACACGCTAGCCGTTTATCGTGAAAAAGGCGGCTACCGAGCGGTGGAGAAAGCACTTAAAACTTTAACCTCAGAAGATGTGGTAGAAGAAGTGAAGAAATCGGGTTTGAGAGGTCGTGGAGGAGCAGGCTTCCCTACGGGGATGAAGTGGAGCTTTTTGGCAAAGCCAGAAGGTGTTGCCCGTTATTTGGTATGCAATGCCGATGAATCTGAGCCTGGTACTTTCAAAGACAGATATTTAATGACGCATATTCCTCATGCATTAATTGAAGGAATGATTGTGTCTAGTTATGCTTTAGGCGCAAATACTTCTTACATCTATGTAAGAGGAGAAATGATGCCTCAAATTAGAATATTAGAAAAAGCCATCGCGGAAGCAAAAGCTGCAGGGTTTTTAGGTAAGAATATTTTAGGAACTGGTTACGATTTAGAACTTTACGTTCAGCCAGGTGGCGGTGCTTACATTTGCGGAGAAGAAACTGCTTTATTAGAATCATTAGAAGGTAAAAGAGGAAATCCTCGTATTAAACCACCTTTTCCAGCTATTGCAGGCTTGTACGGTTGCCCAACAGTGGTAAACAACGTAGAATCAATTGCGGCTGTAGTGCCAATTATTAACGACGGTGGTGATGAATATGCGAAAATCGGTATTGGCAGAAGTACAGGAACAAAATTAATATCAGCCTCTGGAAACTTAGTAAAACCAGGTGTTTACGAAATTGAGTTAGGTTTGCCTGTAGAAGAATTCATTTATTCTGACGAATATTGCGGTGGTATCGCTAACGGAAAAAGATTAAAAGCAACAGTTGCGGGCGGTTCTTCGGTGCCAATTTTACCAGCTAACCTAACTTTAAAATATGCCAATGGCGAACCTCGTTTAATGAGTTACGAATCGCTATCTGAAGGTGGTTTTGCTACAGGAACCATGATGGGTTCGGGTGGTTTTATTGCCTTTGACGAAGACCAATGTATCGTAAGAAATACTTGGAACTTTGCTCGTTTCTATCATCACGAAAGTTGCGGACAATGTTCGCCATGCCGTGAAGGAACGGGTTGGATGGAGAAAATCTTGCACAAGTTAGAGCATGGACACGGTACTTCTGCAGATATAGATTTGCTTTGGGACGTTCAGCGTAAAATTGAAGGCAATACCATTTGTCCACTAGGCGATGCAGCAGCTTGGCCAGTAGCAAGTGCTATCCGTCATTTCAGAGACGAGTTTGAATGGCACGTGAAAGAGCCAATGAAAAGCCAAAGTAGCAATTACGGTTTAGCAGATTATGCTAATCCAATTGAGAAAGTGGTTGTAGCGGAAGAAAAGTAGGCTATACGTCATTGCGAGGAACGAAGCAATCCTAAAGCAAGAAGACTATAAATAAAATGAGATTGCTTCGTGCCTCGCAATGACGGCAAGAAGTATAAAAATAGAAATCATCAATTATGAGTGATTTAGTTAAAGTAACCATAGATGGAATAACAGTAGAGGTAGAGAATGGCACTACCATTTTAAATGCTGCCCGACAAATTGGGGGAGACATTGTGCCACCTGCTATGTGCTATTATTCTAAATTGAAGGGAAGTGGCGGTAAATGTCGTACCTGCATTGTGAAAGTGAGCAAAGGTTCTGAAAAAGACCCTAGACCAATGCCTAAATTGGTGGCTTCTTGTCGTACCACAGTAATGGATGGTATGGAAGTGCTGAATATTACTTCTCCAGAAGTTTTGGAAGCTCGTGCTGGTGTAGTAGAAATTTTGTTGATTAATCACCCATTGGATTGCCCAGTTTGCGACCAAGCAGGGGAGTGCGATTTGCAGAATTTAGGTTACGAACACGGTTTGCAGAAAACCAGATATGAGTTTGAACGTCGTACTTTTGATAGAATAGACATTGGTGATAAAATTCAGTTGCACATGAACCGTTGCATTTTGTGCTACCGTTGTGTGTTTACTGCAGATCAAATTACGAATAAACGTGTTCACGGAATTTTAAATCGTGGCGACCACTCGGAAATTTCCACTTACATTCAAACAGCAGTTGATAACGATTTTTCTGGAAACGTAATTGATGTTTGTCCGGTTGGCGCATTAACAGATAGAACTTTCCGTTTTAAAAACCGTGTTTGGTTTACTAAACCAATTGATGCACATAGAAACTGCTCACACGAAAAATGTAATGGAAAAGTAACGCTTTGGTACAAGGGAGAAGACGTGTTACGCGTAACTGCGAGGAAAGACCAGTTCGGTGAGGTAGAAGAATTTATCTGTAACGAATGTCGTTTTGATAAAAAGAAAACTGCTGATTGGACTTTGGAGCATCCAACACACATCCCAGATACTTCAGTAATTGCATCAAATCATTACGAAACATTTAAACCGCTTCCAGTAATTAAGGAAAATCCTGCGTTACAAGAAGCGAATCAACGCGAACTAGAAAGAAGCACAAAAATCTAATGGAAATCGATTTCGTTATAGAAAAGTTTATACTTGTAACCGTACTATTTGCAGTTAGTTTGCTAATTGCGATGTACTCTACTTATGCAGAGCGTAAGGTTGCAGCTTTTTTACAAGACAGGCTTGGGCCAGATAGAGCAGGTCCGTTTGGACTTTTACAACCCTTGGCAGATGGTGTAAAAATGTTCATGAAGGAAGAAATTATACCAGCCAATGCCAACAAATGGTTGTTTATGATTGGCCCTGGTTTAGCAATGCTTTGTGCTTGTATTGGTACGGCGGTTATTCCTTGGGGACAAGACATGATGATTGGCGACCGGTTGGTAAAACTGCAAGTAACTGATATCAACGTTGGTTTACTGTATATTTTCGGCGTAATTTCTTTAGGTGTTTATGGTGTGATGATTGGTGGTTGGGCATCTAACAATAAATATTCGTTGTTAAGTGCTATCCGTGCTGCTTCACAAAATATCAGCTACGAAATTGCGATGGGTCTTTCTATCATCGCTTTGCTTTTAGTAACCAACTCGCTTAGTTTAAGAGAGATTGTAGAGCAACAACACGAATGGCGTTGGAATGTACTTTATCAGCCATTAGGCTTTTTAATATTCATGATTTGCGCTTTCGCGGAAACTAACCGTGCACCTTTCGATTTGCCAGAGTGTGAGGCAGAATTAAATGGCGGTTACCACATGGAGTATTCTTCAATGAAATTAGGTTTTTACCTATTTGCAGAATACATCAACATGTTCGTTTCATCAACCGTGATGGCTGCACTATATTTTGGAGGTTACAATTATCCAGGAATGGATTACATGGCTACTGTATTGGGACCAACCTGGGCACCACTCTTCGGTACAGTAATCTTCTTCCTTAAAATATTTATGTTCATTTTCTTTTTCATGTGGGTACGTTGGACCATCCCTCGTTTCCGTTACGATCAGTTAATGAACTTAGGTTGGAAAGCATTAATTCCTTTGGCCATCGCAAATATCATAATTACAGGGATTGTTATTGCTGTTGTAAATAAATTTTAAGAGACATGGAATCGTTAAGCAATAAGAAAAAAGTATTGGTTTCAAAGCCACTTAATTTCGCTGAGAGAATGTATCTTCCAGCTATTGCCAGTGGATTGAGCACTACTATTGGTCACTTTTTCAAGAAACCAGCAACCGTAAAATATCCAGAGCAAGAGCGTGAGTTTTCTATCAACTGGAGAGGAATGCATTCCTTAAAAAGAGACGAGCAAGGCAGAGAACGTTGTACCGCTTGTGGTTTATGTGCGCTTTCTTGTCCGGCAGAGGCAATTACAATGATTGCTGCCGAGCGTAAAAATGAAGAGAAGCATTTATACCGTGAAGAAAAGTATGCATCGGTTTACGAAATAAACATGTTGCGTTGCATTTTCTGCGGTTTGTGCGAAGAAGCTTGTCCGAAAGAGGCAATTTACTTAGACGGGCCAATTGTGCCAGCAGATTACTTACGTAAAGATTTCATTTACGGTAAAGATAAATTGGTGGAAGCTCCTTTGGAGAAATAACCAACATCATACGTCATTGCGAGGAACGAAGCAATCCTAATGCAATTGATAAATAAACGAATAAGATTGCTTCGTGCCTCGCAATGACGGCAAAATTGAAACAACTAAATAAAAATTAATGGGTACATCAGTATTCTATTTTGTAGCAACATTAAGCGTATTCTTTGCGCTGATGGTGGTTTTTGCGAAAAATCCAATCCACAGTGTGCTATATCTTATCCTTACGTTCTTTACTTTTACGGTTCACTACGTGTTATTAAACGCTCAGTTTTTAGCCGTGGTTAACTTCATCGTATACATGGGTGCCATCATGGTACTATTTCTATTTGTACTGATGTTACTTAACCTCAACAAAGAAAATGAGCCTAATAAATCAGCTTTGCTAAAGGTTGTGGGTATTATTGCTGCCGGATGTTTAGTAGTAACTTTAATTGGCTCGTTAAAATCTGTAGCTATCCACAGTCCATTGGTATTAAAAAATCCAGGGTTGGGGTTGGTAGAGAATTTAGGTAAAGAGCTGTTTGGAAAGTTTATGTTACCATTCGAGTTATCGTCATTGCTATTATTAAGTGCAATGGTTGGAGCGGTGCTTTTAACTAAAAAGGAGGAAAAAACTAATGGGTAGTATCTTCGAAAATATGCAGGGAGTGCCACTGAACCATTACATTTGGTTTTGTGCAATTATCTTCAGCATTGGCGTATTAGGGGTGTTAACTCGTAGAAATGCCATCGTAATTTTTATGTCGGTAGAGTTAATGTTAAATGCAGTAAACTTGCTTTTAGCAGCTTTTTCTGTGCACCATAACGATCCATCTGGGCAAGTGTTTGTGTTCTTCATCATGGCTTTGGCGGCGGCAGAAGTAGCCATTGGTTTAAGTATCATTGTGATGGTTTACCGTAACACCCAGTCTATAGATATTAATGTATTAAATCGCCTTAAGTGGTAATTCTAATAAAATAAAATGATAACAAGTTTACTTTGGTTAATCCCAATTCTTCCACTTTTAGGCTTTGTAATTAACGGTTTAGGTCGTAATACGCTAAGCAAAGGTGCTGTTGGCTTTATTGGCAGCGGAGTGGTTTTAGCCTCATTTATACTCAGCGTTTGTTTCTTTTTCGAATTAAATGCTAGCGTTGAAAAACAATTTACCGTTAACTTTTTCGATTGGATTAGCGTTGGAGATTTAAAAATTCCATTGTCGTTCTTGTATGATCCATTGAGTGCGATTATGCTCTTAATCATCACAGGAATTGGATTTCTAATCCACATCTATTCTACGGCCTACATGCATGAAGATGCTGGCTTCGGTAAGTTTTTCGCCTATTTAAATCTATTTATCTTCTTCATGTTGATTTTGGTTTTAGGTTCAAACTACATCGTAATGTTTATTGGATGGGAAGGCGTAGGATTGTGTTCTTACCTATTAATCGGGTTCTGGTTTACTAACAGTAGCTATGCAAGTGCAGCAAAAAAAGCATTTGTAATGAACCGCATTGGAGATTTAGGTTTCCTTTTAGGCGTGTTCTTAATGTTCCAAGTGTTCGGAAGTTTAGAATTTGCAAAAGTATTCCCTCAAGCAGCTACTATGTTGCCAGGTAACGATACCATTACTTTTATCGCCATCTTATTATTTATTGGAGCCTGTGGTAAATCGGCACAATTGCCGTTGTTTACTTGGTTACCAGATGCCATGGCTGGACCAACACCAGTTTCTGCCTTAATCCACGCAGCTACGATGGTAACAGCAGGTATTTACATGATTGCTCGTTCTAGCGTAGTGTTCGACTTAGCTCCAATTGCTCAAAATATCATCGCTATTATTGGTGCAGCTACGGCGTTAATTGCCGCATTAATTGCGTTAACACAAACAGATATCAAAAAAGTATTGGCTTATTCAACAGTATCTCAGTTAGGATATATGTTTTTAGGCTTAGGTGTTGGCGCTTATACAGGTTCATTCTTCCACGTATTAACGCATGCTTTCTTCAAAGCATTATTGTTCTTAGGTGCGGGTGCAGTTATACATTCGCTACACCATCAACAAGATATGCGCCACATGGGTGGATTAAAAGGCAAACTTAAAACAACGTTTGCAACCATGATGGTGGGCACTATTGCTATTGCAGGTATTCCTCCGTTTTCAGGTTTCTTCTCAAAGGATGAAATTTTAGCACATGCTTACCAATTTAGTCCAGCATTATGGGTAGTAGGGGTGATCACTGCATTCTTAACAGCATTTTATATGTTCCGTATGATGTTTTTAACCTTCTACGGCAAGTTTAGAGGTTCGCACCATACAGAAGAGCACATCCACGAATCACCAAAATCGATGACAATTCCGTTGGTAGTATTAGCAATTTTAGCTGCTGTAGGTGGTTTGTTAAATATTCCTCACGTATTTGGTGGTAACGAATGGTTGGCACACTGGTTAACGGGAGCTAAAGTAAGCCAGCATCATTTAGAACTGAGCCATAGCACCGAGTATATGTTAATGGGTATTTCTGTTTTGGCGGCTGTTGTAGCAATTTTATTAGCCTACAGCAAGTATGTGAAAAAAGTAGAAGTACCAGTAGCTGATGAAGCGCCTAGAACTGCATTAGAAAAATTATCTTATCATAAGTTTTATTTAGATGAGATTTACGATACAATCATTAGAAAACCATTGGACGCTTTTTCTACCTTCTTTTATAAAATTATCGATAATAAAGTAATTGATGGATTGGTAAACGGTCTTGGCTGGACAACCAACGAAGGAAGCAAAAGCTTACGATTATTACAATCGGGTAATGTTGGTTATTACATCATGATGATGGTTATTGGAATTGTAGGCCTACTGGTTTACACTTATTTGTCTATCTCTTAATTAATTGGTTCAACTATTATAAATGGAACTTTTAATACTCATATTTCTACCCTTAGTTGGTGCAATTGCTACCGCGATATTTGCCAAGCAAAACACCGCTAAACTATCGGCACTGATTTTTTCAATCCTTTCGTTGGCCACAACTATCGGTTTACTGTGCAACTTTACACCAGATGCAAGCACACAATTTGCAGTAAACTATCCATGGATTAGCCAACTTGGCATTAACTTCCACGTAGGTATTGATGGCATTAGCATGATTACGGTTTTACTGACCAATGCTTTAATTCCGTTAATTATTTTAGCCAGCTACAAGCACGAATATAAAAATGCAAATGCTTTTTATGCTTTAGTATTGTTCATGCAAACGGGCTTATTGTTGGTGTTTACAGCGTTAGATGCGTTTTTGTTCTACATTGGTTGGGAAGCAGCATTAATTCCAATTTACTTCATTTGTGCGATGTGGGGTGGTAAAGATCGCATCAAAGTGAACATGAAATTCTTCGTGTATACCATTGCGGGTTCTTTATTCATGCTTTTGGGTATTATTTATTTATATCTGCAAAACCCAGCTAACAATTTTGAGTTGGCAGAATTTTATAAAATAAGCTTAGACGCAACACACCAAGGCTGGATTTTCTGGGCTTTCTTTATTGCTTTTGCGATTAAAATGCCAATTTTCCCATTCCATACTTGGCAACCAGATACTTATACTACTGCACCAACTCCAGGAACCATGTTGCTTTCGGGGATCATGCTAAAAATGGGTATCTATGGTGTAATTAGGTGGTTGTTGCCAATTGTGCCTCAAGGGGTTCAAGATTGGAGCGGTGTGGTCATGATATTGGCAATTATTGGTGTGGTTTACGCTGCAATTATTGCTTTTATGCAGAAAGATGCGAAACGATTGGTTGCTTACTCTTCTATCAGTCACGTTGGTTTAATTGCTGCAGGTATTTTCACTTTAAGTCTACAAGGTTTACAAGGTAGCATGATACAGATGTTAAGTCACGGTATCAATGTGGTAGGTTTATTTTTCGTGTTGGATATCATCAAATCTCGTTTAAATACCAACAAAGTTGATGAGTTAGGTGGCCTAGCAAAAGTGGCTCCTCAGTTGGCCATTACCTTCTTAATCATTTTATTGGGAACAGTAGCCTTACCAGGAACTAACGGCTTTATCGGTGAGTTTTTATTGCTGATGAGCGTTTACAACTATAATGCTTGGCTAGGTGCGGTTGCGGGCTTAACCATTATTTTTGGTGCAGTCTACATGTTTAGAAGCTATCAAAAAATTATGTTGGGCGAAACAAATGAGCTTACGTCAACATTCAAAGATATTAACGGAACGGAGAAAGTGGTGTTGTATACCATTTGTGCGTTGATTATAGTAATTGGTGTATATCCAAAACCATTATTACAAATATCAGACGCTTCGGTGCAACATTTATTGGAACAGATTAATCAAAAATTAACAGGGATTAACTAAGCATGAATATTATTATAACCATTGCCGTAACGGCTTTAGTAGTGCTTTACGCAGGATTGTTTAAAGCAAAAAAAGCTTTATTGCCTTTAACCTTGCTTGGGCTTGTCATCTCATTAGGCTTCGTGGTTTGTTCTTGGGATCAGCCAACTGTACACTTCGGAATGATGCAGATCGACAATTTTGCGTTGGCTTTTGGAGGCCTATCCATTGTTGGAACTTTTTTGATTTTTCTATTAACACAGCGCTATTTCGCAGAAAACAGTAATAATGTTGCCGAATACTTCACACTAATTTTGTTCGCATTATGTGGTATCATCATCATGGTTTCCTATAAAAACCTGTCGATGTTGTTTATCGGTGTAGAAATTATGTCGGTGTGTTTGTACATCCTTGCAGGTATTAGAAAGCAGAGCTTTGCATCTAACGAAGCGTCGTTGAAGTACTTCTTAATGGGCGCATTTTCTACGGGCTTTTTATTGTTCGGTATTGCTTTAATTTATGGCGCCACGGGTTCATTTGATATCGATGTAATTCAGAATGTATTGGTAAATAGCATCACTAACGTATCACCGCTGTTTTATCCAGGTATTATTTTGATGATGGTAGGTTTGTGCTTTAAAGTTGGTGCTGCACCTTTCCACTTCTGGACACCAGATGTGTATGAAGGTTCTCCATCTTTAATTACCGCTTTTATGTCTACCGTTGTTAAAACTGCAGGTTTTGCGGCATTTTTAAGATTGTTTGCTGGTGCATTTGAGCCACTACACGATTTTTGGATGCCAGCTTTGATGGTAATCGTTATCATCACGCTGTGCGTAGGCAATATCACGGCGTTGTTCCAAAAGAACTTCAAGAGAATGCTGGCTTACTCCAGTATTTCTCACGCAGGCTATTTGTTGTTTTCGCTTATCGTTTTAACGGCAAATTCTGCAAGTAATGTATTGGTTTATGCTGCTGCATATACTTTCGCAAGTATTGTTGCTTTCGCTATTTTAATTAATGTAAAACAGAAAACCGGAAGTGATGATATCGAGAGTTTCGACGGTTTAGCGAAACGTAACCCATTAGCTGCATTAACATTAACTATTGCCATGCTTTCATTAGCGGGTATTCCGTTAACAGCAGGTTTTATTGGAAAGTACGTAATGTTCTTAAATGTGTTAGATAATTATCACATTGGTTTAGTGGTGATTGCCATATTAAACGCGTTGGTAGGTTTCTATTATTATTTTAGGGTAATCATTGCTGTTTACTTCAAAGAGGGTAAAGAAGTGGAGCTAGATACACCGGTGCAATATAAAGTTGTACTTGTAATTTCTACGATAGTAATCTTGGTGTTAGGAGTTTATCCGTCGCTTATTTTAAACCTGATATAAGATAGTGATGTAGATTTTTATTTGTAGTTTTACGAATAATCGGAACTATGCAACAATTCTGGAACCATCTGCAACATCTCATAGATCCTGAGAAACTGCTCCGTGAAGGTGGTTTCTATCTCGTTGTATTTGTCATATTTGCAGAAACAGGTCTTTTCTTTGGGTTCTTTTTGCCAGGTGATTACTTGCTTTTCTTAGCAGGGATGTTTGTCGCTACTGGAAAGCTTGATGTAAACATATACGTTTTAGTGTTTACATTGATAATAGCCGCAATATCAGGAAACTTCACAGGTTATTGGTTCGGCCGAAAAACGGGGCCAGTGTTGCATACTAGAAAAGATACCTTCTTTTTCAAAAAGAAATTCCTTAAAACAGCAGAAGAATATTATCGCAAACAAGGTGCTTTTGCCTTAATAATGGGCAGGTTTGTGCCAATAGTAAGAACTTTTGCGCCAATTGTAGCCGGCATTATTAGAATGGATTTCAAGAAATTTGTACTCTACAATGTTTCGGGTGCACTTTTATGGATTTGTTCCTTAACTTTGCTAGGTTATTTTTTAGGAAAAAGTTTTTCAAAACAGATTGAAGAATATTTAGGTTATATCATTTTTGGGTTTATTTTGATAACAACAATCCCATTAGTGCTTACCTTTGTAAAAAATAAAATTAAGAGTACTAGTAATATAGAAGAATCAGAGGTTAAAAAAGAAGATGAGTAAAGAAGACAGCCATCCTTGGCACAGTGTATCTCCAGGCGAAAACTTGCCAGAAACAGTAAACGCAATTATTGAAATTCCTAAGGGATCAAAAGCAAAATACGAAATAGACAAAGACTCTAACCTAATTAAGTTAGATAGAGTATTATTCTCTTCTGTAATGTATCCAGCAAATTATGGTTTTATTCCGCAAACCTATTGCGATGATAAAGATCCATTAGATATTTTGGTATTATGTTCAGTTGACGTATATCCAATGACCATTATTGAGGCTAAAGTTATCGGTGTTATGCATATGATTGATAATGGCGAGCAAGACGATAAAATTATTGCTGTTGCAAAAAATGACCAGTCGGTAAACTACATTAACGACTTGGCAGATTTGCCTCCACATACAATGAAAGAAATTGTTAAATTTTTCCAAGATTATAAAGCACTGGAAGAAAAACAAGTGACCATTGAACATCTTTTAGGCGTTAGATATGCGCATAAAGTGATCAATGAGAGTATAGAACTCTACGATAAAACATTTAGAAACTCTTAATCATGTATCCCGTCAGTATCTCTTTAATCGCGTTTTTTAATGCGTTTGTGCCAGCGCCGGTTTTAGCAGTTGTTGCTAATCCTGGTGCTGAAGGTAGCTCAATTGGTTGGCGCCTAATATTTGCATTATTCTTAGTGTTTTTAAACGGTTTTTTTGTAGCGGCCGAGTTTGCCATTGTTAAAGTTCGGGCGTCGCAAATTGAAATTAAAGCCAAATCTGGCAGCAGAGTGGGAAAAATGGCGAAAAATATCCTTCATCACTTAGATGGGTATTTGGCCGCAACACAATTGGGTATTACACTTGCGTCACTTGGTTTAGGGGTGGTAGGCGAGAAAGTAATGCACGAAATCATTCATGATTCACTAGCTAATTTTGGCGTTGGTGAAGCATTAATTACAACAATATCTACCATAGTTGCATTTTCTATCATCACGATAATGCATATCGTTTTTGGAGAATTGGCGCCTAAATCTCTTGCGATCCAACGACCAGTTGCAACAACACTTTTTGTGGCGTTACCGTTGCAAGGTTTTTATATTTTGTTTAGACCCGCGATCTGGTTGTTAAATGGTCTTGCTGCAATTATATTAAAGCCGTTTGGGATTGATACCAGTGGTGGACATGATTCCTTACACAGTAATGAGGAGCTACAATACCTGCTAGATCAAGGAAAGGAAAGCGGTGCTTTAGAAGATAATGAACATGAGCTCATTAAAAACGTGTTCGATTTTAATGAGCGTGTTGTTAAAAACATCATGGTTCCTCGTACCAAAATTTCTGGAATAGAATTAGGTACCTCCAAAGAGGATGTGGTAGATAAGATCATTTCTGAAGGCTACTCTCGTATGCCTGTTTACGACGAAATCATTGATAAAATCATCGGCATCATACACGCTAAAGATGTATTGCCTTTATTGGCCAGCAAAAAAGAATGGTCATTGTCGGATATCATTAGAAAACCATATTTCGTTCCGGAGACTAAGAAGATTAACGATTTATTAAGTGAGCTTCAACAGAAGCGCATCCAAATTGCCATCGTTTTAGATGAGTTTGGCGGTACTGCGGGTATGGTAACGTTAGAAGATATCGTGGAAGAAATTGTAGGTGAAATACAGGATGAGTATGATGAAGAAAAACCAATGGTAGAAAAAATTACAGACACCGAGTTTGTAGTTAATGCCTACGCAACGGTTTACGACGTTAACGAATACTTGCCTCACGACTTGCCGGAAGACGAAGATTTTGATACTGTTGGAGGCTTGGTTTCTCATGCATTTGGCAAAATACCAGAAGTAGGAGATAGCGAAGAATGTTACGGATATCTGTTTACAATTCTTAAAAAGACTGAGCAAAATATCGAAACGGTAAAATTAGAAATCGTAATCAATAAAAGCGATATGGTAGACTTGCATTAATTGGCTTACAGTTTAATCGTTTAGAGGTTATTGTTGGCTGTTTCGAATAGGTGTTTTTAGGCTTGTAGTGCTGTGTTTTTACTTTTTACTTTGAACGTTTTACTTCAAAAAGATGCATTTATTCTATACACCAGATATTAATTCTAATACTTACACACTTAACGATGAAGAGAGCAACCATTGCAATAAGGTGCTACGCCTAAAGCAAGGTGATAGGGTGCATTTAATTGACGGCGTTGGAGGTTTGTATACGGCTGAAATTGCTGAAGTTGGCAAGAGGGCAGTTAGATTAAATGTTTTAGAGAAGCAAAGTGAGTATGGTAAAAGAAATCACTACCTGCATATTGCCATTGCTCCAACCAAAAATATTGATAGGTTAGAATGGTTTTTAGAGAAAGCTACCGAAATTGGGATTGATGAAATCACGCCTATCATTTGCGAACGTTCCGAGCGAAAAATTGTAAAGGAAGAACGCTTAGAAAAAGTGATTACTTCGGCAGTTAAGCAATCTTTAACGGCCTATCATCCTAAATTAAATCAGGCGATTGCCTTAAAAGATTTTTTACAAAATGTAAATGCTGCACATAAACTAATTGCACACTGCATAGATGATGAAGCAAGAAAATCTATTAAGGAAGAAATAGTTCCTCATCAAGAATGTCTAATTTTAATTGGCCCAGAGGGCGATTTTACCCCTAAAGAAATAGAACTTGCTTTGCAGACCGGATATAAACCAGTAACTTTAGGCAACACCCGCCTACGTACAGAAACTGCTGGTTTGGCGGCTTGCTTTGAAGTTAATTTTTTAAATAGGGAGTAATGAACAAGGAACAAAGAACAAGGATTAGTCGCCAAGGCTTTGCGGAGAGTAAAAGCTTTTCGTTTGTTTCTCTGCTATCTCGTCTTTGTTCTTTTATCCTTTTTCTTTTATCTTTTCTAATTTTTACGGCTTTTACCTTTCCACCTACTTACAAAATAGGCAAACTTAAATATGCTGGCGGTGGCGATTGGTACGCAAATAGAACTGCTTTACCAAATTTAATCGCCTTCTGTAATAAAAATATCTCTACTAATTTCGCTTCAAACGAGGGTATTGTAGAAGTTGGCAGCGCAGAATTGTTCAACTATCCATTCGTTTATATGACTGGACATGGTAATGTTACTTTTAACGCCCAAGAAATTGCTAATTTGAGAAAGTATTTAATTGGTGGCGGCTTTCTTCACATAGATGATAATTATGGCTTAGATAAGTTCATTCGTCCTCAAATGAAGAAGGTTTTCCCAGAGTTAGAGTTTGTAGAATTACCTGCTAACCATAAAATATACCATCAGAAGTTTAAGTTCGCTAATGGCTTGCCAAAAATTCATGAACACGACAATAAGCGTCCACAGGGGTTTGCTTTAATTTATAAAGGACGCGTTGTTTGTTATTATTCTTATGAATGCGATTTAGGCAATGGTTGGGAAGATCTTGGCACTTATCCTTCGGATACACAAGAAAGTAGAAATACGGCGCTTAAAATGGGCGCAAATTTAGTGCAATACGCCTTAACTAATTAGCTTATGAACAAAGTTACAGTAAATGATCACTATCAATTTGATATTGATGTTGTAAACGAGATATTACAGGTAAATGGCGGTCATATCGACTTAGACGTATTAAAAGTTGGTGAACAATCTAACCATATCATTCATCAACATAAATCTTATAATGTAGAGTTGGTTGATTTTGATAAGGAAGAAAAGCTAGCTAACATTAAAGTAAATGGAAACGTATACAAGGTTAAGGTAACCTCACAATTGGATCTGTTGCTGAAGCAATTGGGGATGGACAATTTAGCAAGTAATAAAATTGCACAAATAAAAGCGCCAATGCCCGGACTAGTTTTAAGTATTTTAGTGCGTGAAGGAGATGAAGTGAAAAAGGGGGACAGTTTGGTTGTTTTAGAGGCAATGAAAATGGAAAATATCATCAAATCTCCTGCTGATGCAGTTGTAAAGAAAGTTGAAGTAAGCCAAGGCGATAAAATTGAAAAGAATACTGTTTTGATACAGTTTGCGTAATTTACAAAATAGGTTATAAATAGAAAAGGTCCCGAAACTTTCGGGACCTTTTCTATTTATATTGAATTTAAGCTTATTTTACCTTAAATGGCTTTGCTGCTTTATTTTTAAATTGTGGCTTGCCAGCAGATCTAACTTCAGATGCACCTAACATAGTCATTGCGCAACGGAAACCAACATCTGCAGACGATTCTTCTTCTTGCATAAATCTTCTTGCCGCAGGATTTAACCACATGGCTTGGTCGTTCCAAGAACCACCTTTAAATACTCTAGACTTATCATTAACCAAAGTAATAACGCCATACAAATTAGTTTGCTCATCTCTGTAGCCTCTTTGATCGGCTCTGTAGGTAGAATCTGGCAAAGTACCAGCTTGTAATTGAGCCCAAGTTTGCTTAACTCCAGTTTTAGCGGCTACCATTACTGGCGTCCCTCTACTGTCTTTTTTCAATTCGCTAGTTTTGGCATCCCTGTCTTTATCTTGGTATTCGTTACCTCTAAAAGGATTTAATCCTTCAGTAGCTTCGAAAGTACCTGGACGATAAACATCGGCAACCCATTCACTTACGTTACCAGCCATATTGTACAAACCAAAATCGTTAGGTACAAAGCTTTTAACAGATGACGTGATACTTCCTTTATCGTTCAGTGATCCACCAACACCCATATAATCACCTTTCCCACGTTTAAAGTTGGCTAAAATCATCCCTCTGGTAGATTTTTTAGGTGAAGTAATGCCTAAACCATTCCAAGGATAAATTTTCTTTTCGTTGATGTTTGCATATTGCGTGTTTCCAATTAATCCTAACGCCGCATATTCCCACTCAGCTTCTGTAGGTAAACGATAAGGCTGAAGAATCTCTCCGTCCTCTAATCTTACGTTTCTTTGCGCTTTACCTTTGCTGCCTGGAGCATTAGCACCGGCACTTAAATCTAAAGGCGCTTTTTTACCAACGTCTTTAATTTGCCCATTTAGGTAAATTTCAGTGTTAAATGGAGTGCTAGAACCAGTAGCTGCTGTTGTAGTTGTTGTAGCGGCACCTTTACCAGCAGGTTTTCCCAAATCTTTGAAAGTGGTCATAATCCCTTTTTCTCTCAAAACAAATTCGTTAACCCTATCGGTACGCCATTCGCAATATTCTGCTGCCTGCACCCAAGTTACACCCACAACCGGATAATCTTGGTAAGCCGGGTGTCTTAAATAGTTGTTTACATAAGGTTCGTTATAAGAAAGAGGTCTTCTCCAAACCAAAGTGTCTGGTAAAGAGCTATAATAATATTCTGCATTTTCTGAACTTGCGCCTGGAGGGAAGTTAGATTTAATCCAGTGTAGGTATTCTAACCAATCTGTATTAGATACCTCCGTTTCGTCCATATAGAATGAACTTACCGTTACCTGCCTTTTGTAATTGTAGCTGCTTAAATCTTGTCCAGGAACCTCAACGGCACTACCGCCCATGATGAATTCACCACCTTCGATTTCGATTAAGCCAGGTCCAGGGCCTCTTTTAAAGTTCTTTTTAACTTCGAAACCGCCATTTTCTTTCTTGTTATAAGCGTAGCCTGTTTTTTCTGAAACAGCACTTCCTTTCTTAGAACCGCCACAAGAGCTTAATATCCCAATGCTAAATAATGATACTAAGGCGTATAAGTAAAATCTATTCATATTTGCAAATTGCACTTTAGGTGATAAAAATACACAAAAAAGGATGATAAAATAAAAATCTTTTTTATTTGCCGTTTTTTTGTGCAAGAATTGTTTAGATACAATCTTTAAGTTTAAATGAAACGGGCTCTTTTTTAGCTACTAACGGAGAAAAGTAAAGTATATTGTTAATATCTTTTTAAAAAGATTTTCTTAGGAAAAAATTCCCCAAAATGGGATGTTTGGGTGTGCTTGGCGTATTTTTTACACAGAGAATAGTGTGTTTAAATAACGGTACTTACTCTTAATAGTTCTAAGCAAGCTTAATTCATAAAAATGAAATTTCGCGAACAATAATACCCGCTTTAAAACGTTATGCACAAGAAATAGGAATTAGCTTAAGCTATTCTTTGAAATTACCAAACTCTATACTAAATTGCGCTAATTAACTGTTTTATGATGAAATTAAACTACTTGAGTAGAGCCTTACTGCTTTTATCTTTATTTGTAGGAAAAAGTGCTTTTGCTCAGCAGTCTACCGGTGGAAGCGTTACCCAAACTAATGGTGTATATCCGGATGTTCCTTTCTTATTAATAACTCCAGACGCAAGAGCTGGAGCGATGGGAGAAGCTGGTGTAGCAGTAATGCCCGACGGTAATGCGATGAGCATTAACCCCGCTAAGTTAGCTTTTTTGGAAAGACCCTATGGTATAAGTTTGTCATACAGTCCTTGGCTTAAAAGTTTAGTGCCCGATATTAATCTAGCTTATTTAAGTGGTTTTTATCAGGTAGACGATAGGACCATGATTGGTGCGTCTTTAAGATATTTTTCTTTGGGAGATATTACATTGATTGACGACCAACAAAACCAACAAGGAGTTTTTAACCCTAACGAATTCGCTTTTGATGCTACTTATGCTCGTAAATTTGGAGAGAACTTCTCTTTGGGAACATCAGCACGTTTCATTCGCTCAAACTTAACTTCTGGACAAATTGGGGGTAGCCAACAAAAAGCTGGAACCGCTTTGGCAGTAGATGTTTCGGCATTTTTTAAAAAGCCAACTGTTTTTTTTGGTAAAGACGCTATTTTATCAGCTGGATTAAACTTATCAAACATTGGAACCAAGATGAGTTTTTCTGAAACACAGAATAAAAGATTTTTGCCAGCAAACATGAAACTTGGTGGAGCATCCACTTTCATCATCGACGATTATAATCAGTTCACTTTTGCGCTAGACTTTAACAAATTAATGGTGCCAACAGAGCCAATTAGAGATATAGATGGAAATATTATAGCAGGGAAAGATCCGTATCGGTCTGTACCTTCAGGTATATTAGGCTCTTTTGGCGATGCGCCAGGAGGTTTTAGTGAAGAATTAAAAGAGGTAGGAATTTCTACAGGCATTGAGTACACTTACAATCAGCAATTTGCTGTTAGAGCTGGCTATTTTTATGAAAACCCAGATAAGGGCGATAGAAGATATTTTACAGTAGGTGGTGGTCTAAAATACAACATGTTTAATATAGACTTTTCTTATCTAGTCGCTAATCCACAAAACAGTCCATTAGCCAATACCTTAAGATTTGGTTTATCATTTAACTTTGATAAAGTAGCGAAGTAATAAGAAGATATGCGTATAAAAGTAGGTTTTGGTTTTGATGTTCATCAACTAAAAGAAAATCATCCATTTGTAGTAGGCGGGGTAACTTTAGAACATCATAAAGGTGCTTTTGGGCATTCGGATGCGGATGTACTGCTGCATGCCATTTGTGATGCCTTGCTTGGTGCTGCAAATCTGCGTGACATAGGATTTCATTTCAAAAATACAGATCCTCAGTGGAAAGGTATTAGTAGCCTTGTCTTATTAAAAGAAACCGTAAAGCTGTTAAAGGAGAAAAATTACGCGATTGGAAATGTTGATGCCATGCTTTGCTTAGAAGCGCCAAAAATTAATCCACATATCCGTAAAATGCAGGAATATATTGCCGAAGCAATTGGTTTTTCTGTAGACGATATTTCTATAAAAGCTACTACTAACGAAACGATGGGTTTTATCGGAAGAGAAGAAGGCGTAGTAGCTTATGCAGTTTGTTTAATCGAGAAAGTTAGTTAGAAGTTACAGGTTGTAAAACTGATGCCTAATACATCAAAGCCTACAACCCATAACTTACATACAACTCGTAACTTAATTACTCTTCTAGATATCCAAATTTTCCAGTGTTGTAATCTTCTATTGCTTGTTGCAATTCTTCTGGTTTATTCATTAAGAACGGCCCGTATTGTGCAATTGGTTCATTAATAGGTTCGCCAGATAAAAACAACACTATCGAATCTTCGGTCGCCTGTACATCTATGTTAGTTCCTTCTTGAGTAAAGTGCACCATTTGGTTGGTCGTAGCATTTTCGCTTCCATTAACCGTGATCGCACCTTCTATTACAATCATTACCGTATTGTAACTCGCTGGAGTATCCAAAGTAACTTTAGCGCCATTCTTTAGCTTGACGTTGTAAACTTCTATTGGTGTAAAGGTAGATGCACTTCCCTTGATACCGTTATAAGTTCCAGCAATAACTTCAACCAGGCCATCTTCGTTGGGTAAAGTGAATTTGGCAATGTCATTATTAGCTAAAGCCTGATATTTTGGTGCGCTCATTTTATACTTTGCAGGAAGATTTACCCACAATTGTACCATCTGAAAAAGACCGCCACTTTTACTGAAGTTTTCTTCGTGATATTCTTTATGCAGAATGCCACTGGCAGCAGTCATCCATTGCACATCGCCTGGGTAAATTACACCACTGTTGCCAGCGCTGTCATGATGGGCCACCGCACCTTGATAAGCAATGGTTACAGTTTCAAATCCTCTATGGGGGTGTACGCCAACACCTCTTTTGTTATTTGTGGCTGAGAATTCAATTTTTGCATTGTAATCCAGCAAGTAAAACGGATCCATTTTAATCTTGTATCCGTTTGGAAAGAAGTTGTGTACTCTAAACCCATCTCCAACCATGTGTGGCGCAGGTGGATTTAGAATAGCAGCAACTTTTTTTATCGTAGGCATGTTTGCCTCCTTTCTATTTTAATTAAGCTTGTTTTACAAACTGTAATTCGCCTAATAATTTAACGTCTTCGCTAACCATTACACCACCAGTTTCCAATGCTGCATTCCAGGTTAAGCCAAACTCTGTACGGTTAATTTTTCCACTTAGCGTAAAGCCTGCTTTGGTATTTCCCCAAGGATCGGTTGCAATACCACCAAATTCTGCGATTAACTTTACCGCTTTGGTTACATCTTTAATTGTCAAGTCTCCTTTTACAACATAGCCGCTACCGTCTTTTTCAACGCTAGTAGATTTAAAAGTTATTGTTGGATATTTTTCAGCATCGAAAAAATCACCACTTTTTAAGTGACCATCTCTATCTCCATTTCCTGTGTCAATAGAATTGATTTCGCCAGAAAAAGAAATGTCTGCATTTGTAAACTCGTCACCTTCTGAGGTTAACTCCGCAGTAAAAGATTTAATGCTGCCGGTAACCGTAGTAATCATTAAATGCTTTACTTTAAATTGTAATTCGCTGTGGGTTGGGTCTAATGCCCATTTAGTTGTTGCCATAATATTTTAAGTTTCGTGTTTTTTAATTTGATAACACAAAGTTATGGCAAGCGCTACAGCTGCGCATTGATGTAGGATAAGAAATGAATTTAGTTCATTAGCCCAATTGCGCACTGACGTATTATCCAATCAGTTAACCAAATGACTAATTAAAACAAGTTAACCTGTCTATTTAAAATGTTTCTTGGCAAGATCTTTACGTACACGGCTTAATGATTCGGGGGTGATACCCAGATAAGAAGCAATCATCCATTGTGGTACGCGTAAGGTTAAGTTTGGATATAATTTGATGAAGTCTAAGTAACGTTCTTCAGCAGTAGCGCTTAGCAACATATTAATTCGCTTTTGCATAAACCTAATAGAATTGTGCAGCATTAAAATATTAAGCTCTAAAATGTGCGGAAGTAGTTTTTGTATATCTGCAAAGAAGTGGCTAGGAATAATCAAAACTTCGGTATTCTCTATAGCATCAATATAAAAAATAGAAGATTCGTTAAACACAGATGTATTACGGTCAGAAATCATCCAGTTCTCTGGAGCAAACTGAATAATATGTTCCTTTCCCTTCTCATCTATAGAGAAATAACGCAATAAACCGTCGTTAATAAAGTAGTTGTCAGATCTTAAATCTCCGGGACTAAGTAAAACTGTTCCTTTTTTAAAGCTCTTACTTTTAAGACAGCTGGTTGCTTCTTGCGCTTGCTCATCCGTAATAGAAAGGCGTTCTTTTAAGTAAGATTGGAATTTTTCTAGCATCTGCTGCTATGGTTTATTGTTAGGAATTTTACTAAAATCTGCACTACATTTCCCGCAGCCGGTAGCACACGAATCT
>Ga0308157_10003778_pt1 | contig 21269 bp, 17 predicted proteins | sample PhyBR1_FD_201035 | JGI IMG/M metagenome (GOLD analysis project Ga0308157, IMG submission 201035) | Phyllosphere microbial communities from UC Gill Tract Community Farm, Albany, California, United States - DLSLB.R1 | ecosystem: Host-associated > Plants > Phyllosphere > Unclassified | place: USA...
TTATGTAGTAAATGGGGAAGAAGTTAATATGAAATTGACTTATCCTGAAGATACTTACTTATTAGATAAGCTATTTCAATTACGATCGGTTGAGATTCAGGATATAGAATTGTCAAGAGAAATTCTGTCTGATAAAGTTATGGTTGTTTTTGGCGGTTCTTACGGAATAGGAAAAAGTATTGTAGACCTGGCAGAACAGAATGGAGTTAAGGTTTATAGTTTTTCGCGAAGTGAAAATAATGTTGATGTTTCTAATATTGAATTAGTTAAAAAAGCTTTAGAAAAGGTGTTTGAAATAGAGTGTAAAATTGATTTTATAATTAACACAGCTGGAGTTTTACATAAAGAACCTTTGGAAACTATGAATTATGAATACATTCTAAATTCAATAAATGTGAACTATACTGGAATGGTTAATATTGCTCTTGCGTCACTTCCGTATTTAAAAGAATCAAAAGGGCATATTTTATTTTTTACTTCTAGTTCTTATACCAGAGGGCGAGCATTTTATAGTATTTATTCTTCGAGTAAAGCCGCTACAGTTAATTTTGTGCAAGCTATATCGCAAGAATGGGAAACATTGGGCATTAAGGTAAATTGTATGAATCCAGAGCGTACGCAAACCCCAATGCGCGTAAAAAACTTTGGTAACGAACCAGAAGAAACATTATTAAAGCCTGAAACAGTTGCTTTAAGATGTATTCAGACCCTTTTGTCAAATAATACAGGGCAAGTGGTAGATGTGCGACTTTAAGGCTAAAAAATAAATGCAAAATTCCTCTCTAAAGACAATAGTAGCGAAAGGCATTTTTTGGTCTGCGGTTGATAAATTTGCCGTTCAGATTGGGCAATTTGTAGTCAGTATTGTACTTGCGCGAATTTTACTGCCAGAGGATTTTGGACTTATAGGAATGCTGGCTATTTTTATAGCTTTGTCGCAAACTTTTATTGAAAGTGGTTTAGGAGTAGGTTTAATTCAGCGTCAAGATCGAACAGATATTGATTTTTCCACTGTATTCGTATTCAATTTAGCAGTAAGTGTTTTTTTCTATTTGCTACTGTTTTTTTCTGCACCTTTAATAGCTGTTTTTTTTAATCAGCCTCAATTAATAAACCTAGTGCGAGTATTAGGTTTAAGTTTGTTTTTGAATGCTGCAGCGATAGTCCAAAAAACAAAACTAACAATTGCAGTCGATTTCAAATCAATTGCGAAAAGCAATGTAATATCGGTATTTGCAGGCGGGTTATGCGGAATTGTGGCAGCAATAAATAATTACGGAGTTTGGTCACTGGTTATTCAAAGTCTTGTTGGAGCTTTTGCTTCGTCAGCTTGTTTGTGGTTTTTAAGCAGCTGGAGTCCTTCTGTATTGTTTTCAAAAAAATCTTTCAAGTCTTTATTCGGTTACGGATCAAAACTTTTAATGGCGGGTTTGTATGCGCAGCTGCTAAATAATGTTTATAATATTTGTTTGGGAAAGTTTTATCCAACAGCTTCATTGGGTTATTATACAAGAGCTAAAAGTTTTGCTGATTTATCAGCAGGAACAATTGTTAGTGTAATTCAACAGGTGACATTTCCTGTTCTCACTACAGTTCAAAATGATAGAGAAAGATTAGTTTCTATCTATAGCCGAATGATTCGTATGTCGGCTTTTTTGATTATTCCGCTTATGACACTTATTGCTTTACTTGCAAAACCTATAGTTATAGTATTACTTACCGAAAAATGGATTTCTTTAATTCCGCTTTTGCAATGGATGGTTTTTGCTCGTGTTTTTCTTCCAATGAGTGCCGTTAATATGAATTTATTAAATGCAATTGGGCGCTCAGATTTATACTTAAAAGTTGACCTTTCTAAATTACCCTTAACTTTATTAGCATTGGTAATCACAATTCCGTTAGGCGTCAAAGCTATTATAATTGGTCATGTAATTACCTCCGCCATATCATTTTTAATAAATGCCTATTTGCCAGGAAAATTTTATGGTTATGGAGCAATGAAACAGTTAAAAGATATGGTTCCCTTTTTTGGAGCTACAATAGGAATGGCAATTTTAGTATATGTCATAACTTGCTTTGTAGATAATTTAATAGTTCAATTACTGTTAGGATGTATATTTGGGGGGATAACTTATTTGCTACTTTGTCATTTGTTAAAGCTGGAAGAATTAAAAGAATTATGGATTTTATTTTTAAAGTTAAAAAGAAAATAAAATTAGTTTAGTTCTCTTTCCAAACATCAAGATATTTTTGAGCAATCTCTAAATAATTGTGTTCTTTCTCTACAAAAGCTCGCGCTCGTTTTCCCATAGCTATTATTTCATCTGGGTTCTCAATTAAAAAGGACAACTCCTGAACCAGATAATGAACATCTGGCAGAGCATTTACGCAGACTCTTTCGGTAATTTTGTAGTATTCTGTAAAATCGTTTTCAGCACCAGTAAATACCACTTTTCCTTTTGCCATTGCTTCTAGCGCATTATAACCCTGATCTCTACTAAAGGTTTGATCTAGGAGAATATGAGCTTTATTGTATAAATCAATATAAATAGGGTAAGGAACTGTATTTGTAATTATGATTTCTACTTTGTCTTGATATTTTTCCTGTATATGCTTTAGCGCTTTTTCAAAATAAATTATTCCCTTTTGATAATAGCTGTATTTGTTAATGCCTAAAAAAATAATTATTTTATCTTTAATTATTAATTCCTTAAAAGTTAATTTGGCTAAATCTATTGGATAAGGAATAAAATCAGAAAAAATAGGATAATTTTTTACAGCATCAACATAATCAAAATCAGTGGCAATTAGTCCATTGAAATTGCTCATCATGTATTTGTGAATTTTAATATGTCCTTTTTTAAAATAATCGGAAAACCAGTTGAATTCTTTAGAAGGATTTTTGATAGAAGGTTGATAGATAGATTTATAGTCTTTGTTTTCAGTGTAAAACTTAAGAGTCATAGAATCTAATCCGCATGATAATAAAAAAAAGGATTTATTATTTTTTACTATTTTCTGTATTAAGTAAAGCTCGAATCTTTTGGTTGTTTTTATAGAAGCTTCATTAACAAATTGCACAACATCAAAATCTTGTAATCGGGATAAAAATAGGTAAAAACGAATGCCATATTCTAAACTGACTAAATCAAATTTGAAGAGTTTGAATATGATTTTTCTAGGAATATTGAAAATTTCTTTTTTAAAAAACTTAGCCTCATAATCATAATCAACAGGATAACATCTATAGCCATTGCTATTTCCTATCAGAATAACTTCATGTCCTAATTCTGCTAGCCCTTTCTTTAAAGAGTTATGTAAAAGGCTGTATTCGCCAATCAGTAAAATGCGCATAAACTGTGTTAGTTAAAAAGAAAAAGTAAATGTAAAACAATTAAAAAACAAAACAGAATTACATTTTGTAGAGGGTAAAAAAAAATTACATTTGTTTAAGATGAAAAACATTTGAAAGAGATTTACAACATAACAGACATCGAAATTTTAATTTCAACAATGAATCAGAATTCATTGGATTTTTTAGTTCCGATGTTTCCATATTCGCATTTTTCTAATTTTTCTATTTTAATTATAAATCAAACCCAAAAAGAGAAAATCTTAACTTCTGATTATGCTAATGTCAGAGTTGTAAATTCTTTTGAAAAAGGATTGGCAAAAAGCCGAAATCTAGCTCTCGAAAAGGCTGTTGGAAAAATTCTTGTCATTGCTGATGATGATGTTGTTTATAAAGAGGGATTTGCAGTTAAAATAATTGATACATATAATAAATTCCCCAAAGCAGCTGTAATAAATTTTGAAGCGGAAAATTTAGATGGAAATTTAATTAAAAAATACCCTTCAGATTCTAAAGCCAATTTGAATATTTTTGATATTCTGAATTCAAGTTCAATAGAAATGACTTTGAATAAAAAGATTATTAAAGAATCGGAAGTTTCATTTGATGAAAATTTTGGCTTAGGAGCCGTTTTTGAAATGGGAGAAGAAGCTATTTTTTTATCTGATTTGAAAGCAAAACAGAAACAGCTTGTTTTTGAACCTCAAATAATTGTAATCCATAAAAACCAGACTTCTTCAGAAAAGAAAAGCATCAATGATAAATATTACATACAAGGCGCTTTGTTTTCGAGAATCTTTAAAAAGAAATATCTTTTTTGGCTGTATATCAAACTCTTTTTTGATTTAAAACAAAACAATATTAAATTTAAAAACATCAAAAGCCTTCTGACAATTGCAAAAAAAGGGCATATAAAATTTGAACAAATCCAGCATGAAAATAAATAATAACGGAATACAAATTATCTCAATCCCTAAAATTGAGGAGCGAAGAGGAAATTTATCTGTAATAGAGAATGGTACAGTTCCTTTTGAAATTAAGAGGGTTTATTATTTATATGATGTGCCAACGGGATCGGAGCGAGGCGGACATGCGCATAAAGATTTGCAACAGTTTCTAGTCGCTCTAAGTGGTAGTTTTGATGTGGTTTTAAATGACGGGAAAAAAGAAACAATTATTACTTTAAACAAACCTTATGAAGGTCTCTTGATTAAATCTGGGATTTGGAGAGAACTTAGAAATTTTTCATCAGGTTCGATTTGTTTGGTTGTAGCTTCGGAAGTGTATATTGAAGAGGACTACATTCGGGATTTTGATGAATTTGTAGAATATGCTAATCGTAGATAGAAAAATCAAACCCAATTCTTTTTAAAGTGTTTTTTGATTTTAAAAATAAGCGTAGAAAAACAGAAGGCATTTTTAATAAAAGCTGAATTTTTAAACTAATATTTTGCGGGTCAACATCTTTTAAATAAAAGCTTGCTTTTTCGTTATTTCCAAAAATATAATAGCGCAGACCATATTCAATTCGGTATAAATCGAGAAAGCTCTTAAGAGAAGGATTTTCTTTTTCTGAACGTTTAAATTGTTCAAAATCCATTAACTTCATTGAGTTTACGTGATTTTTGGTAACACTATTTGGAATGTCGAAATTATAAATAGCTGTTGTTTTATTTGTGATGGCAACAGGATATTTTATCCCAATTTTAGTCCATAATTCTAAATCCTGACCATTTGTTACATTTGGTGTAAATCCTCCAATTTTTTCTATTATTTCCTTTGGAATTGCCAGAGATGAAGTCCACGTAATTCTAAAAGGTCTGTTTGAGAAAAAATAATCAGGAACAATTCCTCTAAAAGATTCATTGATCCCATTATAAACAGGAATTTTAAAATGTTTTTTTGAAATTCTGATTTTATGACGCGAACAATAAATGCCACAATCTGGAAAATCGCGATACAAATTGGCTAATTCCTGTAAATGATCTGGAAACCAAAAATCGTCTGCATCCATAAATGCAATCAGTCTGCCTTTTGATTTTTCTATTCCGAGATTTCGTGCAATAGAAACGCCTTGATTTTTTTGATTGTAAACTTGTATTCTGTCATCATTAAAACCACGTACTAAAGCTTCGCCATTGTCAGTCGATCCATCGTTTATTACAATAATTTCATAATCAGCAAAACTCTGGCTGAGAATACTTTTTATTGCGTTTTCGATATGATTTGCTTTATTGAATAAAGGAATAACAACAGAAAAGAAAGCCATAACAATTTATTGTTTTAAATCGCAATAATAACCCAATTTATAAAAATCTAATACATTCAAACTAGGATTTTTTGAGGTTAAATTATTGATTATCTGTTTTTTACTTCTTTTGTAAATTGATTTAAAAATTCCGTCTAAATGAAGCTTTTCTAAAATTAAATAAACCTTAGTTAGTTTAACGTCTTTTGAATCAATTTTTCCAGAACAAATTAAGTTGTAAAGATTTCTAACGGCCTTTTCGGTTTTATTGAGAAAGTCTACGCTATTTTCATCATTACAATGAATTAGTAAATTTTCAATATGAGTAATAGGAACTGAGTTTAATCGAAGTTTTTTTATAAAAACAAGATCTTCATAACCATATTCGTTAATAAACTCAGGAAAAGGATATTGCAGAAGAATTTCTCTTTTTAAAAGTAGATTCCATGTAAAAACGAAATTATAATTGTTTTGAAGTCTTTGACTCAAAGATCTAATTTCTCTATTTCTTCCATATTTCCATCGAAGTGTTTTTTCTTGTGAAGGAATACTATCTGAGTATTTAACACCTCCAAAAATGACATCAGATTCTTTTGATAACAAATCAATATAATTTTTGAGATAAGATTTACTTTCAGGAAAGGCATCGGCTTCCATAATCAAAACATAATCATATTTTGATTTAGAGCATAAAGAGTTGATATTTCTGCCTCTTCCTAAATTTTCATTATTAATGGAGAAAAGGCAGTTTTCTAAAGAATTTATTTGATTGTTTTCTTTGATAAATTTCCTGCTGGCATCATCCTGAACAATGATTTCATATATAATTCCTAAATCATCAGCCTGATGTTTAAGTTCTAAAACAAGTTTAGAAACATCATAATTATAAACCGGAATTAAAATGGAAAGCATTACACGCTTCTTTGCACCACTTCGAAGATTCTTTCATCTTCACATTTCAGAGTCTTAGATGGGAATTTCATTAATAAAGCATAATCGTGAGTTGCCATAATGATAGTTTTACCAGCGGCGTTGATTGCTTTTAATACTTCTAAAACTTCAGAACTTGTTTGAGGATCAAGGTTTCCTGTTGGTTCGTCGGCCAAAATAAATTCAGGATCGTTCAGCAATGCTCTTGCAATCGCAACACGCTGCTGTTCTCCGCCAGAAAGCTGATGAGGCATTTTGTTTACAAAATCTTTCATGCCTACTTTGTCCAAAACTTCATCAATTTTATGTTCCATTGCTTCTTTTTCTACCCAGCCAGTTGCTTTTAGAACAAAAAGCATATTGTCTTTTATAGAACGGTCAGGAAGCAGTTTGAAATCCTGAAATACAATTCCGATTTTACGTCTCAAATACGGAATATCTTTTTCTTTTAAAGTAGCCAAATCAAATTCGACAATATGTCCTTCACCTTCAATTAAAGGTAAGTCAGCATATAAAGTTTTTAGAAAACTACTTTTTCCAGAACCAGTTTTCCCGATAATGTAGATAAACTCACCATGATTAACATCCAAATTAATGTGAGATATAATTTTTCTTCCTTCTTGATATATAGTGACTTCTTTTAGAGACAGTACGGTTTGTGACATAATAAAATTGGTTTGAATGGTAAAAGTAATAAGATAACGTTTGTATTCAAAATAAATTTCAATCATTTCTTAGGAAAAAGTTTAAAAAATGAAATGTTTTAGAAAGTTTGAGAACCAATAAATTGAAGTTTATTAAACCTTAAAATCATAAACGATTATTAATTTGTTTATAATAAAACCTAAAAACGTTTCGTTATAAAGCGTATAAAATGATACTTTTGAATACCTAAATATTAATCAAAATGCGTAAACTATCCAGGTTCTTTATATTCCAAATTCTCCTTACTTCGACAATAGTTTCGGCACAGAAATCGGCTATTTATACTTATGAATTAAAGGATTTTGACAAAGCACTGGCTTTATATAATGATAAACAATATGCTTCGGCTCAATTGATTTTTGAAAAAGTAAAATACAATGCCACAAACGAAGAAGTTCAGTCAGATTGTGCTTTCTACATTGCCAATTGTGCTATAAGAACCAACAAAGCAAATGCTGATGCTTTGGTGGAACAATTTGTAAATGATTATCCGACAAGTACCAAACAAAACCAGGCTTATATCGAGGCTGCTCAATTTTTCTTCGAACAAGGAAATTACCCAAAAGCATTGCAATGGTTTGATAAAGTAGATGAAAGCTACATGAGTAAAGCCGAATCGGATAAGTTTAACTTCATGAAAGGTTACAGCTATTTTAATGCTAAAAAGAAAAAAGAAGCCACCAATTATTTTAATAAAGTTGTCAATTCTAAAGAATATGGTTCTCAAGCCAAATATTACTTAGGATTTATGGCTTATGAAGGCGACGATTATAAAGAGGCGACTAAATATTTTGATGAGGTTTCGGGCGAAGAAAAATACAAAGAAAAGCTGTCGTATTATCAGGCAGATATGAATTTCAAATTAGGAAATTTTCAAAAAGCGATTGATTTAGGATTGGTAGCCATGAACAAATCGAACGATATTGAAAAATCGGAACTGAATAAAATTATTGGAGAGAGTTATTTCAACTTAAAGCAATACGGAAAAGCAATTCCGTATTTGGAACAATATGCGGGTAAAAAAGGAAAATGGAACAATACCGATTTTTATCAGTTAGGATACGCATATTATGAACAGAAAGACTACGAAAAAGCAATTTCTCAGTTTAATAAAATTATTGAAGGAAAAGATTTTGTTGCACAGAATGCCTATTACCATTTAGGTTTAAGCTATTTAAATACGGGTAAAAAGCAAGAAGCTTTAAATGCTTTCAAGAATGCTTCTGAAATGGATTTTAACGCGCAAATTCAAGAAGATGCGGCTCTAAATTATGCTAAATTGAGTTATGATATCGGAAATGCCTATCAAGCTGTTCCTGGTATTTTACTAGATTTTCTTAAAAAATATCCAAATAATTCAAGCCGTGCAGAAGTAGAGAAATTATTGGTTGATTCTTATATTTCTTCTAAAAACTACAAAGAAGCTTTAGTTTTATTAGAGAAAAATAGAACTGCTGAAAACAAAGCAGCATACCAAAAAGTGCTTTTTTACCGCGGATTGGAATTGTACAACGAAAATAATTACCAAGAAGCGGGTAAATTATTTAAAAGTGCCATCAGCGAACAAAAAACGCCTGAGTTTACTGCTCGTGCCACTTTCTGGAAAGCAGAAACAGAATATCTGAATGATGATATGCAAAATGCGTTATTGACTTACAAGCAATTTGCTGGAATGGCTGCCGCAAAGTCTACAGATGAATATAAAAACATCAATTATAATATTGGTTACACGTATTTTAAATTGAAAGATTACGATCAGGCTGCAAATTCTTTTCAAGCGCAGATCGATAATTCACCTTCAGATAAAGTTCGTTTAAACGATTCTTATTTACGTTTAGGAGATTGTCGTTTTGTAACTTCAAAATACAGCGCGGCAAACGAGGCTTATGCAAAAGCAATTGCAGCAAAAGGTGTAGATGCAGATTATGCGCAATTCCAAAAAGCACTTTCCTACGGATTTATGTCAAATAATGCTAAGAAAGTTGATGAATTGAATAATTTCCTTCAGATGTACAAAAAATCGTCTTACAGAGATGATGCCTTGTTTGAATTAGGAAATACTTATGTTGCAGAAAAGAAAAACGATCAAGCTTTGAAAACGTATGATCAATTGATCTCAGAATTCCAAAACGGATCTTTTACTTCAAAAGCAATTCTAAAGCAAGGTTTGATTTATTATAATTCAGATCGCGATCAACAGGCTTTAACGAAATTTAAAAAAGTTGCTGCAGAATTCCCAAAAACACCAGAGGCTTTAGAAGCAGTTGCCACAGCAAGATTAATTTATGTTGATTCAGGAAAAGTAGACGAATATGCAACTTGGGTTCGTACTTTAGATTTTGTTGAAGTTTCGGATGCTGAATTAGACAACGATACTTATGATGCTGCTTTCAAACAATATAGCCAAAATAATAGCAAAGCTGCGATTACAGGCTTTGGTAGTTATGTGAGCAAATTCCCAGCGGGATTACACGCTTTAGAAGCTAATTTCTATCTGGCGCAGCTTTATTATGCTGAAGGTTCTGAAACAAAATCGACATCAAATTATCAATATGTGATTGATCAGCCTAGAAATGAATTTACAGAACAGGCTTTAAATAGATTGGCTCAGATTTACTTAAAAGCAAAAGATTGTGATAAAGCAATTCCGGTTTTAAAACGTTTAGAAACAGAAGCAGATTATCCGCAGAACAAAACTTTCGCGCAAGCAAACCTAATGAAATGTTATTATGACAAAAAAGATTATGACAATTCGGTTACTGCTGCCGAAAAAGTTTTAGAGAATGCAAAATCTGATGCAGGAGTAAAAGCCGATGCTCAAATCATTGTTGCAAGAGCGGCGATTCAAACAGGAAATGAAGATAAAGCTAAAACAGCTTACGCTAAATTATTGACAACTTCTAAAGGAGAATTAGCTGCAGAAGCATTGTATTATGATGCGTATTTTAAAACGAAAGAAGGAAAATTTGATGCTTCGAATACTGCAGTTCAGAAATTAGCAAAAAGCTATTCTGCTTATAAATATTACGGAGCAAAAGGTTTGGTATTGATGGCTAAAAACTTCTACGGGTTAAAAGACAGTTATCAAGCGACTTATATTTTGGATAACGTAATCAACAACTTTACAGATTATCCAGATGTTGTTGAAGAAGCGAAAAAAGAATTAGGAGCTATTAAAGCAGAAGAGTCTAAAACAAATTCGTCGATTAATAGATAGAAAAATAGAAGAAAGAGCCAAGAAGCAAGATTGAAAAGTCTTTTATCTTTCTTCTTGGTTCTTTTCTCTAAAAAAAAGAAGAAAGAAATGAGTTTACCTTTTTACATAGTTGATGTTTTTGCCGATAAAAAATATGCTGGAAATCAGCTGGCGGTTTTTATGGATGCAGAAAATCTAAGTACAGAACAAATGCAGCAGATGGCACGCGAGATTAATTTTGCGGAAAGCACATTTGTAACCAAACTGGATAAAGCCAATAATAAAGCAGAAATTAGAATTTTTACACCAGCTCACGAAATGCAATTTGCGGGTCATCCGATTATTGGGACTTCTTGGGTTTTAATGAATAAGATTTTTGAAAATTCGCCTAACGAAATAAAATTAGAAGTTCCGATTGGACCAATTGCAATTAATAAAACCGAAGATTTGATTTGGCTAAAAGCTGCACAGCCAAAGTTTTGGGATACTTTTTCGAAAATAGATTTCACCTTTTTTAGTAACCTGCAAGTAAGCGATTTCGAAAATCAATTTCCTATTCAGGAAGTGACAACAGGAAGTGCTTTTGTGATGGTCGGATTAAGCAGTAAAAGAGCTCTTGAAAATTTGGTTTTGGATAAAGATAAAGCTGATGAATGGATGAAACAGCACTGCAAAACAGATCATAGAGGTTTGTATTTCTATTATTTGGAAGGAGAAAAACTGTTCAGCAGAATGTTATGTGTTGAGCATAATCAGTTGGTAGAAGATGCAGCAACAGGCAGTGCTAGTACTTGTTTGCAGGCTTTTTTATTGAAATACCACAAACCTGAATTTAAATTGACAAATCATCAGGGAGATTACATCGGGCGTCCGTCTGAAATTTATTTTGATGGAAAACTAAATGCAGATCTTTTTGATATTAGAATAGGAGGAAAAGCTCAGTTTGTTGCCAAAGGTGAGTGGGAAGCTTAAGCAAGAAAATAGAAAATAGAAAATAGAACAAAGATTTTAGAATATAGAAAGAGAACAAAGAGTTTTTAGCGTAAGAATTAAGAAATAGTATAAGTCTATTTTCTATACTCTTTTCTCTATACTCTTAAAAAAAAGAAATATGAAATTAAACTGCCGACATAAAATAATCATTTTGTTAGTGTTATTTACTGCTCAGTTTTCGATTGCGCAAAAGAAAAATGAAACGATTGGAACCGAAACTGTAAACGTAGTAAAACCTTATTCGCCGACTATTTCAGATGCTTTTAAAGTGAAAGAAACGCCTTCGCTTGACGATAGCGGTAATCAGCCGAAAGAAGTTATTAAATACAGTATTCTGTCTGTTCCTGTCGCATCTACTTTTACGCCTTCTAAAGGAAAAGCAGAAGGTGTTGAGAAAGCTAAAAGAGAAAAATTGTTTAATAATTATGCAACTTTAGGGCTTGGAAATTACAGCACTTTAAATGGTGAATTATTCGTAAACCAAGATTTAGGCAATAATGATTATGTAGCAGGAATGTTTAGCCATCACTCTTCTCAAGGCGGAATTAAAGATGTAGAATTGAACGATGAATTTTATGATACCTCAATTAATGTTGGTTATGGTCAAAACAATAGAGATAATACTTGGGGAGTCGATTTAGGTTACCAGAACCAGATTTACAATTGGTATGGACTTCCATCAGATTTTGGCTCTACAATTCCAGATCAGCGTTATGATTTGGTAAACAGTATTAATCCAGATCATTCATATAATACAATTTGGGTTGGCGGAAATGCTGAATTTTCAGAAAGTATTTTTAGTAAACTTTCTGCGAAATTCACTCATTTTTCAGATAGTTATTCTTCTTCAGAAAATAGGTTTTATGTAAAGCCGACTTTTACAGTTGATGTAATGGATCAGGCAATTAAAACCAATGTAATTGTAGATCACGTAAGCGGTTCTTTCAAAAACAACTATTTCCAAGATAATACAGAAGCTTTAAAATACAGTTTTACCAATGTTGGAATCGAGCCAAGTTTTGTAATTAATGAAAATGAGTGGACATTAGAATTAGGAGCTGGAATCTATTACAGTGCAGATTCTGAAAATAGCGGAAATAAATTCTATTTCTATCCAAAAGTAAATGCTTCCTACAAACTGGTTGGTGATTTGATGATTTTCTATACGGGAGTAAACGGAGGTTTAAATCAGAATTCTTATGCTGATTTTGTGACCGAGAATCCGTTTTTATCTCCGACTTTAAACATGCGTCCGTCAAGTACGCAATACAATGTTTTTGCTGGATTAAAAGGAAAATTGGCGAACAATGTAAATTATAATGTGACTGCTTCTTACTTGAATGAAAAAGACAAAGCGCTGTTTAAAGCAAATGATTATACAGAAGTAATTACAAATGAAGATTACGCTTTCGGGAACTCGTTTGGAGTAGTGTATGAAGATGTTAGAACGTTCCGTTTCTACGGAGAATTGAAAGCTGATTTCTCTGAAAATGTAACTTTTGGAATCAACGGAACTTTTAATAGTTACAATACTGACAATGTGGTTGAAGCATGGAATTTACCAACAATGAAATTAAGTTCGACTTTAGACGTTAATATTACAAAGCAATGGTACGCTGGATTGAATGTGTTTTATGTTGGCGAAAGAAAAGATATGCAGGTAAATACTTCTTTAGGAATCGATGCTACACCAATTACTTTAAAAAGCTATTTTGATGCGAATGCACATGTAGGTTATAAATTCAACGAAAGATTGACATTTTTCTTGAAATTGAATAATATTGGAAATCAAGCTTATGAAAAATGGTTGAATTATCCTGTACAAGGATTCCAGGTTTTAGGAGGCGCAAACTATAAATTTGATTTTTAAGAAATCTTTGCCATAAAGATGCTTAGGCACAAAAACATTTTAAATGAATGTGCCTTTTTTTTTCAGCCATGAGCTCATGAATTTTTTGGAGTAGATTCGTGAATTCGTGGCTGTTTTTTTTAATTTTATAAAATGGAAATTATATTACGTCAAGAAAATAAAAATGATTTTGAAAGTGTTTTTCATTTGATAGAAAAAGCTTTCGAAAAGGAAGAATACAGCGACCATAAAGAACAGTTTTTGGTTGAAAGATTAAGAAAATCGGATGCTTTTATTCCAGAACTGTCTATTGTTGCCGAAATTGATAATCATATTGTAGGTCATATTTTATTTACCAAACTGCAGATAAAAAATGAAACGCAAACCTTTCCGTCACTAGCACTTGCTCCAGTTTCGGTTTTACCTGAATTCCAAGGAAAGGGGATTGGCTCTAAACTTGTTCTGTACGGACATGAAATTGCAAAAAGCTTAGGTTATAAATCAGTTATTTTATTAGGACATCAAGATTATTACCCGAGGTTTGGATATGAACTTTGCGAAAAGTACAATATCAAAATGCCTTTTGATGTTCCCGCCGAAAACTGTATGGTTATCGCGTTAACAGAAGACGGTTTAAAAGATGTAAGCGGAGAAGTAGTATATCCAAAAGCTTTTTTCGAATAAAAATTTAGACAAAGAAAAAAAACCTTTGCACCTTTGTCTCTTAGAACCTCAGTACCTTTAAAAAAAATGACTTTCAAAGAAAAAATATATTCTCACTACACTCAAATGGTTCAAGATCGAATTGATGTTTTTAAAGACATGATTTCGGGTTTGACAGAAGATTCAAAAAATGATGCCAAAGGTTCTGCAGGCGATAAGCATGAAACGGCTTTGTCGATGATGCATATCGAGCAGGAAAAATTGACAAATAAATTAAAAGAAGCTTTAGAGCAAAAAGCAATTTTAGATAAGATAGATCCGCTAAAAACGACAGAAAATATTGTTTTAGGAAGTTTAGTAAAAGCAAACGGAATCTATCTGTATGTTAGTGTTGCGCTTCCAAAAATTGCAATTGACGGAATTAATGTGATTGCGCTTTCTCCACAATCTCCTTTGGGAAATCATTTAATGGGAAATAAAGCAGGTTTTCAGTTTGAAATAAATAAGACGCATTATACTATTGAAGAAATTAGCTAGTATATGAATTTTATGCACTTAATATGTAGTTTTTCATTCTTTGGAGCTTCTTATGCCTTTTATAAGATTCATAAATTATGGAAAAAAGATGTTACAGAAAATGATAAACTTTATAAGTTTCAAATAAAAGGAGAAACCTTTGAACATTGGTTGCTAATTGGGATGTTGGTAATTATAGGAATAGTTTATTTTTTTAAAGCACTGCCTTAATTACAAAGAATGTCATTCCTATGAAGGAGAAATCTTCGTAAGTAACTCCATAACATATATCATCAATATTTATCGTTTATTAAACATAGCCCGTGGTTTCAACCACGGGATACGTATTGTATATATTGCGTCCCGCGGTTGAAACCGCGGGCTATATTTTAAAATTAATAATGCTAAAACTTTGTAGAGTTGTTTTTAAGGATTTTCTTTATTGAAATTAATATGTAATTGTATAAACAATAATTCCAGAACAGCTTTTTATCTCTTCTTTACGAATCTTCCATTTGTAATAGGAATAACTTGTAATTTAATTCAAAAAACCGCTTTAAACTTTAAATTTGAAAGTAGTTTTGTGCTTAAAATTAAGGATTTAAAGTTTAGGCCTTTTTTTAATGCTAAAATTTTACATTTTGTGTGTAAATTGATTTTTTTGATTGATAATTGTAATTGATATTGGGGTTTGTGTTTGTCAATTGTAACTAATACTCCATCTTTGCCCTATCAAAATAAAATTTACAAAATAAAAATATAAAATTATGTGTGGAATTGTATGTGCCTTTGATCTTAAACAAAAAGCCGAAGCGTTAAGACCTCAAGTATTAGAAATGTCAAAAATCATTCGTCACCGTGGACCAGACTGGAGCGGTATCTTTAGCAATGATAAAGCGATTCTTTCTCACGAGCGTTTGGCGATTGTAGATCCAGCGTCAGGAAAACAACCTTTATTTACAGAAGATAAAAAATTGGTTTTAGCTGCGAATGGTGAAATTTACAACCACAGAGATCTTCGTAAACAATTTGCGGGTAAATATAACTTTCAGACAGAGAGTGACTGTGAAGTTATTTTAGCACTTTACAGAGAAAAAGGAGCAGATTTCGTTGATGAGTTAAATGGAATCTTCGGATTCGCAATCTACGATGTAGATAAAGATGAATATTTTGTTGCTCGTGATCACATGGGAATTATTCCATTATATATTGGATGGGATCAACACGGGACTTTTTATGTAGCTTCTGAGTTAAAAGCTTTAGAAGGATATTGCACAAAAATCGAGTTATTTCCTCCAGGGCATTATTTATCAAGCAAAGACGGCGAATTTGTACAATGGTACAAAAGAGACTGGACAGAATATGATGCAGTAAAAGACAACGAAACTAGCATTCCAGAAATCAGAAAAGCATTGGAAGCTGCGGTTCACAGACAATTAATGAGTGACGTTCCTTACGGAGTTTTACTTTCTGGCGGTTTAGATTCTTCTATTACTTCGGCTGTGGCTAAGAAATTTGCTCAAAAGAGAATTGAGTCAGATGATACTACAGATGCTTGGTATCCGCAATTACACTCTTTCTCTGTTGGATTAGAAGGTTCTCCAGATTTAGCTGCGGCGAGAAAAGTAGCAGATCATATTGGAACTATTCACCACGAAATCAAATTTACAATCCAAGAAGGTTTAGATGCTGTTCGTGATGTAATTTACAACCTTGAAACTTACGATGTTACTACAGTTAGAGCTTCGACTCCAATGTGGTTAATGGCGAGAGTGATCAAATCTATGGGAATCAAAATGGTTCTTTCAGGAGAAGGAGCAGATGAGTTGTTTGGAGGATATCTATATTTCCACAAAGCGCCAAATGCTAAAGAATTCCACGAAGAAAACGTTCGTAAATTAGGAAAACTTCACATGTACGATTGTTTACGTGCAAACAAAAGTTTAGCAGCTTGGGGAATAGAAGGACGTGTACCATTCTTAGATAAAGAATTTATGGACGTTGCCATGCGCATCAACCCACAAGATAAAATGATTAACAAAGAGCACCCAATGGAAAAATGGGTTGTTCGTAAAGCTTTTGAAGATATGCTTCCAGAAAGTGTTGCTTGGAGACAAAAAGAGCAATTTTCTGATGGAGTAGGATACAGCTGGATTGATACTTTGAAGGAAGTGGTAGCCAGAGAAGTTTCAGATGAGCAATTAGCAAACGCTAGATTCAAATTCCCATTGCAGACTCCAACTTCAAAAGAAGAGTATTACTATCGTTCAATTTTTACAGAGCATTTCCCAAGTGATGCTGCAGCATTATGCGTTCCTCAGGAAGCAAGTGTGGCTTGTAGTACTAAAATTGCTTTGGAGTGGGATGAAGCTTTCAAAAACTTAAACGATCCATCAGGAAGAGCGGTAGCAAATGTTCATGATGATGCTTATGTGAAAGCCTAATTAAGAGTTTAATTTTTAGAATTAGTATATATATTGCCGAAAGACGTTCTTTTATGAGAGCGTCTTTCTTGTCTAAAAAAGTTTCTGTATTTCAAGATGTTAAAATAAAAAAATTTGGTAATCGATTAAATTTTGTTTTATGTTTGAGTTTCGTCGAAATAAAAGTTAAACCATGAAATTTTAGGAAGCAAAATGTAAGAAAGCAGAAAATAATATTTAGTTTTGCTTTTAAGCGGAAATTTTAATGATTTTTTAATGTACAGCTTGCTTAGGCTTTGTGCATCAGAATAAAAATAAAAAATAGAATAGTATGTCTGGATTGTTAGCCGTTATTGGCAAAGGAAAAGACCCCAAGCTTGTAAAAGAACTTTCTGAGAGAATGTCACATCGCGGACCTGATGAAAGTGATATTCATATTATGGAAAATGGCAGTATACTTTGTCATGAAAGCCTGTCGATTATAGATCTTAATTCGGGGAAACAGCCAATTCAAGGAACTAGTAAAGCTTGGATGGTGCATGATGGAGAAATCTACAATTATAAAGAACTTAAAAATACAGTTTTAAAGAATCATACATTTAGGACAGAATCAGATTCAGAGGTAATTGTACACTTGTACGAAGAATTTGGATATGATTTCTGTAATAAATTGGATGGAGATTTTGCCTTTGTAGTTATTGATGGCGATAAATATATTGCTGGCCGTGACCCAATTGGGGTGAAACCTTTATATTATGGTTTAGATGAAAGAGGAAGAATTTATTTTTCATCAGAAATGAAATCTATTGCAGATCAATGCAAATCGTTTTCTACTTTTCCGCCAGGACATTATTATACAGCAAAAACAGGTTTTGTAAAATACTATCGCCCAGAATACGAAGATCATAAAAATGCGACTCATCCATTAGATTTAGAATTGATTCGTGAGAGTTTGATTCAGGCAACACGCAAACGTCTATTGGCAGAAGTGCCTTTAGGAGTTGTGTTATCAGGAGGTTTAGATACTTCATTGATCTCGGCCATCACTTCGAGATTGCTAAAAGAGAAAGGCGAAAAACTGCATTCTTTTTCTATAGGATTAGATGCTGATGCTCCCGATAATGTTATGGCAAGAAAAGCCGCTGAATTTTTAGGAACTGAACATCATGAAATTCATTTTTCGGTTGAAGAAGGAGTTAAAGTTTTAGAAAAAGTAATTTATCATATTGAGACGTATGATATCATTTCGGTTAGATCTGGTGTTCCTATGTATTTGCTTTCTAAAGCTATTGCAGATCAGGGAATAAAAGTGATCTTGTCTGGCGAAGGTGCAGATGAGGTTTTTGGAGGGCATTTGTATTTTAGAAATGCACCTTCAGAAGAAGAATTTCAAGATGAAACTATAGAGCGAGTGCAGAAACTGTTTACAGCCGATTTGTTGCGCGCAGATAAAACGACAATGGCAAATGGTCTAGAAGTGAGAATTCCGTTTTTGGATATAGAATTTTTAGATGTAGCCATTCGAATTAAAACAGAAGAGAAACAGCCAAAAACGTATGATGGCGTTGAAAAATACATTTTAAGAAAAGCTTTTGATACGGAAGACCCATATTTGCCTTCAGAAGTTTTATGGCGTCAGAAAGAACAGTTTTCTGATGGAGTAGGATATAATTGGGTTGATGAGTTGATTGAATATTGTGCTTCGCAAGTTACAGATGAGCAATTAGCAGGAGCAAGCACAGAATTTCCGTATAATTCGCCAACAACTAAAGAAGCGTACTTGTATAGATCAATTTTCCATAAACACTATCCACAGGTCAGCGCGGCACAAACTGTTCGTAAATGGATTCCAAAATGGCAGGAAAACCAAGATCCAAGCGGAAGAGCAAATGCAGCTCATTTAAATGGTAATTTTGAAAATGTAAAAACTACTGTGATTGCTTAAAAAGTGAAATTCCAATTTTTTTAAATTCCAAATTCCAAGAAAAAGGAAAAGCTTCAAAAATAAAACTCAAAATTCCAAGTTGGATTCCGTTATAGAAAACCGAAATGCATAAAATGTGTTTCGGTTTTTTTTTAATGTATGTTCGAGTTTGGAATTTGGAATTTGATTTTTGGAATTTTAAAAAAACATTGTTTTTTTACGTTATTTCCATTTTTGGAATTTGGAATTTAAGAAAATTAGAAATTAAATTCATTTTTGGGCTTATTTTTAGGTTTTTCAGACAATTGTGTTGATAACTTAAGTGCTTTAAGTCGTATTTTACTGGATATATAGCTTGCGTTTTTATATATTTGCGTGTTAGACAGTAAATACATTTTTAGAATAAATTATATGAGCGAAGAAATCAAGAAGAACAATTATTCAGCAGATAGTATTCAGGCATTAGAAGGAATGGAGCACGTAAGAATGCGTCCATCAATGTATATTGGAGATGTAGGGGTTCGAGGACTGCATCATTTAGTTTATGAGGTTGTAGATAACTCTATTGATGAGGCCATGGGAGGGCATTGCGACACAATTGGTGTTTCAATAAACGAAGATGGTTCTGTTACAGTTGAAGATAATGGACGTGGTATTCCAGTTGATTTGCATAAAAAAGAAGGTGTTTCTGCACTTGAAGTTGTAATGACTAAAATTGGTGCCGGAGGTAAATTCGACAAAGATTCATATAAAGTTTCTGGAGGTTTGCACGGGGTTGGGGTTTCTGTAGTAAATGCCCTTTCTGTTCACATGAAGTCTACTGTATTTAGAGAAGGTAAGATTTATGAGCAGGAATACGAAAGAGGAAAATCATTATATCCAGTTAAACAAATTGGAGAAACAGATAAAAGAGGTACACGTCAGACTTTCTATCCTGATGACACGATCTTTACTCAAACTACTGAGTTTTCATACGATACGCTTTCAGCACGTATGCGTGAGCTTTCTTTCTTGAATAAAGGAATTACAATCACATTTACAGATAAGAGAGAAGTGGATGAAAAAGGCGAATTTAGAAGTGAAGTATTTCATTCTGATGAAGGTCTTAAAGAATACATTCGTTACTTAGATGGTAATCGTGAACCAATTGTTTCTCACGTTATCAGCATGGATAATGATAAAGGTGAAATTCCAGTTGAGGTTGCCTTAATTTATAATACAAGTTATACGGAGAATATTTTTTCTTACGTAAATAATATCAATACTCACGAAGGAGGAACGCACTTACAAGGTTTTAGAAGTGGTTTGACAAGAACGCTTAAAAAATATGCTGATGCTTCTGGTTTATTAGATAAATTAAAATTCGAAATTTCTGGAGATGACTTCCGTGAAGGATTAACAGCAATTATTTCGGTAAAAGTATCTGAACCTCAGTTCGAAGGGCAAACTAAGACGAAGCTAGGAAATAGAGAAGTAGTTTCTCCGGTTTCTCAGGCAGTAGGAGAAATGCTTGAAAATTATTTGGAAGAAAATCCAAATGATGCTAAAGTAATCATTCAGAAAGTAATCTTGGCAGCTCAGGCACGTCACGCAGCGAAAAAAGCACGTGAAATGGTGCAGCGTAAAACCGTTATGGGCGGTGGAGGATTGCCAGGGAAATTATCTGACTGTTCTGAGCAAGATCCTGCAAGATGTGAAGTTTACCTTGTCGAGGGAGATTCGGCTGGTGGAACAGCAAAACAAGGACGTGATCGTAACTTTCAAGCCATTCTTCCATTACGTGGTAAAATCTTGAACGTTGAAAAAGCGATGCATCATAAAGTATTCGAAAACGAAGAGATTAGAAATATCTTTACAGCTTTGGGAGTAACTGTAGGAACTGCAGAGGATAGTAAAGCATTAAATCTTGAAAAATTAAGATATCACAAGGTAATCATCATGTGTGATGCCGATGTCGACGGTAGCCACATTTCTACCTTAATATTAACGTTCTTCTTCCGTTTCATGAAAGAGCTTATTGAAGAAGGTCACGTTTACATTGCAGCACCACCTTTATACTTAGTTAAAAAAGGAAACAAAAAAGAATATGCTTGGAATGATGTTCAGCGTGATCAAGCTAACGAAAGAATGGGAGGAAGTGCTAATATTCAGCGTTATAAAGGTCTTGGAGAGATGAACGCGGAGCAATTATGGGAAACTACCATGGATCCGAATTTCAGAACTTTGCGCCAAGTAAATATTGATAGTCTTGCAGAAGCTGATCAGGTTTTCTCTATGTTAATGGGTGATGAAGTGCCTCCTCGTAGAGAGTTTATCGAGAAAAATGCAGTTTATGCAAATATTGACGCATAAAATAAAAAATTAATAATTTCAATTCGTTTAATTGTTTAAATTTACTAGACAATTAAACGAATTGTCTTTTTAAAGAATAGACAAAATTAATAACCGATAAAGTATAAAATATGAAAGT
>Ga0308157_10003779_pt1 | contig 21265 bp, 20 predicted proteins | sample PhyBR1_FD_201035 | JGI IMG/M metagenome (GOLD analysis project Ga0308157, IMG submission 201035) | Phyllosphere microbial communities from UC Gill Tract Community Farm, Albany, California, United States - DLSLB.R1 | ecosystem: Host-associated > Plants > Phyllosphere > Unclassified | place: USA...
CTGCCTGCCCAATCTGCGGGCGCAGAGCCTGTCGGCCCTGCGCTATGCCGTGCAGTCCTGGGGGCTGGATGCCGCTGTGGCGGCACCCTTGCCCGCTGCGGCGGGGCTGACCCTGGCCGTGGGCGACCAGCCACCGGTGGCATTGGGCACCTTGCCTGCCGCCGCATCAGGGGGCGAGCGGCTGGCCCAGCTGTGCCGGGCCATCAACGACCAGACGACCAGAACCGGGGTGGCCGCCTTTGTGCTGCCGGAGCGCCGACGCAGCGGTGTGGAGGGGGCGTTGCAGCTGCAGCTGCTGTCATGCCGGGTGAATGCCGACGGATGGGCGCAGCGCGTGTCGCTGGGCGGGGTGGTGCAAGCCATGGGCCGCCGCCCCCTGCTGCACGCACAAAGCCAGGACCGCAGCGCCGGCCCCGCACCGGGCTGGGTGGTGCACATGGCCTGTGGGCTGCACAGCATCAGCCTGGACGACCCCGCCCGTGCCTGGGTGGGCCAACTGCAGCTGGAGCAGGCTGCCGCCCAGCTGCGCTGCGCGCGGGCACGCTTTGCTGCCGGCAGCCTGCTGGGGCGCCTGGGGGCCGGGGTGCCTGGCGAGAGCCAGGCTTAAGGGGAGAAGATTCGGGAGGAGAAGAGGGGGCCACGGTTCTGTGGCCACTGCCCCTTGGCTTAGCGTAGTGTGGCCTTGCCTGCGGGTGTGCCGACCGGCGCCACCGTGCGGCGCGCGCCCAGGCTGACCACGGCAATGCCGCCCACAATCCCCAGACCGCCCAGCACCAGTGACAGGCTCAGGCTTTCGCCCAGAAACCAGGTGGACGCCAGCAGCCCGATCAGCGGCACGCCCAGCATGGCGGTGGACATGCGCGTGGCCGACAAATGCATGCTGGCTGCGTTCACCGCGCAAAAGCAGAACGCCGTGGCCACCGGGCCCACATACAGCACGATTTCCCACAACGCCCAGCTGCCGTCGCCGGTGAACGGGCCTTCCACCGCATAGGCCAGTGCCAGCAGCGGCACCGTGGCCAGCAGCATCTGCCAGGGGGCCAACTGGTAGGCGCTGGAGTCACCCTTGTAATAGCGCAGGTGCAGGATGGTCATGCCCCACAGGAAGGAGGCACCCATCAGCATCAGATTGGCTTGCACGCCGGCGCTGTCGCTCCAGTCCATGGCCAGCGGGTTGAACAGCACCACCAGGCCCAGCAACCCCAGCAGCAGGCCGGTGGTCTGCAGGCGCGACAGGCGCTCGCCGAACACCAGCACGGCAATCGGCGTGACCCACAGCGGCGTGGTGTAGGCCAGCACGGCCGAGCGGCCGGCAGGCACCTGCGTCATGGCGATGGCGCCCAGCACGGTGAACGCCATCATCTGCAGCAGGCCGATGCTGGCCAGCAGCGGCCAGTCACGCCGGGTGGGCAGCTTGAGGGTGCCGCCGGCAATCTGGATGGCGAACAGGCACAGCCCGCCGGTGGCAAAACGCAGTGCCGAGAACCAGATGGGCGTCACATGGTTCAGCCCGGCCTTCATCACCGGCCAATTGCAGCCCCAGATGGCGATGGCCGCCAGCAGCGTGAGCAGGCCGGCATGGCTTTTCCAGGCGGTGGGCAGTGCGAAGTGCCGCGCGGCAGGCAGGTGGGCGGCGGCGGAAAGCGTGGCAGACGGGGTGCCGGAAGCAAGACCAGAGGGGCGGGACGACATGCAGCGGACGCAAAAGACGGAAGCGGAAAAACCGGGGTCCGGTGTGCGTGGTACGACGGTTTCCCCTGTCGTGGTGCGCCGCAGGGCGGGAGGGGAACGCGGTGCACCACGCACCACGGGAAAACCCGGAATTCTGCGCATGTAGGCCCAGATTTTGTTTCTGCATTCACTGCAGAATGTGGTGCAAGCAGGTGAATAATTCTGGTCTTTACCGGAAGCTGAGAATTTTTATCCCATGAAGAAGCTGGACCGCATCGACATCGGCATCCTCAATGCGCTGCAGGCCGATGCGCGCACCACCAATGCCGAGCTGGCCAAGGCCGTGCACCTGTCGCCCACGCCCTGCTACAACCGGGTCAAGGCCATGGAGGAGATGGGCCTGATCCGCCAGCAGGTCACCTTGCTGGACCCGGACCTGCTGGGCCTGCACCTGAACGTGTTCATCCACGTCACGCTGGAGCGCCAGGTGCAGGGGGCGCTGCAGCACTTTGAAGCCACCATCGCCGAGCGCCCCGAGGTGATGGAGTGCTATCTGATGACGGGCGACGCCGACTACCTGCTGCGCGTGCTGGTGCCGGACATCAAGGCGCTGGAGGTTTTCATCCTCAACCTGACCACCACGCCCGGCGTGGCCAATATCCGCTCCAGCTTTGCCCTCAAGCAGGTGCGCTACAAGACGGCACTGCCGCTGCCCGAAGGTGGGCTGGTGGTTGGGCGGGAGGCGTGAGCAGCGGAACTCGGCGGGCGCCGCGCGCCGCTGCGCACCCACCCGTGCCGGTTGCATGACCGGGCGCGCAGCGGCGGGCTGAACTGCTGAACCTCGGCGGGGCTGCCGCAGCTTTCGCAGCAAGTCGCGCTGTCCTTGCCGTCATGGCCGCTGCGACGGCCGCGTTTCGGTCTGCATCAACCCGCTCTGCATCACCCCCACTGCATTTCGCCCTTGGCCACCTTGGCACCCAGTTCCAGCGACATGGGCGAGCCTGCTTGCGGGTACAGCTGCGTCATGGCAGCAATCAGGGCCTTGCTGTCGGCGGCCTTGGCGGCTTCGCGCTCGAAGTGGCGCAGATAGTCGCGGGTGTAGGCCAGCGCTGCGGCGCCCAGCGGTGCGCCGGCGGCCATGTGGCCCGGCACCACCACGGCAGGCTGGCGCTCCAGCATGCGGTCCAGCGTGTGGGCCCAGGCGCTGCGGGCACCCGGGGTCGGGGTGTCGGCCGTCCACACATGCAGGCCGGAGAACACCATCACCCCACCGAAAATGGCCTGCAGCGACGGCACCCACAGATAGCGGCGGTTGGGCAGGCCTTCGGCCGGCACGACCTCGATGCGCTGGCCTTCCAGGGTCAGCGCCGGGCCATCAAACGCTTCGGGCATCACCACATCGGCCAGCTTTTGCGGGCCGTTGTCCTTGAGCTGCGGGCCCCAGGTGGCCAGTTTTTTCTCCACATTGCCGTGGATGGCACGCAAGGTGTCGGAGGCGGCCAGCACCTTGGCCTGCGGAAAGGCCGCACGCACGGGTGCCAGGCTGAAGTAGTAGTCCGGATCGCTCTGGCTGATGTAGATGGTGGTCAGCCGCTTGCCGGTGGCGCGGATGGCATCGGCCAGTGCCCGCCCGTCCGACAGGGTGAAGCCGCCATCGATCAGCACGGCATCGCGTGCGCCTGTCAGCAGCACCGGGGCCCGGGAAAAGCCCTGTTCATTGGCCGGAAAGTGCTGCCAGCGCAGCGGTGCGCCGGATGCACGGGGTGCGGCGGCCCAGGCGGCTGCGCCGGTGGCGGCCCAGGCGGTGGCCATGCCGGCCAGGCCAGCAGTGCGAACAAAGTGGCGGCGTGTGCTCATCTTCAACTCCTCGGTGGTAGGGCATGGGTGCGGCAGCGCGGGCAAGGTTTGCCAGCGGGTGTGCCGGGGAGCGCTGCGTCTGCAACCCATGCGGGGTGGTGCAATGCCTGCATGGTAGGTAGACTGCATTGATTGAAAAATACACACGAAGCAAACACTTTGTATGTCTGAAGCAAACAATCAAGCCGTGCCCGGCGGCTGGAACCACCTCAAGCGCCTGGCCTACTTCGCGGCCGTGGTGGAAACCGGCTCCTTCACCGCCGCTGCCGAACGCCTGGGCATCACCAAGGCCGTGGTCAGCCAGCAGGTGGCCCGGCTGGAGCGCGAATTCCACAGCAGCTTGCTGGTGCGCAGCACCCGCAAGGTACAGCCCACTGCAGCGGGCCAGGCCTTCTACCAGCGCTGCGCCGCCATCCTGGCCGATGCAGAAAACGCCTTCAGCGAATTGGCCGACTCGGCGGTTGAGATTGCCGGTCCCCTGCGGCTCACGGCTCCGTTTGACTATGGCATCAGCGTGGTGGTGCCGGCCCTGGCCACATTTGCCGCACGCTACCCGCAGTGCCAGGTGGATGCCCGTTTCAGCGACCAGACCCACGACCTGATGGCCGGCGATGTGGAGCTGGCCATCCGCGTCGGCTGGCTCACCGATCTGCAGTTGCAGGCACGGCAGATTGGCAGCTTTCGCCAACTGCTGGTGGCCGCACCCCGGTGGCAGCCGCAGCTGGCCCGCCTGACCGGCCCGCAGGACCTGGCGGCGTTGCCCTTTGTGGCCAACACCGCTTTGCGCGAACCGGGGCGCTGGCAGTTCACCCACGCGCAGGCCGCGCCATCGGTCGCCCCCCACACCGTGCAGTGGCAGCCCGTCATGCGGCTGGATGCCACGCTGGCCGTGCGCGCCGCCGTGCTGGCTGGCGCCGGCCTGTCGGTGCTGCCGGACTACGCCATCGCCGACGACGTAGCGGCGGGCCGCCTGGTGCAAGTGCTGCCCGGCTGGACCTTGCCCCAGGGCGGCATCCACGCGGTGTTTCCGCCCGCGCGCTTTCGCCCGGCCAAGGTGCGTGCGCTGGTGGAGTGCCTGTTGGCACAGCAAAACGGCACGCTTTCCTGAGCGGCTGACCCGCTGACCTCCTGACCTCCTGACCCGCTGGCAGTGGGTCGCATACGCACACGGCAACGGTCGGAGAGGGCGCCACGACCCGACCGGCATCGATGGCAGAGCCGTGCTCAGGCCTGTCGCACGCACCTGCCGGCAGGTCGTGGGCCATGGGCCCATGGCCTGCAACCCCGATCTGCATGGTGCATAGTGCGGCGCCATGGAAATGCAAAGTGGTATGCGAGAGAACAAGCAAGCGGTATTCGGCCCCCATCTGCGCCTGTTGGGCATGGCGGTCTTGTGGGGGGCTTCATGGCCGGCGGGCCGGGTGATTGCGCAGAACATGCCGCCGCTGGCGGGGGCCTGCCTGCGCTTTGTGCTGGCAGCGCTGGTGCTGCTGCCGTGGATGTACTACGCCGGCGGCTTTGCCCAGCTGCGGCAATGGAGCGCGCAGCGCTGGCTGGGCATGGTGGCCGCCGGTGCCACCGGCGTGTTCGGCTATGCGGCTTTCTTCCTGTCCGGTCTGCAGTACCTGCCGGCCGGCAAGGCGGCGCTGGTGATCACGCTCAACCCGGTGGTCACCTTGCTGCTGGCGGTCTGGATCTTCAAGGAGAGGCTGAACCGCACCATTGCCCTGGGCATGCTGCTGGCGGCTGCGGGCGCAGTGGTGGTCATCTCGCACGGGCGGCCGCAGGACATCCTGCACGGCAGCGTGGGCCTGGGTGAGCTGCTGATTCTGGGCTGCGTGGCCTGCTGGGTGGCCTACACCCTGCTGGGCCGGGTGATGCTGACCGGGTTGGACGCGCTGACCACCACCGCCGTCACCAGCACCATCGGCGCGGTGCTGCTGCTGGTGGCCAGTCTGGTGGTGGAAGGCCCGGCCGGCCTGCAGGCCGCCGTGCACAGCAATGGCACCGCCTGGGGCGCGCTGCTGTTCCTGTCGTGGGGCGCCACGGCCCTGGCCTATGCCTGGTATTTCGACGGCGTCAAAGCCCTGGGCGCCGGCGCAGCCTCCGGCTACATCACCCTGGTGCCGGTGATCGGTGTGGTGATTTCCGCGCTGCTGCTGGGCGAATCCGTCGATGCCTCCATGCTGCTGGGCGGGGCCATGGCAGTGGCGGGGACAGCGGTGATGAACTGGGGGCGCCGGTCGGCCTGAGGCCGGTGGCGACAAGGGTGTGCCGGCGCACGCACCCAGGTGCTTCCCCACGCTACCGCTGTGCGTCTGCCGCAGACCTTCGCGCAGTCTGAACGGGGGGAGTTGGAGCTCGGGTTGCATGTGATGAGGCGACCGAGTAGCCGCAATGCGTTAGCGATCAAGTCATCGGTAGCAAGAATGACAGTTCCATGCCGAAAACTGGGGCTTTGAGTTCGAGCACCGACTTGTCTGCCAGACCAGGAACCTTCGTGAAAATGACCTTACAGCCGGCGTCTGACCAAGATGTTTCCACGCTACCAGCTGTCGCATTGGTCGGAGTGCTTGCGACCCATTTCAGCTTGCAAGGTATTTCAGGCATTGACGGATATAGGACCTCAACGGCCGAGTTCACCGTAGACCTGGAACTGACACGCATTCGTCGCACTTCGTCTTGGAGTAAACCTTTCAAGACGCCCAGCTTTCGCTGGACAGGTTCAAGGACCTTCGAGTCGAGGATGTAGGTGTTGAAAGACTTGTAGGTCATTTGACGAGATACAGAGCCTCCCGCGCCTGCGGATGCGGATACGGACGCCAGACCCAGGCCAACATTGCCTGAGCCGGCAATCGAGGCTTTGCCGGTCAGAGAGCTTTCGCCGTTGTTGGATGTCCAGATGACGTCAATCTTGCGCCATGCAGTGACTGCAGTTTGATCGGAAGCCTCCATGCGTCGATTGACACCGTCCGAGATGACTTCGGCCACAATTGCGTAGAGCAACCCAATTCGCTGACGATCGTTCAGACCTGCGCCGCCCAACGACGGGTCCATCGCTGCAGCCGAAGGCGAGAAAATATGCCCACGCATAACGACCAGGGATCTTGTGCTCTTCAAGGCCCCGTCTGAAGCCTGGGTAAGCTGGGAAGTGGGGACGCTCACGTCCATTCGCAGCGCAGCGTTCAAGTAGCCCGAGCAATCCATTGTGAAAGCGAAGTCAGAGGCCTCTGGATCCAGAAAGTCTGCTACTGACCTTGACTTGTAGCTCTCTGCTCCGACAAGGCTTAACTGGCGCGTTTTGCCAGTATCGATTGGGATCGTGACCGAGTGAAGTACCGCGTTTACGGTTTGGTCTGGAAACTTCTGTAGTTGGGCATCGAGAGTTGCGGTCTGAAAGGCGTCGACTAACTCATTTGGGATCAAAGCTTCTGAACCAGTTTTACTCTTGAGGGCGGAGGTCAGCTTCGCCGGCAGAGTGCAGCCGTTTCCTTTGAATAGCTCCGTCAACTCCGCACGCAATGTTATTGGTGCCGGTAACTTCGGCTTTTCGGTTTCAGTGATCAACGACTTTGCTCAGAACGACTTTGTGAAGCTGAGCGTTTGCGGGTCAAGCGTCAAATTTGCAACGGGCTGGGAAAGTACGTCAATACCGAGAAATGTGGTAGTGGCAATGGCTAATACGGCAAGCTTCACACTCACTCCTCTCTGGATTATTGGAATGAGGCTATATGTGATGTAGCAGGTTTACAAGGCCTTTCGTATACCTCATCGAGACTACTTTTGACCTACCGCGATATTCTTCTCTTGTCTTAAGTTTTAGCGCTGACATGCAACCGCAGGCAAAGCTCGTTCGACTGGCATGGGGCCAACGATGCAGTCCATTGAGCATCCAATGTAAGCGTAATCAGCAGCAAGCGACCAACGTAATCACATCAACCAACCGCTCTTGATCTAGCTCAAGCATCCTTCTTTAGACATAGCTAGCGGTCAACGTCAAACATTCACCGCCACATTGAACAGTCCCAGGATATCGCCCGCTCAGAGAGCCCCTTGTCGTAGCTTTTCCAACCCTGACCTTCCCTTTGTCAGCCTAGTTTCACGGTCTGCGATTTTGCTGGGCTTGCCCATTTTCCATGCTTCGTCCAGCTTGCGCTGGCGTTCTTGCACCTTGCGCTCTTGCGCGGCAATCTTGGCGGCATGTTCCTGCGCAAGTTTGGCGTCGCTGCAATGGTCCTGGTTTTCGCGCAGCGCTTTTTCCAGGTCACGTACGCGGCTTGACTGGCCCTTGGCCTTGGCATGCTCGATATCGCGTGCAATCTCTGCCCGCTTGCTTTCGCACGTGGATTTACCGGTGATGCTGGTGGTGCTGGCTGCGCCAGAACAGCATGGAAGGCCAGGGTGGATGCAGCAATGGCGGTCAAGGTGGCAAAGGTGTGGATGGGCTTCGCCTCACTGAAGAGATCTGCCCATGGTTCCGCAATCGCGTGCTGCGACCTGAGCGCACAGACCGGGACTTAAGCGCGGCTTGATCTCCCGACTTTGCCTCGAAGCTCCTCCGGGCTGAGTACGTATTCCGGGCTGTCCACCAGGCGTTGAACCGCCAGATCAATGAAGGCGCGAGCGCGCACGGGCTGGGATGAACGGCTCCCGAAGTAGACAAAATAGCTGGCGTAGTCCGGCATGTGCTCCACCAGGATCGGGACTAGCTGTGAAGTCTTAATAGGTTGTTCATCCGTCCCTGTTCTGGGAAGCTGTGGTTACCAGGCCATCGCAACTCAGCAAAGGAAGACGGATGAACAGCCATAAGCATGCGGCATTGACGCCGCGAGGTCGATCCCTGCTGGTCTACAGGGTCTTGCACGAGGGCTGCAAGGTCAGGGATGCCAGCAGTGCGGCGGGAGTCAGCGAGCGCACGGGCTACAAGTGGCTAGCGCGATTCAAGGCCGAGGGCCATGCGGCTCGGACGCATCCAGGGCATCGGTCACCGATTCACGGGCGACAGGACGACCCGCAACAGGGGCATCGGCTGGGATGCGGTGCACCTGGCCATCGACGATCACTCGCGAGTGTCCTTCGCCGCGATCAAGCCCGATGAGACGGCCGCCAGTTGCGTGCAGTTCTTGCGCGAGGCCGTAGCCTGGTATGCGGGCATGGGCGTGAAGATCGAGCGCGTCATGACCGACAACGGGACGGGGTACAAGAACGCCTTCAAGGCTGCCTGCGACGAGCTGGGCATACGCCACATCCGCACCCGGCCCTACACCCCACAGACCAACGGCAAGGCCGAGCGCTTCGTGCAGACCAGCCTGCGCGAGTGGGCTTACGCCAGTGCCTACGAAAGCTCAGCGCAGCGGCAGGCCGCCTTGCAGCCCTTCGTTGGCCACTACAACTGGCTCAGGCCACACTCCGCTCTCAACCGCCAGCCTCCCATGAGCCGTACACCGGCCATGAACAACCTCCTGAGACTCAACAGCTAGGCCGCCGCAGACCGGGGCAGCGAGAACCTGAACGTGGCGCCTGTGCCTGCACCACCGCTGTCATCGTCCCCGTCCCCTTCGACCAACTGGATGGTCTGGCCATGCAGTTCCAGCATCTTGTGCACGATGCGCAGTCCCAGGCCGCCGTCACGGCGTGCACCGCCCACCGTGAAGGGCCGGCGAAACAGGCCCTCCCGCAGCTCCGGCGGGATGCCCGGGCCCGAGTCGCGCACCGTCACTTCGCACGCGTCACCGGCCACTGCGATGCTGACCGTGATCGAGCCGCCTTCCGGCGTGTAGCGCAGGGCGTTGTCCAGCAGATTGCTCAGCACCCGTTCGATCATGCCCAGATCGGCACTGACTGAGGGAAGCTGCGGCGGAAAATGCGCGTGCAGGGCGACATGGCGCGCCTGCGCGCGCAGCTCGAACTTCTGGAACACATCCTGCACCAGATCCACCAGCGAGAAAGACTCCAGCGCGGGCTGCACAAAGCCGTACTCCAGCCGCGCCAGCTCGAACAGGCTCTGGGACAAGGCACCCACCTGCCGGCTTTGCTCCAGCGCAATGCCCAGATAGCGTCTGCGTTCCAGGGGCGTCAGCGTGGCATCCTTCAGCAGCAGGGTTTCCAGATAACCATGCAGCGACGACAGCGGCGTGCGCAGATCGTGCGACACGTTCGCAATCAGCTCCCGGCGTTCCTGGTCCTGCCGCGTCAGGGCGGTCCACTGTTCGCCGATGCGCTGCACCATCTGCCGGTAAGCGGCATCCAGCACGGCAATCTCGTCGCGGCTGTTGGCACGGGCATCGGACGGAAGCACCGGCAGGGCAGGGGGCGCGCCGTGGATGTCGAACTGGCGCACCGACTCGGTCAGGCGCCGCAAAGGGCGGGTGATCAAGGTGAAGGCCACCAGGCCCGCGGCCAGGCACAGCAGGCCCACCATCCCGATCGACAGCAGCGCCGTCTTCAGCACCGCATCCGCAGACCCCTGGGCTGCCAGCAGGTCGTGCGCCTCCCCCAGCAGCACCACATAGATGTAGCCGACCTGCCGGCCGTTCACGCTCAGCGGGGCGGCGCTGAACACCTTGCGGCCATCGGCGCTTCGAGGGTCGTCGCCCAGAATGGGCAGCATCCGGCCTTCGAGAAAGCGCTGCAGCGGCGCCAGATCCACGCGGTCGCGGCGCAGCCGGCCGTCAGGCGCGGCATGGCCGGCAATGCGCCCGTCCGGCTCCAGCAGGTAAACCTCCACGCTGGGGTTCAGCATCATCAGCTGGTTGAACAGGTCGCGCACCGCATTGGGCATCAGGCCGTTGGCGTCGGTGAGCTGGGCGTTGCGGGCAATGCTCTCGGCCACATCGCGCGATAGCGCCTGCACCACCTCCAGTTCGTGCATGCGGTTGGAACGCACCTGCAGCCACGCCGAGGTACCGCTGCACAGCAGCAGCAGGGCGGCGAACACAATCGCCAGTCGTTGCGTCAGCTTCATTGTCCGCCCCCGGCTTGCGCAAACTTGTACCCACGGCCCCAGACTGTGAGGATGCGCACGGGCTGCGCCGGATCGGCCTCGACCTTGGCGCGCAGCCGGTTGATGTGGGTGTTGACCGTGTGCTCATAGCCCTCGTGCTGGTAGCCCCACACGGCATTGAGCAGGTCCATGCGCGAAAACACCTTGCCGGGCTGGCGGGCAAAAAAGTACAGCAGATCGAATTCGCGTGGCGTCAGATCCAGGCGGTCGCCGTGCAGCCGTGCATCGCGGGTCACCGGGTCCATCGCCAGGCCGTCGATCAGCAGGCTGCCAGACTCCATGCGCGCACTCTGCGCCAGCGCCTCCACCCTGCGCAGCAGGGCTTTGACCCGCGCCACCAGCTCCAGCACGGAAAACGGCTTGGCCAGGTAGTCGTCGGCGCCGATTTCCAGCCCCAGGATGCGGTGCACCTCGCTGGAACGGGCGCTGATGATGATGATCGGCGTGTACCGCGTCATGGCCCGTGCCTGGCGGCAGATCTCCAGCCCGTCGACGCCGGGCAGCATCAGGTCCAGCACCAGCGCATCCCAGCCGCCGCGCTGCAGCTGCGCCAGCCCGTCATCGCCGCGCGCGCAGTGCACCACGTCCAGCCCTTCGTCCCGCAGGTGAAGCGCCAGCAGATCGGCAATGTGGGCGTCGTCCTCAACCAGCAGGATGCGGCGGGTGGTGGTCATGGCTGTGTGTTCCGGGACAGGCTGGAAGGCTCCATGGCAATGCTGCCGGTGCCTGCTTGTTTAGGTGATCGTTGGCCTATTGTCCGCAATACCGGGGCAGGGAGTTATCACGAATCTTTTAACTTTGCGTGAGGACTTCGCGAGGGCGGCTTCGTAATCTGGACACATCGCATCCAGAAAGCCAATGCCATGACCACCACCCGACGCCACCTGCTGCTGGGCACTGTCGCCTCCGTCGCCTCTGCCTCCGCCGCCTTGCTGTCCGCCAGCCTGTTTCCCCGCCGCGCCACGGCGGCGGGCGCGGCGGAAATCTTTGAAATCAATTACACCGATGCGCAGTGGCGGGAGCGGCTCAGTCCCCAGCAGTATGCGGTGCTGCGCCGCGAGGGCACGGAGCGCCCTGGCAGCAGCCCGCTCAACAAGGAGCATCGCCCCGGCACCTTTGCCTGCGCCGGCTGCGCGCTGCCCCTGTTCGCCTCCACCACCAAGTTCGAGAGCGGCACCGGCTGGCCCAGCTTCTGGAAGCCCCTGGACAACGCCGTGGCCACGCGCCAGGACCGGAGCTACGGCACCGTGCGCACCGAAGTGCATTGCCGGCGCTGCGGTGGGCATCTGGGCCATGTCTTTGACGACGGTCCTCCCCCCACGGGCCTGCGCTACTGCATGAACGGCGTGTCGCTCACCTTCACGCCCAAAGCGGCCTGAGCCGCAGACTGCCCAAAGGAGCACGCCATGCTACTCATCGTTCTTGCCTACCTCGGCGGGGCGCTGACCATCCTCAGCCCCTGCATCCTGCCCGTACTGCCGTTTGTGTTCTCCCGCGCCAGCCAGCCCTTCATGCGCAGCGGACTGCCGCTGCTGGCGGGCATGGCACTCACTTTTGCAGTGGTCGCCTCGCTGGCCGCCGTTGGCGGCGGCTGGGTGGTGGCCGCCAACCAGCTGGGGCGCGGGTTGGCCCTGGCGCTCATGGCCGCCTTTGCGCTGGCCCTGCTGTGGCCCGGTCTTTCCGAACGGCTGACCCGGCCGCTCGTGGCCATGGGGTCGCGCCTGTCGGACACGGCGCAGACAGAAGACTCGCCCCGCATCGGCTCCTCCGTCCTGCTGGGCGTGGCCACGGGGCTGCTGTGGGCTCCCTGTGCCGGCCCCATCCTGGGATTGATCTTGACCGGTGCAGCACTGGAAGGCGCCAACGCCACCTCCACACTGCTGCTGCTGGCCTATGCCGCCGGTGCCGCCACCTCCATGGCAGCCGCTCTGTTGCTGGGAGGCAAGGTGTTTGCCGCGCTCAAACGCTCGCTGGGCTTTGGCGAATGGGTGCGCCGTGGCCTGGGCGCCGCCATGCTGGCCGGCGTGGCCGCCATTGCCCTGGGCCTGGATACGGGCGTGCTGGCACAGCTGTCGACCGCCTCCACCGGCGGCATCGAGCAAAAGCTCGTCGATCGCCTCAAGAAGCCACAGGCCGGCGATGCCATGGCCATGCGCGGGAACTCCACCATGATGATGCAGGGGCCCGCCATGGCGCCTGCGGACAACGGAGCCATGATGGCCGCCGGCGGCGCCATGCGCAGGGCCGCAGCGCCGACCCTGCCGGACGAAGGACTGGCGCCGTCGCTGGACGGGGCCACGCACTGGCTCAACTCCGCCCCGTTGACCGCCCGGGACCTGCGCGGCAAGGTCGTGCTGGTCGATTTCTGGACCTACTCCTGCATCAACTGCCTGCGCACCTTGCCCTACGTGAAGGCCTGGGCCGAGAAGTACCGCGACCAGGGCCTGGTGGTGGTCGGGGTGCATGCGCCCGAATTCGCCTTCGAACGCGACATCGGCAATGTCACCAAGGCCATGAAGGACCTGGGCATTTCCTACCCGGTCGCCGTGGACAACAAGTACGCGATCTGGCGCGCCTTCCAGAACCAGTACTGGCCGGCGCATTACTTCATCGATGCCACAGGCCGCATCCGCCACCACCACTTCGGCGAAGGCGGCTATGCGGAATCGGAACGCGTGATCCAGCAGCTCCTGCAGGAAGCCGGGACTGCGCAGACCGCCATGGGCCTGACGGAGGTGGACGCCACGGGGGTGCAGCTGGCCGCCAGCACCGATGCGATGCGTTCGCCGGAAACCTATCTGGGTTACGAACGCGCCGAACACTTTGTCTCCACCCCACCAGCAGTGCACGACAAGGCCACCCTCTATGCCGGCCCCACACGCCCCGCCTTGAACGCCTGGGGCCTGGAGGGCCGGTGGTTGGTGGGCCCGGAAAGCGCCACGCTGTCGGCACCGTCCGGCGGCATCGTCTACCGCTTCCAGGCGCGTGACCTGCACCTGGTGCTGGGTCCGGGGGCCGATGGAAAGCCTGTGCGCTTCAAGGTCCGTATCGACGGCAAGCCGCCGGGTGACGCGCATGGCATGGATGTCGCTGCCGACGGCAGCGGCACCGTGACCTCGCAGCGGCTGTACCAACTGGTGCGGCAGCCGGGCGACATTGCCGAACGCACCTTCAGCATCGAGTTTCTGGACCCTGGCGTCTCTGCCTACGCCTTTACCTTTGGATGACCGCCATGAAAACGCTTACCCAATCCCCCCTGGTGCCCAGCCGGCGCACCTTGCTCCAAGCCCTGTCTGCCAGTGTCGTCGTGGTGGGCGGCGGCCTGCTCTGGCAGCGCACGGCGCTTTCCGCGGAAGAGGCGGTCCGCATCCCCGCACCGGTGCAGGATCTGCCGCCGGGCGGCACTGCACCGCAACGCGCAATCTTCGCCGGCGGCTGCTTCTGGGGCGTGCAAGGCGTCTTTCAGCATGTCAAGGGAGTGCAGCGTGCCGTCTCTGGCTACAGCGGAGGCAGCGCATCCACGGCCTCCTACGAGCTTGTCGGCCGGGGCAACACCGGCCATGCGGAATCCGTGGAAGTCACGTTCGACCCGGCCCAGGTGAGCTACGGCACGCTGCTGCAGATCTTTTTCTCCGTGGCCCATGACCCGACCCAGCTCAACCGCCAGGGGCCTGACACCGGCACGCAGTACCGCTCTGCCATCTTCACGACCAGCCCGGCGCAGACCCAGGTGGCACAGGCGTACATCGCCCAGCTGGATGGGGCACGTGTGTACCGCAAGCCTATCGTGACCCGCCTGGAAGACAAGCCCAGCTTCTATCCGGCCGAGATCTACCACCAGGACTTCATGACCGAGAACCCGCGCCATCCCTACATCGCCATCAACGACTTGCCCAAGGTGGAAAATCTCCGGCGCCTGTTCCCGGACAGCTACCGCAAGGAGCCTGTGCTGGTAAGGAAGGCGCGCTACTGATCTCGCACAGCCGTGGCCTCCAAGCCCTCGGTGCGCGAGGGCTTGCGAGGCGCTGCTGCACAGACTCGCTGCAGCTAGGTCCTTTCCCTGCTTTCTGGTTTTCCACTCGCCCTCGTCCCGCATCGTGATGCCAGTGCGGTCGATCGCCAGGTGCGGATAGGCACTCCGCGAGTTCTTCTTGCAATGGCAAACGTGCAGTGGTCGGGGAGCAGCCCCATCCGGGTCTGGCATGCGCCAAAAGGCTCTCTGCGGGCCTCCAGCGAGGTCCGCAGCGGGGCACAGCCCCTGGCTAGGTCATGCCTGCCCTAGATTTTCACGGCCCGCCCGATGAATTGGATCGGACCTGTCGGCCGCCCGATGGGGGATCCGCCTGCAGGCTCCAGCGTCAGCTCGAACAACTGGTTGGGCTGCAGCGGCGGTAGCTGGTCGACCGGCACTTCGATTGCCTCACCCGGCTTGACCAGGCCCAGAGACACGGGCGCACTCCAGCCATCGGCCTTGGTCCAGAACTGCAGCGATTTTTCGGCCGGCACGGCATCAATGCCCAGCGGTACCAGTCGCAGCCGGCCTTCGGTCTGTGCCTGCACCAGCCAGCCCGGGGCTTGGCTTTGTGGCGCGGCAAGCACCACAAAGTAGCGGGGTGCCGGGGGCGCAGCGGCTTCGCGCACCACCAGCACGGCGGCAAGTACGGCAGCGGCTGCGAAACCGCCACCAGCCAGGCCGCGCCACAGCGCGAGGCTGTCCCACTGCCACCAGTGGCGGCCTGCGGCGGCAGGCTGTGCACGGCGAGCCGGCGCAATGCTGGCTGCAATGCGTGGCCATAAGCCAGCGCCGGGTTCAACGGGGTTGGCCAAGGTGGTCAGCGGCAGCAAGCGTTGCTCCCACCCCTCGATGGCGGCGCGCAAGGCTGGCTCATGGGGCAGGCGGGCTTCGATGGCGCGGCGCTCGGCTGCCTCAAGCGTGCCCAGTACATACTCGCCGGCTTGGGTCTGCAAGTCGTCGTAAGCTCCGCTGCCCATCGGCGGTTCCGGGCTTGTATCGTTGCTCATTGCATGCACTCCCGCAGGGCGCGCAGTCCGCGTTGTATCCAGGCCTTCACGGTACCCAGCGGCGCTTGCACCCGCTGCGCAATCTCGCCATGGGTACAACCGTCGATGTAGGCGTACAGCAGGCAACTGCGACGGGTCGGCTCCAGCCCGTCAAGGCAGTGGCCAAGGCGGCCCAGCGCAGCGTGCCGCGCCAATTCATCGCCGCTGGTGTTCCACGCCGCAAGCGCAGCCTGGGTGTCATGGTGTGCAGCGGCGGGCTCGTCCAGGGTTGTCTCGCGGGCGCTGTCCCGCACCCGGTTGAGTGCTGCATGCCGCACCACGCTATAGATCCAGCCTCTACCGGCCCCGCGGCTGGCATCAAAACTGGATGCACGGCTCCAGATGGACACAAAGGCGTCATGCAGCACATCTTCTGCGGCGGCACGGTCACGCACGATGCGCAAGGCCACGCCAAGCAAATAGCGCGATTCGCGCTCATAGATGCGCCGTAAGGCATCGCGGTCACCGTGCGCGCAGGCCATCAGGGCTGCGTCATGGTCGAAGGCGTCGTCGTTGAGGGTGGAGGGCAGCACGAAGAGAGGAAGGGTCCAGGGACGTAGAGGACGTAAAGGGCTTTCCTTCCCCAGTGTATCCGTGCCGTCCCCAAGGCTTACATGGGCTTCCAGAAAATGTAGTCAGCCTGGTACTTCACTACGGCTTTCTGGCCCTTGGTGGCATCGGTACAGGGCTTGTCTGCCGGCGCCACACCGCCCTGCAGAGCCACACGTTGGATGTAGCTCACGCCCACCAGCTCACCGCTGCCCATGGCCGGATTCGCCTTGACCAATTGGTAGGGCAGATTGCCAGGGCCCGAAGGCGCCACGGCAAGCTGTGTCGCAGTGAGCTTGGAGCCATCATTGGCGACCCAGGTGGCAGGGGGGCCGAAATAGCGGCCTACCGCCTTGCCCGCGCGGCTTTTCAGCACGGCTTCCGGGCCGACGAAGACCCATTCGGTCTGCCCGGGCATCCCGGCCTTGTCCTTGCATTCATAGGTGATGTCGCCGCTGCCCACGGTTTCCCAGGCGACTTTGTGACCCGCAGGGACCTGGATGGGGGCGGGCAGCGAAGCTTGCGAAAACGTGCTGGCTGGCTGGTGCATCGTGCCGCAGGCAGTGAGCAGGGCCGCAGCTCCTGCAACGGTGGCGAGGACGGCGAGGCGGGGCGCAGTGCGTGTGGTGGACATTTCGGCTCTCCTGACAGGGTGGTTGAAGGACTTGATCAGCAGTTTTTTTGTTCTGCTGCAGGTACTACCCGTCAGCGAGCGGTTTGGATGCAGGGGATCAAAAAATATTTTTTCCTGCGAATCCGTCGCTGCGACACCCATTGCTGGTCCACGCCTCTTTCCGAGCCGCAGTGGGCTGGCGTTTGGTAGGCAGCGCTTCAGAGGGCCGCTGCCCGTGGTTCGCAAGGCGCCTGCGCTGCAACCGGCCAGGTACTCCCTGAAGCTGCTGCAAGGGCTGGCCTTGAGCCCGTTGCAGCAGCTAGCCCTTGCCCTTACTTAGGCAGCAGCACCTTGTCGATCACATGGATCACCCCATTGGACTGGTAGACGTTCGGTATGGTCACCGTGGCCGTGCCGCCTTTTTCGTCGGTGAGCGTGATCTTCGAGCCCTTGGCCTTGGCCACCAGCGTGCCACCGCTGACGGTCTTGATGCTGGCCATGCCCTTGCCGTCCTTGACCATCTTGCCCAGGGCCGCGGCATCCCATTTGCCTGCGACCACGTGGTAGGTAAGTACCGTTGTCAGCGTCCCCTTGTTCTCGGGCTTCAGCAAGGTATCCACCGTACCGGCAGGCAGGGCGTCAAAAGCGGCATTGGTGGGGGCAAACACCGTGAAAGGGCCGGGCCCCTTCAAGGTCTCCACCAGCCCCGCCGCCTTGACCGCCGCAACCAGCGTGGTGTGGTCCTTGGAGTTGACCGCGTTGTCGATGATGTCCTTGGACGGCAGCATGGGGGCACCGCCGACCATGACATCCGCCATGGCGGCCACCGAAGTGGCGGACACCACGATAGCCAGACCGAAAGATGCCAGTGTGCGTGTGCTGTGAATCGAAGTCATGGAAAGCTCCTGGGAAGGTGGAACAAACGCCGCGATGCTGCGGCTGATGTGAATACGCTGCCCAGGCACGACTGGATTCAGAAATTTCAACGCACCTTGTTTTCTTTGGCTCCTGATTGGCGTCCGGTTGGGTGTGCTCTGCACGCACCAAACCGTGGGCTGCGAAATTGAGCCATCAAGACGAGGGCAGCAGGTTCTGCCCTCGTCTTGGTGGAGATATGTCTTGGCATCCGGCAGCGGCTCGGTTGCGTGTGTGCCAATGCTGGCGGTGGATAGCCGACAGCAGCCTTCAGCGGTGGCGGCTGTCGACCCTGAGCCGCCTCCAGCTAGAAGCTCGAAAGCCGTCACTCATTAGCCAGCACGGCCTGAAAAACATCGGCTTACTGCCGCGCCCCATATCACGCGATGCCGCAAACCGTGCCATTTCACAAATAGGCCTGTTCGGTGCGCAGGCTATAGTGTTTGTAACGAATTCGCTCACGGACCTGGTCCCGCAACCGTGTGGCGCGCAACACAGGGGGGGGCGGCGGGTTTCATGGCTAAATTTAATACTTTATTTTCATACAGCATGTATGCCGAAGAGCTTGGCTACAAGCCCCTTTCCGCGTTCTTTTCGTGCCAATTTAGACCGCAAACGCCAGATATGGCCTGCGGCTTGGTGCCGTCTAAAGTACGTTAGCCGTCATGAATGTCAAAGACCTCCGCGATTGGTTGCAACTGCTCTTTGTTGTGCTGGGCGGCTTTGTAGCCCTTGCGGCCTATCTTCAGAATCTTCGTCAGCGGAGGGTCGAGAACGCACTGAAGTTCATTGGTCTTTTCCGCGATGGTTTGCGCGAGAAAGATCTTGAGCATTGGCAAGATCTGTTCATACGAAGCAGCGAGTCTGCAGGAGCAAAGCCAGGCACGTTTGCGACCGAAGACGGGAAGTACGCTTCCGTCGGGGAGTATTTTTCAGAGGAGAGTGGTGATGGCCACGCCATTTCTCGAATACGCTGCGCCAAGCATCTATGCGTTTTTCAAGAAGTACGGTAGTCAAGCAAAGTCTTGGCCGCATCGAATGTTCGCTTACATCGAATGACGGCTAACCCTTCCATCGAGAGGACGCTTTCCGGCCTACGGCCTCCAAGCACCTCTCATGTCAAACGTTAGGCCTCAAGAAATGCATTGCAGTCCGCTTAGTTGGTGGAAGTCCGATATGGGAAACGTGGCACCTGTTGGCCATGCGCTTCGGCAGTACATGCGATCTAACTGGATTCGTTTTCATTCGCTCCCAGGATCCAAGCGATACCCTGAGTCTGAGCTTGAGGTTCACGAAGTCATTTCTCGTCACTGCCAAATTGCTAGCGAGCTGTTTGTTCCCGGCGAGCAACTCTATGCGTATCAGTCGCGATACCCGCTGTCCCGGCGCGAGACGAATGCGCGGCAAAGCATTGCTGGGCGGCAGTTGCGAGAGGCTAGTTTGGAATTCCCAGTCAACCCTGAGACCGTCGCGAGAGAAGACGACGACGTCCTTGTCACGCGCGCACTGGTTACAACGTGGAAACCAGATTTCTACGACCGGCTTGTTCAAGAGATCGCCCATGATTTGGAATATATGGTTACGCTAGTGTCTCCAGCGTCCAAGAACGTTTATTGTCCATACGATGGAGGCATGGATATCTTCGTCTTTTCTCGTGGCGTTCCAGAACTGGAGGCGAAGTTCTCTGCATGGCTTTCCGGCAGGCCCGACAGGCTATGAGGCCTAACCATTCGCTCAAGCGGACTCGTGTCGGCAAGCCGCCCCTAGCGGCTCAGCTTCAAGGTTGAGCGTCCGCTTTTACTCGCAACCACCGCCCGCTTCTGGCCGGATGCAGTCGGTCACAAAAATTCGCTCCCACGTAGATACATCGCATTGCCATCGCATCCCACAATGCCACCTCATTCTGGGAGAGCTGCGCGGTGTACAGGGTGTGGAGGCCGGGGTGCAGGTGCATGGGCGGGCTCAGCCACTCCAGGCACACTTGGTTCCTATCTTCATGGAGCCTGTGCCCTGAACCTGGTCAGAATCGCCCGCTCAGCCTGAGCGTCGGGGGAAATGCCCGCTTCAGCCGCTGATGGTTCTCCGGAACGATGTCCTTTTGCACCCAATGTTGCAGCCGGAATCAGGCTGCGTCCGGCAAACCCCACTCCGCCGCAGCGGCGGCATGGATCGCGGTGGTGTCGAACAGCGGCACGCTCGCATCCTGCTGGCCCACCAACAGCGAAATCTCCGTGCAGCCCAGGATGATCCCTTGGGCTCCACGCGCGACAAGGCGCCGCATCACGTCGCGGTAGGCCTGGCGCGAAGCGTTTTCCACGCGGCCGAGGCAGAGCTCTTCGTAGATCACGCGATGCACCAGATCGCGGTCTTCCTGATCGGGCACAAGCACTTCGATGCCGTGCCGCTCCGCAAGGCGGCCGCGATAGAAATCCTGCTCCATCGTGAAGCGCGTGCCGAGCAAACCGATGCGGGACAGGCCGGCTTGGCGGATTTCCGCTGCGGTCGGGTCTGCGATGTGCAAAAGCGGAATCGCCACGGCCGCCTCGATGGCTGACGCCACCTTGTGCATGGTGTTGGTGCACAACACGATGACATCCGCACCGGCACGCTCCAGCGCCTGCGCCGCGTTGGCGAGCAGGGCGCCCGCTGCCTCCCAATCACCCTGGTGCTGCAGGCGCTCGATCTCGGCGAAATCCACGCTGTACAGCACCACCTTGGCAGAGTGCAGCCCGCCCAGCCGCGCCTTCACTGCTTCATTGATGTGGCGGTAGTAGGGAATGGTGGATTCCCAGCTCATGCCGCCAAGTAGACCGATAGTTTTCATGGGATTCGGGATCGCGAACACGTATGGCGTTGATATGGCGCCGCATGGTGTGAAAGCGCCAATCGAAGAATGCTTGTCTGGATGCTATCACCGCTGCATGGAGCGGCCGGAGCCGGAAACGGCCCGCTGTGGGGGCTGGTGGCCAAGCGCTCCATGTCGCGCGTCCCTGAACGCAGCGACTGGATGGTGCGGCCTTCACACCGGGCATCTGCTTGTGCGGTGCATGGCCACGGCGCACTGTCGGCCAGGAGCAGACCTTCGCAACGAAGCTTTCGACCCATGTTAGAAAGCACGATGACGAAAGTAATGCATCTGGATCAAAAAAGCTGGCTCCATCGCAGCGATGCGATACAGGGAATGGAGCGCATTGAGGCTTTTTTCCAGGGCAATGCCTACGGCATGCACCGACACGACACTTATGCCATTGGCTGCACGATGGCCGGAGTGCAAGCCTTCCACTACCGGGGCGCCCACAGACAGAGTCTGCCAGGCCACACCATGGTGCTGCATCCCGACGAGGCGCACGACGGCCAAGCGGGAACGGATGACGGATTCCACTACCGCATGATCTATGTGGCTCCTGCACTGATTCAGGAGGTGCTCGGAGGCCACGCGCTTCCCTATATTGAAGGCGGCATCACGCAATCCCCGCGTGTTGAGAGCGCCACCAGAGCCGTGCTGGACCAGCCACTCGGGGCAAGCAATTCCATGGAAGAAACCGACGCCATCGTGGAGCTTGCGCTCGCGCTCCATGCCGAAGCGGGCGGCACGG
>Ga0308157_10003781_pt1 | contig 21250 bp, 15 predicted proteins | sample PhyBR1_FD_201035 | JGI IMG/M metagenome (GOLD analysis project Ga0308157, IMG submission 201035) | Phyllosphere microbial communities from UC Gill Tract Community Farm, Albany, California, United States - DLSLB.R1 | ecosystem: Host-associated > Plants > Phyllosphere > Unclassified | place: USA...
TTAAACACTATCAATTAACCAAACTTTAAACCACATGAGTATTAAACAATTATCTGAGAAAAAAGATAAGTACTTTGTATTTTTCTTTTTCCTGAATTTTTTGCTGTGCAGTTCTATATACGCACAGACAACCATAGAAGGAAAGATTACCGACGCGACAGGTATGTCGCTGCCAGGGGTAAACATTAATGAAAAGGGAACTAAAAACGGAACTTCGACAGATTTTGAAGGAAGTTTCAAAATTAATGTATCAAGCAGTAAAGCGACCTTAATAATTAGCTATTTAGGATTTCAGACACAAGAAGTTAATGTTGCTGGAAAGACTAAAATCAATGTAAGTTTAGCAGAACAATCAAACGCATTAACAGAAGTTGTGGTTGTAGGATACGGTTCTGTAAAAAAGACAGATCTTACAGGATCTGTTAGTACTATTAGTGCTGCGACTATCACAGAAAGAAATACAATCAATCCTTTAGAGGCAATTCAAGGTAGTACGCCTGGGGTTCAGATTTCGTCTTCATCAGGACGTGCAGGAGATGGATTTAAAGTAGTAATTAGAGGAAACAATTCTCTAATTGCAGACTCCAATAACCCAAGTGTAGTTGGTTCTTCGCCTTTATACGTGGTAGATGGTGTGCCAATGGATGGAATCGATTTCTTAAATCCACAGGATATTGCCAGAATGGATGTTTTAAAAGATGCTTCTTCTGCTGCAATTTATGGTTCTAGAGGATCAAACGGGGTTATCATTGTTACTACAAAAAGCGGAACTAGCGCAAAAGCTGGAATCAGCGTAACTTTTGATACTTCTTACGGAAATAAAATTGCGACTAGATTGCCAAAAATGATGACTGGAGAAGAGTGGTGGAAATTTCACCAAGTTGCTTATATGAGTGCAACGCCTCTTACACAAACGCCAGCTCAATTAGCATCTTTAGCTGGAAACCAAAGTCCATTATTGGTTTCTCGTGCCAATAGCGGTTACAATTTTGACTGGTATAACGCTGTACTTAAATCTGGAATGACAGAGAATAATTATTTAAATATTTCTGGGCGTTCAGATTCTGGTTTAAGCTATAACTTAGGATTCGGAATCCAGAGTGATCGTGGTCTTATTGAAAATGATGCTACAGATAAATACTCTTTTAAATTAGGCTTGAACCATAAAATAAATGATAAATTTTCTACAGGAGTAAACGTTACAATTGCAAGATTAGACAATCAATTAGGAAGTGATTTGGCGATGCAAGACGCATTCAGATTAAGTCCATTAATGTCTCCTTGGGCAATTGATGCAAATGGAAATGAGCAAATTGGAACTTTGTTTTTTCTACCAGGTAAATTAACTTATCCTAATGGTGCTTGGGCTATCAATAAAACTTCAACAGTTAATCCTTTAATGGAGATTGCAAATTCTTCTCAAACAGAAAAAACATGGCAAACTGTAGGAAATGCGTATTTCCAATATCAGCCGCTAAAATGGCTTTCGTTTAAAACAACTTTTGCTGCGGGAATTATGGATACCCAAAATTCTAAAGCTTACACAGCACAAACAAATGCAGGGGTAACCTTAAACGGAAAAAATTCAGCAACTTTAGAAAACATAAACAACTTCAATTACACTTGGGATAATCAAATCGATTTGAAACATACATTCAATGAAGTTCACGATGTAAGTGTTTTATTATTGCAGAGTTTGTATTCAAATACAGACGAAAACTCTTATATGTATTCTAATAGTCAGCCTTTTGATGTTGGAACAGATAATATGGGTTCTGGTGCGCAAACGAGTTATGTAATAAAATCGGCTTTTGCGAAAAACACCTTAAACTCTTATGCAGTACGTTTAAACTATGCATTTAAAGACAAATATTTGATTACCGCTTCTACAAGATGGGATGGTTCGTCTGTTTTATCTGAAGGTAACAAATGGGAAAGTTTCCCATCATTAGCCTTAGGATGGAAACTTAGTAAAGAATCATTTTTAGCAAATAGCTCAGTTGTTTCAGATTTAAAATTACGTGCTAGTATTGGTTACACAGGAAATGATAACGTAGCTCCTTATACATCTCAAGCACTTTTAAACCAACAGACATTCTATGCACAAGGTTCAAATGTTATTCCCGGATGGCAGTCAGAAAACTTAGCAAATCCAAATCTAACTTGGGAGAAAACAAGAGAATACAACTTGGGTCTTGATTTTGGATTCTTAAAAAATAGAATTACAGGTAGTGTAGATGTATACGACAGATTATCAGACAATTTGATTTACAAACAGCAATTGCCAGCTGAGACAGGTTGGAAAAATACGTTTGCAAATGTTGGATCTGTTAGCAATAAAGGTATAGAAGCTTTATTGACTACTAAAAACATTAAGTCTGGAAAAGTAACTTGGGAAACGACTTTTACTTTTACTAAAAACGTAAATAAATTAGAGTCAATTTACAATCAGGACAAAGTAAGTGATATTGGAAACAAATTAATACTTGGTGCGCCATTAAACCCAAATTACAATTATGTTTATGATGGAGTTTGGCAAGAAAGCGAAGCGGCTCAGGCAGCATCTTACGGAATGGCTCCTGGACAGGCAAGACCAAAAGATTTAAATGGAGATGGTAAATTTAACCAAGATGATAGAACAGTAATTGGAAATCCAAACCCAGAATGGCAAGGAAGTTTATATTCTAAATTAGTTGTAGGACAATTTGATTTTAATTTCTCAGTCTTAACAAGCCAAGGGCAAACTGTTTTAAGTACTTTCCACCAAAACTTTGCTGATGTAAGCGATAGAGGACGTCAAAAAATAGCAATGGATTACTTTATTCCAACAAATGGTACAGGAATCGAGGCTAATGCAAATACTACAAACCCAAGACCAGGACCTGTTGCAACAGGTGCAGGAGCCTATTGGTCTTCTCTTTTTGGGTATTATAGAGATGTTTCTTACGTGAAAATCAAAAATATATCTTTAGGTTACACTTTAGATTCTGAATTATTGAAAAAACTAAAAATTTCTAATTTCAGAATTTATGTGAATGTTCTAGATCCATTTGTGTTTACAGATTTTGATGGTTACGATCCAGAATGGGCAGCTTCTCCTTTTGGGGTAAACCGTCCAGCGGCAGTAACTACACAATTAGGATTAAGTGTTAAATTTTAATAAAGATATTCAAATGAAAAAAATATTAGTAATGATAGGAATAATCGCTGCAGCTGTAAGTTCTTGCAGTGATTATATTGAAGAAGATAGCCGCTCATTTGTACCGGCAGACGCAACATATAAAACAGCATCAGGATTTCAGTTATTGGTTAACACAAATTATGCTTGGCTGAAAGGAATTTATGGCGGAAACCCATGGCTTTTTGAAGCAGGAACCGATATGTATGCTGAAGGAAGAACTCCAGAACCAGCAGGATTAAGCCAGTATACACTTTTAATTCCTTCGTCAGACAACGTAGCCGATTTATATACTTCTTGTTATCAGCAGATTCAAGCGGTAAATAAGACTGTATATTATTCTACAATTACAGAACAAACACCAAATTTAAATACACTTGTTGGTGAAGCACGTTATTTAAGAGCCAATGCTTATTTCTTATTAGTGCAGACTTATGGCGGTGTGCCAATTGTTTTGGATAATATTACCACTCCAGTTTTATCTTTTACAAGAAATACTGCCGAAGAAGTATATACACAAATTATTGCAGATTTAGATTTTGCTTTAGCGAATGTTGGAACTACGGCTTATGGTACTACGGGAAGAGTAAATAAAAGAGCAGTAAACGATTTGTTGGCAAAAGTGTATTTAACAAGAGGATATGAAACTTTTGCGAAAGCTGATGATTTTTCTAAAGCAGCAGCTTATGCCGATGCAGCAATTGCAGGCCAGACTTTAGCAATTGCATTCGACCAGCTATTTAAACCAGGAAATGATTTAAATGCAGAAACTATTTTTTCTGTGCAATATGATAAAGCCTCTACAAGTACAGATCCAACAAAATTGGGTAACAACCAGTTCTACTATTTCAGTTCTTATTTAGGAGGAGCAGAAACGGGAGCTCCATTAAGAAGTTACAATTTATGTCCTACCGATTATGCCTTAGGCTTATATGAAAAAGGGGATGCAAGATGGAATGCTACTTTCATGACCGAAATTTTAGAAGGACCGGAAACGACAAACGGAGTTACAAAAACTATTTTATACTATCCGTACTACAGAAGTTCAAATCCGTCTTCTTTAAAAATAAGACATTTTTACGAGCCAAAATGGTTTACAGCGGCAGATAAAACAGCTTACATGACAACGAATGCTTCTAGATTAGCTTCGACATTTGTTTACCATCCTTGGGGAGAATATTCTGCAGCTCATACGCTAATTAAAAACTTAGACTGTTATACTATTCCAGTTAAGAAATTTGACGATCCAGATCCAACAACTCCATCAAGTACGGGGCCTGTAAGTACAAGAGATATTATTGTTTCTAGACTTGGAGAAACGTACTTAGTTGCAGCAGAAGCTTATTTAAAAGCAGGAAACCCAGGAACAGGATTAGCTCGTTTAAATGAAGTAAGAAGAAGAGCAGGTGTTGCCAATGCAACTGCAGCTCAATTTAATATCGACTATATCTTAGACGAAAGAGGACGCGAACTATTAGGAGAATACAAACGCTGGTTCGACTTAAAACGTACAGGAACTTTAGTTGCAAGAGCTTCAGCTCATAATTATAAAATTAAAGAAGCAAATTTTGTTGGTATAGACGGAAAACTTAAAATTTTAAGACCAATTCCACAATCAGCTTTAGATTTGAATCAGAATAAAGATTTTCCTCAAAATCCTGGTTATTAGTAATTTGTTAGTTTTTTGAGAACTATGTTTTTTGAAGTAGTTAAAAAGGGGTTTGACTATTGGTCGAACTCCTTTCTTAACTAAAAAGTAAAGATTAAAAATGCAAAAAATTAAATTAATCTTAGTGTTGTTTTTTAATGTCCTTGTAATGCAAAGTCAGCAGTACCAGGTAGATACGTCGTATACTATAAAAAGCACTTATGCTAAATTAATTAAGAAGCATCCGTTTATTACAATTCCAGAAATAAAAACAAATCCAGATGTCAAAGAAATGTTCAATCAGGTTTACAATAAAGAGCAAGATCGTGTTTTGCATTTTGATGCTTTTATAAACACAAAAAAGAAAAAAAATCCGGCAGTTATTCTAATTCACGGCGGAGGTTGGAGATCGGGAAACAAAAGCCAGATGCAGTTTTTAGGAAAAGAAATTGCAGCAAAAGGCTATTCTTGTTTTGCAATCGAATACAGATTATCATTAGAAGCAAAATATCCTGATGGTGTTATTGATGTCAAGAATGCGATAAAATTTATTAAGGACAATGCGGCGAAATTTAATGTAGATCCAAACAAAATTGCGGTTTTAGGCTGTTCTTCGGGAGGGCAAATGGCAGCTTTGATTGGTACAACAAATAATTATCCGCTTTTTGAAGATAAAAATTTCAAAAGCCATTCTTCTTCAAAAGTCCACGCTATAATAGATGTTGATGGAGTTTTGGCATTCAAGCATCCAGAATCATCAGAAGGAGATATGGCAGCATTTTGGCTAGGAGGAAAATCAGATGAGATACCAGAAAATTGGAAAAATGCTTCTGCACTAAGTCATACAGACAAAAATACGCCACCCGTATTATACATCTGCAGCAGTATTCCGAGATTTCATGCCGGAAGAGATGATATGATTAAGATTTTGGATAAATATAAAATCTATAATGAAGTGCAGACTATTCCAGATTCGCCACATTCATTTTGGTTTTATGATCCTTGGTTTACACAAACAATCACGTACAGCGTACGATTTTTAGATAAAATTTTTAAATAATTTAGAATACAGAAATGAAAGCAAAAATCACCACAGCAATTTTATTTTTCGCGGGTTTAACTGCCATAAACGCGCAGAAATACGATATTAAGACGAACAAAACTTACGCCGAAATATCTGCAAAAACAGACGGAAAATGGGAAGGAAGAAAGTATAAAGGCGGAACTGTTTTTAAAAATGTGGACCGATTAAAATTGGCTCCTGAACATACAGATCACTCTTTCGACATTCGTTACGAAGGACCAGGCTGGGAAAACAACAGAATTGGATACCGTTTGTACTTAGACTGGAGAAATGCTATCGATATCTTCGGAAAAAAGACTTCAGAGAATATTCTTCCACTTGTAGGGCAAGACGGATTTGATTCTTATCACAATATGAGCGATTGGGGAGCTGATATTTTAAAAGCAGGAAAAGGAATCGGAATTGGTTCTATCGATCGTTATTTAAACAGCGAAAAATTGCACTTCCGTGAAGTAGATTCAACAATTGCAACAGTAGCTAATAAGGCGAAGGAATCTACAGTAAAAGTAAATTACTATGGATGGAAAACAGCTTCAGATAAAATTGATTTTATTTCAGAATTGACAATCAAACCAGATCAGCTTTATACACAACATACAATTAAAGCTTCGCAAGCAATACAAGGAATTTGTACAGGAATTGTAAAGACAAAAACGGGTGAATTGCTTAAAAAAGAAAGTAAAAATAAAAAATGGGCATATTTGGCAACTTACGGAGAACAATCTTTGGTGCCAGACAAGTTAGGAATGGCAATTTTTTATGAAATTAGTACTATCGAAAATATTGCAGATACAGATTTAGATTATCTTTTAGTTTTTAAACCAACTACAAAAGCAGTGACTTTTTACCTTTTAGGTGCTTGGGAACAAGAAGTAAACGGAATCAAAACAAAGGAAGAATTTGCACAATATTTAGACAAACAATTAGAAGTACTGAATAAAAAAGGCAAAATGTAATTTTATGCGTAAATCTCTTTCTACAAAGTTCATTTTTGGAAATATTCTGGTTTTACTGCTGATTTTTGGAAATAAAATCAATGCGCAAAATCAAACAAGTACAGAAAACAATGTCATTCCCTACGATTTAAAATGGTCGGGACGAACAGCACTTTCTGTTTTAAATAAATATCCGAATGCTTGGCAGCTTGACGGAAATGAAAAGCCAAAATGGGATTATAAAATGGGTTTTGTATTGTCGGGATTTGAAAAATTATATCAAAAAACAAACAATAAAAAGTACCTGAATTACATCAAAGAATATGTTGATGGAATGATTGACAGTACGGGAAATATCAAAAAATATGATATCAAGGAGTATAATATTGATTGTTTAAATCCGGGAAAACTGCTGTTTAATTTATATGATATAACAAAAGATTCTCGCTATCTGAAGATTATTGGGCAGCTTAGAAATCAGTTAGAAAGTCAGCCGAGAACACCAAGCGGAGGATTTTGGCACAAACAGATTTACCCAAACCAAATGTGGATTGACGGTTTGTATATGGCTGAACCTTTTTATGCGCAGTTTACCGTTAAGTACGAAAAGGGAAAAAGTCTGGATGATATTGCGAAACAATTTGAATTGGTTCAGAATTATCTTGTGGATCAAAAAACTGGTTTGGTTTACCAAGCTTGGGATGAAAGTAAAGAGATTGCGTGGGCAGATAAACAAACGGGAACTTCGCCTACAATCTGGGGAAGAGGAATTGGATGGTACATGGTGGCGCTGGTTGAAACGTTAGATTATTTCCCGAAATCGCACCCAAAACATAAAGTTCTGGTGGAGTATTTGAATCAGATTGCCAAAAATGTGAATCAATACAAAAGCGATATAGGACTTTGGTATCAAGTTGCTGATAAACCAGAATTGTACGGAAATTATGTAGAACCATCAGCTTCTGGAATGATTATTTATGCTTTTGCAAAAGGTGCCAATAAAGGCTATTTGGCTTCAAGCTACAAAACCACAGCTAAAAAATCATTTGACAGTTTTGTAAAGGAATTTGTGAAAGTAGATAAAAAAGGAGAAGTGAATGTTTTGAATGTTTCATCAAATGTAGGTTTGGGCGGAAAACCATTCCGTGATGGAACAAACTATTATTATCTAGTTTCTAAAACAAAAGAAAACGGTGCAATTGGATTGGGGGCTTTTTTATTAAGTGCAATCGAATTAGATAAATAAATGTTTTTTATGGATAAAAAGAGAAAATATTTTGGTTTACTGTTTATAATTATGGGGCTGCTTTTTTCATTTATGAATGCAAGAGCTCAAGAAACGACAATTGTTATATCTAAAGACTTGAAGTGGTCTGAAAGAATGGCTCTTTCTATTATGAAGCGTGACCCAAAAGCTTGGCAGATTGATAATAACGAAAAACCAAAATGGGATTATAAGCTTGGTCTTATTATGACTGCTTTTGAGAATCTGTACAATAAAACACAAAATCCAGTTTATTTCAATTACGTTAAAGAGTACTACGAGACAGTTATAAACAATTCTGGCGATATTCTAAATTATAAACTAGAAGATTACAATATTGATTATATAAATGCTGGAAAAGGACTTTTTGAAATTTATAAACAAACCAAAGATGATCGTTATCTTAAAGCGTTACAGCTTTTAAGAAAACAATTGGAAACGCATCCGAGAACAAATTCAGGTGGTTTTTGGCATAAGAAAATTTATCCAAATCAGATGTGGCTGGATGGATTGTATATGGGAACTCCTTTTTATGCACAATATACAGCTGAGTTTGAGCAAAGAAAAAGTTTTGATGATATTGTAAAACAGTTTGAGCAGATTCACCAGCATACTTTAGATCCAAAAACGGGTCTTCTTTTTCATGCTTGGGATGAAAGTAAAAAAATGGATTGGGCGAATAAAGAAACCGGAACATCTCCCAATTTTTGGTCTCGATCTATAGGCTGGTACATGATGGCTTTGGTTGATGTGTTGGACTTTATGCCAAAAGAACATCCGAAAAGAAAAGAACTTATCCAGTATTTGAATGAGATTTCGAAAGCTGTTGCAAAATATCAAGATAAATCAGGATTATGGTATCAAGTTACAGATGCTGGAAATAGAAAAGGAAATTACCTTGAAGCATCTGGTTCTGAAATGTTTGTTTATGCATTTGCAAAAGGAGTAAAAAAAGGGTATTTGCCAAAAAGCTATAAAAAAATGGCAGAAAAAGGATTCGACGGAATTACAAAAAAACTCGTTACAGTAGATCCAGACGGAGAAATACATATTACTCAAGTTTGTGCCAGTGCAGGGTTAGGTGGAAATCCTTATCGAGATGGTTCTTACGAATATTATATAAGCGAAAAAATAAAAGTAGATAATTCGCATGGATTAGGTCCTTTTATTTTAGCGGCAGTTGAATTAGAAAAATAGTAGAATTTAAATAAATTTTGAAATGAAAAATAGTAGAAAGCAAAGTTATTTTATGTCGATTTTGATGGCTTGTTTTATGACCATTACAAGTTGTAAAGTAACATCGCAGGAACCAGCAAAAGAGATTGTGATTGGGAAAAATGCAAAATGGTCTGATAAAATGGCCTTGACATTGATGAAACGCCATCCAGAGGCATACATGATCGACGACGCTAAAAAACCAAAGTGGGATTACGTTCACGCTTTAGTATTGCATTCAATTGAAGAATTATACAAAAAAAATCCAGACCCTAGATACAAAGCTTATATAAAAGGGTATGTGGATAATTTGGTGCAACCTGACGGAAACATTAATACATACGAATTTGATAAATTCAATATTGACTTAGTATTGCCAGGACGTTTGCTTTTTGATGTTTATGCCTATACAAAAGAAGATAAATATTTAAAAGCATTGCAACTAATTCGCAAACAGCTTACAGAACAGCCAAGAACACAAAGCGGAGGATTCTGGCACAAACAAATTTATCCAAATCAAATGTGGTTGGATGGTTTGTACATGGGAGAGCCATTCTACGCAGAATACACAGCTAAATTCGAAAACGGAAAAAGCTTTGATGATATCGCGAAACAATTCGAATTGATTCAGCTTAAAGCAACAGATCCAAAAACGGGATTATTATACCACGGATGGGACGAAAGCAAACAAATGCCTTGGGCAAATAAAGAAACAGGAAACTCTCCAAACTTCTGGTCTAGATCTTTGGGCTGGTATGTAATGGCTTTGGTTGATGTTTTAGATTACATGCCAAAAGATCATCCAAAAAGAAAAGAGTTGATTCAGTATTTAAACAATGTTTCTGAGGCTTTACTAAAATTCCAAGATAAATCTGGATTGTGGTATCAAGTTACAGACAAAGGCGGTGAAAAAGACAATTATTTAGAAGCTTCTGGATCTGCAATGTTTTCATATGCTTTTGCAAAAGGAGCAAACAAAGGATATTTGCCAGCTAAATTTAAAAAAGCAGCCAACAAAGCTTTTGACGGGTTAACAACTGTATTAATCAAAAAAGTAGATCAAGATGGAGGAATTACGCTAACAAACTGTTGCCAAGTGGCAGGTTTAGGCGGGAATCCATATCGTGATGGATCTTACGAATATTACGTAAACGAAAGAAAAAAAGACAATGATCCTAAAGCAACAGGGCCATTTATTTTGGCCGCTTTGGAATTGAACAGATAATTTTTTTAAAGTTATGAGTTTGGAGTTATGATGCTCTACTTTGTCTTGCTGAGCGAAGTCGAAGCATCGCAAAGAAATTACTCACAGAAAAAACAAGTGACAAACCCGACAGGTTTCTAAAACCTGTCGGGTTTAAATAAAAAAAACAGTTAAAAATGAAAAATATAAAAATCATCCTATTTCTTCTTTCCATTTTTTGTTTCCAGAAGAATACCGCACAAGTCTGGACGCCAGATAACGGAGACGGAACATACACCAATCCGATTATTCATGCCGATTATTCAGATCCAGATGTTGTTCGCGTAGGCGATGATTATTATATGACAGCTTCTTCTTTTAATTGTATTCCAGGGTTACCGATTTTACATTCAAAAGACTTGGTAAATTGGAAAATTATAAGCTACGCTTTAGCTAAACAGCCTCCATTTGAAACCTACAATAGCGTACAGCACGGAAACGGAGTTTGGGCGCCAAGCATCAATTATCACAACAACGAATTTTACATCTATTATCCAGATCCAGATTTCGGAATTTATATGATAAAAGCTAAAAAAGCAGAAGGTCCTTGGTCTGAGCCACTTTTAGTTAAAGCAGGTGTTGGATTGATTGATCCGAGTCCGCTTTGGGACAATGATGGCAAAGCTTATTTGGTGCATGCTTTTGCAGGAAGTCGTGCTCAAATTAAAAGTTTGCTAGTCGTTTGTAGCATGAATCCAGACGGAACCGTTGTGAATAATGATGAAGTAATGGTTATTGACGGACACGAAAGCGAAGGCACAATTGAAGGGCCAAAATTTTACAAACGAAATGGATATTATTACATTTTTGCACCAGCAGGAGGAGTTCCAACAGGATGGCAGACTGTTTTAAGATCGAAAAATGTTTTCGGACCTTATGAAAAAAAGAAGGTTCTAGAACAAGGTTCGACCGCAATAAATGGGCCGCATCAAGGGGCTTGGGTAACGACTCAGACGGGCGAAGATTGGTTTTTTCATTTTCAAGATAAAGGCGCTTATGGCCGAATTGTGCATCTGCAGCCAATGAAATGGGTGAATGACTGGCCGGTTATGGGAGAAGATTTTGATAAAAATGGAATAGGTGAGCCCGTAACAACGTACAAGAAACCAAATGTTGGCAAAAAATATCCGATTGAAGTTCCAGCAACTTCAGATGAATTTAACGAGCCAAAATTAGGATTGCAATGGCAATGGCAGGCAAATAAACAGACCAACTTTGGTTTTCCAACTAGTTTGGGTTATTTGAATTTGTTTTGCAATACCACAACCAAAAATATTTTTAATGCTCCGAATTTACTCTTGCAAAAATTTCCAGCAGAAGAATTTACGGCGACTACAAAACTGACTTTTAATGCAAGATTAAATGGAGAAACTACTGGTTTGATCGTTATGGGGTTAGATTATAGTTATCTGAATTTCAAAAATGAGAACGGAAAATTATATCTGAATCAGAAAACAGGAACTTTTGATAAAACGGTTTCAGAGACTGAAACCAAGCCTGTATTAATTGAGCAAAATACAATTTATTTAAGAGTAAAAATTAGCAAAGGTGCGATCTGTAGTTTTTCGTATAGTTTAGACGATAAAAATTACCAAACCATAGGAAAAGATTTTACTGCTAAAGAAGGAAAATGGATTGGAGCGAAAGTCGGACTTTTTGCTTTGGGTGAGATAATTAAAAATGATTCGGGGAATGTTGCTGTTGATTGGTTCAGAGTAACAAAATAGGTTGGAAATGATACAGTTTAAAAAACAAATAATGCTTTTTTTATGCCTTTGCAGTTTTGCTGTAAATGCTCAGAATACTTATAAAAGATGGTCAGATGTTATTCGCAAGAGTGATGTCGCTTGGTTTGCAAACGCAGACGCGAAAAGAGTAGCAGAAAATGTACTGCTCTACCAAAGAGATATTGGAGGCTGGCCAAAGAATATTCAAATGCAGGATGAGCTGACCGAAAAGCAGAAAAAAGATTTGATTGCTCTTAAAAAAACAGCTGTAGAAACTACTACAGACAACGGAGCAACTTGTCAGGAAATGCTTTTTATGTCTAGAATGTATGCGCAGGTTAAAGACGAACGTTATAGAGAATCTTTCTTAAAAGGCTTAAATTATCTGCTGGAGGCTCAATATGCAAACGGAGGATGGCCTCAGTTTTATCCGTTAAAAAAAGGATATTATACGCACATTACCTACAATGATGATTCGATGGTTAATATTATGAATGTAATAAAAGCCGTAGCAGACGAATCGGATTATTACAGCATTAAACCTTCGAAAGAAATTGTGGAAGAATGCAGAAAATCATTTGATAAAGGAATCGATTGTATTTTAAAAACACAATACAAGCAAAATGGTGTTTTAACTGCTTGGTGCGCGCAGCATGATGAAGTGACTTTGGCTCCAGCAAATGCAAGAGCTTTTGAATTGGCTTCATTAAGCGGTTATGAATCAACAAAAATAGTATTGCTTTTAATGTCGATTGACAAACCGTCAAGAGAAGTTGTTACCGCTGTAAAAAGTGCGGTAGAATGGTTTCAAAAAACTAAAATTACCAATTTAGAAGAAAAAAGAGTTTTAAACGACGCCGGAAAAATTGTCGATAAAAAAATGATTCCTGCAACAAATGCCAATCCAATCTGGGCAAGATTTATGGATTTGGAAACCAATGAACCTTTCTTTTGTGACCGTGACGGAATTAAGAAAAAATCATTGGATCAAATAGGATCAGAAAGAAGAAATGGCTATTCATGGTATTCAGATGCACCAGAGGAAGTTTTAAAAAAATTTCCAGACTGGGCAGTTAAAAACGGTACAAAAGTAGGGGCAGCCGAAAAGAAAATTGTAGATTATATTACTGTAGCGCAAGATGGTTCGGGAGATTTTACCAAAATTCAGGATGCAATTTATGCAACACCCGCTTTTCCTTATGATAAAGTTACTATTTTTATTAAAAACGGAATCTACAACGAAAAAGTTAGAATTCCGGAATGGAATACTAATGTATTTCTGAAAGGGGAAAGTAAAGAAAATACCATTATTACTTTTGATGATAATTTTTCAAAAATAGCTTTAGGCAGAAATAGTACTTTTTATACCTACACACTTTTGGTTGAAGGGGACGATTTTACGGCATCAAATCTAACGATTAAAAATACTTCTGGTGAGCATGGACAAGCTATTGCGTTGTCTGTTGTAGCCAACCGCGCTAAAATTATTAACTGTAATCTTTTAGGAAATCAAGATACGTTGTATTTGTCTGGAAAAGAGGCAAAGCAATATTTTAAGGATTGTTATATAGAAGGCACAACAGATTTTATTTTTGGAGGCGCAACCGCCTTATTTGAGAACTGTACGATTCACAGTATCAAAAGCTCTTATATCACAGCTGCTTCAACCCCCGAAGGAACTTCGTTTGGTTTTGTTTTCAAAAATTGTAAACTGACTGCAAGCCCAGAGGCAAAAGAGGTATATTTAGGAAGGCCGTGGCGTATTTATGCTAAAACAGTTTTTATAAACTGCGAAATGGGAAAACAAATAAAGCCAGAGGGTTGGGAAAATTGGTCTAAACCAGAAGCTGAAAAGAAAGCTTTTTATGCCGAATACAATTGTAGCGGAGAAGGATTTCAGCCATCAAAAAGAGTAAAATGGTCTTATCAGCTTTCAAAAAAAGAAGCAACACAATATTCGATAGAAAATATCCTTAAAGATAAGATTGCGAATTGGTATTCTCTTTAGTCCCAGTCCCAGTTCTCAGTCGCAGTTTCAGTCGGCACTGAAAACTGGGACTGCGATTGCGACTAGCACGCACTTAAAATAAAAAAACATGAATTTCAAATACTTCTTTCTAATCTTCCTTTCGTGGGCATCATTTGCACAGAATAGCGATTTTCCGTCAGCTAAAGTGGATTCTATTGTGAAACGAATTCAGCTTCCAATAATAACTTCCTATCGGGTTAATGTTTTGACATTAGGTGCCAAAGGCGATTCTATTACAGATAATAAAAAGGCTTTTGATAAAGCAATGGCTTTGTGCAAAAAAAATAAAGGCGGAACAATTATAGTTCCAAAAGGAATTTATAAAATCAACGGACCGATACATTTTGTAAGCAATGTAAACCTTAGAATTGAAAAAGGGGCTAAAATAAAGTTCAGTGATAATCCGAAAGATTATCTTCCAATGGTTTTAACAAGCTGGGAAGGGACGATGTTGTATAATTACAGTCCGCTTATTTATGCTAATAATTGCACGAATATTTCCATTTCTGGAGAAGGAACAATTGACGGAGAAGGAGGAAAGACTTGGAAAACTTTTAAAGCAAAAGAAAACGAAGGTAAAAACCGAAGCCGTGACATGAATCACAACAATACGCCATTAGAGGAAAGAAAATTTGGAGAAGGCTATTTTTTACGACCACAGATGATTCAGTTTTTAAATTGCAAAAACATTTTAGTCGAAAATATCCGAATCGAAAATTCGCCGTTTTGGTGTCTGCATCTTTTAAAATCAGAAAGTATTACCATTCGCGGAATAAGTTACAAATCCTTAAATCACAATAATGACGGAATCGATCCAGAATACGCAAAAGACGTTTTAATTGAAAATGTGACTTTTGACAACGGAGACGACAATGTTGCCATAAAAGCAGGAAGAGATCATGAAGGAAGAGCTAATGCAGCAACGCCTAGCGAGAATATTGTGATACGAAATTGTAATTTTAAAGGACTTCATGGTGTGGTAATCGGGAGCGAAATGTCGGCTGGAGTTCAGAATGTATTTGTAGAAAATTGCAAAACGGCAGGATATTTAAAAAGAGGCATTTATTTAAAAACCAATGCCGATCGCGGAGGCTATATCAAAAATATATTTGTCCAAAATATCCAGTTAGATCAAGTAGAAGATTGTATATACATTACAGCAAATTATCACGGAGAAGGAAAAGGCTATCAGTCAGAGATATCAAATGTATATTTCTCTAATATCACCTGTAACAAAGCGTCAGAATCTGGTATCGTAATTCAGGGATTTGCAGATAAAAAAATCAAGAATATCTCTTTAAAAAACATAGAAATCAAAGAAGCCAAAAATGCGCTCTCGAATGAAAACGCAGAAAACGTTTTAATGACAGATGTTTTTATAGGTAAAAGAGCAACAGTGCCTACAGCAGTTTCAAAACATTAGATTTTTAACCTCATTTTATAGCTAAGCTTTTTTTTAACGCAAAGTGCACAAAGAAATCGCAAAGTTCGCAAAGGTTTAATAAAAAGAGGCAAAGGCTCAAAGATTTAGAGATTCAAAGGCTCAAAGGTTCAGAGATTCAAAGATTCAAAGATTTTTCGTAGAGATGCACTGCAGTTTTGCGTTAAAAAAACACTTCGCAATAAAACCCTCAGCATTAAAAAAAACAAAAGAAAATGAAAAAATATATCTTTCTAGCATTACTTATCACCACAGTAAGTTTTGCCCAAAAAAACTCTTTGTATTGCATTGGAGACTCTACAATGGCAAATAAAAAAGATCCGGACAAAAATCCAGAACATGGTTGGGCTCAGGTATTGCAGCCTTTTTTCAAAGAAAACATAACAGTAATCAATAAAGCGGTAAACGGACGAAGCACGAGAAGCTTTATCAATGAAAAACGCTGGGATTCTGTTTATAACAAACTTAAAAAAGGAGATTATGTTTTTATAGAATTCGGACATAATGATCAGAAAATTGAAGACTCAGCACGATTTACCAATCCGCATACAGCTTACAGATACAATCTGATTCGTTTTGTAAAAGAAAGTAGAGAAAAAGGTGCTATTCCGATATTATTAACTTCTATTTCAAGACGTAACTTTAACGAAAAAGGCGTTTTGGTACCCACACATGGCGATTATCCTTTAGAAACTCGATTGGTCGCAGAGGAATATAATGTGCCTTTTATAGATTTAGAATACTACACCGAATTATTAGAGCAATCTTACGGGCCAGAAAAATCAAAACAGCTTCATCTTCATTTCAAAGCAGGAGAAAATGCATTTTATGACACAGATAAAGCTGATGATACGCACCTTTCCTTGTTAGGAGCAAATAAAATTGCTGAAATTGTAATTAACCAAATTAAGCTTTCGAAAGACGCTTCGCTAAAGAATCTTAAAAGCGGAATTAAGTAAAACGTTTTTAAACTTAAAGTAATTAAAAGAAAGGGGGAATTTGTATTTCCCCTTTTTTGGTTTTTGACATTTCATGTAAAAAGAAGATAAAAAAGTAAAGATTAAAGAAATAAATCTAGCCTTATTTTAATATTATAAAAGCTTCTAAGTCTATTTAAGACTTTTTTGTTGATATACTTTTGTCTTGAATAATATACCTAAGAAGACAAAAAATATGAAAGCGGCTAATTTTTCATTAGAGTTTCAGTTAAATATTTCTGAAATTAGAAAACTTAACAAAATGTACTTTGAACACTTGTTTAAAGAGGGTTTAATCTATGTTTTTTTTGTTGTTGCATTAGTGATGCTTTTTCTTGATTTTATTAATGAAGCCGATTTTTTTCAGTGGCTGATAAGTTGTTTGGTTACACTTGTTTTTTTGGTGATCATTCAATTCTTTTTTCTGGATGCTATATCTAGAACGATTTTTTGCTTAACAAAATGGCTTATCCAGTATAACAAATTTTATAGCAGATATAAACTCACTTTTACTTATTCTGATGTTTGTGTTCGATCTCCGTTAAGAGAATTAAAACATAAATGGACAAAAATTGAAAAAGTTATTTCGACTAAAAATTTCTTATTTCTCTACGTAAAAGAAAGAAATGCTTATATCATTTCTATTTCAAAGAAAGATCACAATTGTCAAGAGATTGAAGAATTGGTTTCATTTGTTGAAAAGCATGTCATGCACGTGATAAAAGTCTAATCCATTTTTAATAATAATATCAAAAAATACCTTATTATGATTGTTTTATGGCTTATTGAAGCTAATGAATGATTGATACAGCTCTAATTTTGCTACATATTTTAGTAGCGAATCCCTCAGTTAATGGAGGAGTTTACTGTTTTAAAAAACAAAAAGATGCAAAAGGAGCGAGTTTTAGTGGTTGATAATCAAGGTTTTTTTCTGAAAATGTTTAAAAGAAAACTTAAAGATGAGTTTGAATTTTTAGAAAAATCTTTTACTGATCAATGTGAAGGGACAATAAATCAATATGATCGAATTATTTATGTAGTCTACAGGAGAGAAGAGTTGCTTAGTTTTTTACAAGAAGAAGAAAAAAGAGCAAATACTTTAGTTTGTTTGTTTAATAGGCAACTTTACAAGAGCTTATCTTTTTTAGAAGAAATCAATAATTTGATTTTGTTTGATGAATCAAAAACTAGTCGTGAAATTTTTAAAGAAGTAAAACTCTTTTTGAAAAAGAAATTAGATTTCAAAAGGGAAAAAAAGACATTGAGGCCATCTAATCCATCACAATCAAAGTTTAATGAATATTACAAAGCAATGTATTTTTTAATGTGAAGTAATTTATTTTATTTTTTATATTTTTTTCGATCATATTATTTGATAGTAATGTGTTTAAATTGCAGGGTAATTGTTGTTCGTTATCCTGCTTTTTATTTATATTAAATTTCATTTTTTTTAGAAGTTTTTGATTTTTAAGTGTTATTATAACAATTAAAAATCTTAAATTGTTCTGAAAAAATAAAGAATAAAGAAAGAATGAAAAAAAGAGTATTATTTTATCTTCCAATTACTTTAGTTACGGTATTATTAGCGAGTTGCAAAGTTTCTCAAAATGTATCAGAAAAAACAATTGTTTTAAAAAATAGTAGTTCTTTGGCGCTCTCGCAAAAAGCAATTTCTATAAAAAGAGAGAATATTGGAGAAAGCAATGTAAAAGGAGCTTTTCCTATTTTAATTTCAAAAACAGATACCATTCCAGCACAGACAAACGATTTGAATGGCGATGGAAAATGGGATGAACTTTTCTTTACAACTGATTTTTCACCAAACGAAGAAAAAATCATTCAGTTAAAATGGTCTGATATAGATCCCAAGTTTACAATAAAAACCAGTGCACGTTTTGGAAAAAGAGAAGGAAAGGATCTTCCTGTTCATCCAGATACACAAGAGGTTTTAATGGCGAATCAGGTTCATAAAAAATTAGGTTATCAAAAATACCAAACAGACGGACCGACTTGGGAGAATGACAAAGTTGGTTTTAGACATTATCTAGATGGAAGAAATTCTAAAGATGTATTTGGGAAAAAGCTTCCAGGGATAACTCCCGAAAACGTTGGTATAAACAGCAAAGGCGCGGTTGAAGATAATTATCACGTGATGTACGATTGGGGAAGAGATATTTTTCCCGTTGGGAATTCTGTTGGTTTAGGCGGTTATGCATTGCTGATTGATAATAAAATAGACCGACTTGGAATTTTAGGCAATGACACCATAAATAATGTAGAAAAGACGACTTTTAAAATTGTAGCAGAAGGACCGGTAAATTCTGTTTTAAGCTACCACTATCAAAACTGGAAAGCCTCTGAAAATCTTTATCAAGTACAGGAAACAACTTCTATTTGGCCTGGAATGTATGGTTATAAAAATACTGTTTCAATAGATGGCATTAAAGGCAAAGAAACATTTTTGGCTGCAATTTCTAATTTGAATAATAAAAATCCGCTACAGGTTATAGAATCTGGAGATTGGATATGTCTAATTCAACACGATTATTTGACTTATGAACGCCAATGGATTTTGGGAACAGCGATTTTAGTTCCTGCAAATATTTATCAAGGTTATATTGAAGCTCCTAAAACAGGACAGCTGACTGATTCGTATTTGGCAAAATTAAAAGTTGATAATAAAAAAGAGATCAGTTATTATGCGATTGCAGCTTGGGAATTGAGTGCCGATAAAGGTTTTAATGATTCTGCATTTTTTACTAATTATGTGACCAATTTAGCCCAACAGCTTTCTGCTAAAATAAAAGTCGAAATAAAGTAATTTGAAACGATAGGCTGTTGTACAAAATGAGAGAGTTTTTAATTGTTTTAGCTTTTATAAGCGGATTGAATTTTTCTTTCTCGCAGCAGGTAACTGATGTTTTTCCTGATGGCACTCCCATCAGCAGCTGGTTTAAAAATGATCAGAAATTGCAATTAAAGGATTTAGGAAAGCAATATCGTATAACAGATTTTGGAGCTAAAAAAGACAGCACAATAATCCAAACGCAAGCCATTCAGGCAATAATTGACCTTGCATCGGCAAATGGTGGCGGTGTAATTGTAGTACCGAAAGGTGTTTTTTTGAGTGGCGCTTTATTCTTTAAGCCTAAAACAGCTTTATATTTAGCCAAAGGAGCAGTTTTAAAAGGCTCAGATAATATTATTGATTATCCAATTATGGCTTCAAGAATGGAAGGACAAAATTTGGATTATTTTCCCGCCTTGGTCAATGCTTATGGGGTAGATCATTTTTCTATTTCGGGAGAAGGAACAATAAACGGAAATGGAAAAAAGTTTTGGGAAGCTTTCTGGAAAAAACGTGGTGAGAATCCTGATTGCACGAATCTTGAAGTCTCTAGGCCAAGATTAATTTTTGTACGGAATTCAAAAAATGTTCAGTTTCAGGATGTAAAATTGATTAATTCAGGTTTTTGGACGAATCACTTTTATAAATGTAATAATGTAAAACTGCTGAATCTTTACATCTTTTCGCCACATATTGAAATTAAAGCGCCAAGTACCGATGCCATTGATCTTGATGTCTGCGAAAATGTTTTGATAAAAAACTGCTATATGTCTGTAAATGATGACGCCATTGCCTTGAAAGGAGGGAAAGGACCTTACGCAGATAAAGATTCAAATAACGGCCCTAATAAAAACATCATAATTGAGGATTGTACATTTGGATTTTGCCATTCGGCTTTAACCAATGGAAGTGAAGCGATTCATAATCGAAATGTAATTTTTAGAAATAGCCAAATAAAAGGTGCTTCTAGAATGTTGTGGCTAAAAATGAGACCAGACACGCCACAGCGATACGAATATATTTTAGTCGAAAACATTCAAGGCGAAGCAGAAACTGGACTTGCCATTTTTGCCTGGCGACAGTTTTATGATTTGAAAAATCGTCAGGATATTCCTTTATCTTATGGCGATCAGATTACTTTAAAAAACATCAATCTTAAGTGCACTAATTTTTATGGTGTGGAAAAAGATCCCAATGTGAGATTGAGTAATTTTAGATTTGAAAATCTAAATATAGAGTCTGTAAAAACTAAGATGGATAAAAGCATTATAGACGGACTTGTTTTAAAGAATGTTTACTTAAACAAGACTCTTATTGAGTAAAATTTTCCTTTTTTGAGGAATTTTTCCGCTCAAAAATTAACAAATAGAAGAGGTATAAGCTATCTTTTTGGATGAAACTAGTTTTAATTTGATACTTTCTGCAGCGTATTAAAACAGTTGTTGTAAAAACACTTTTAAAGTAAGTGGTTGATTGCTAATGTATTGTATTTGCTGGTTTTTAATAAAGAACAGAAGTCAATTTATTGTAAAGGAAATGAATGAAAAACTGCATTAAATTTAACAGCAAAATTGTTGTAACTATCACACAAACTTTTATTTTTGTGGCTTAATTTAACAATATATAAGCATGAAAGATTTATTAGTAAAAATCAACGCCGA
>Ga0308157_10003782_pt1 | contig 21245 bp, 16 predicted proteins | sample PhyBR1_FD_201035 | JGI IMG/M metagenome (GOLD analysis project Ga0308157, IMG submission 201035) | Phyllosphere microbial communities from UC Gill Tract Community Farm, Albany, California, United States - DLSLB.R1 | ecosystem: Host-associated > Plants > Phyllosphere > Unclassified | place: USA...
GTGTGATCGACCTGGTCTCGGTGCTGCCGACCTGGATTTCGCTGCTGGTCCCGGGCAGCCAGGTATTCCTTGATGTGCGCATCCTGCGCCTGCTGCGTATCTTCCGCATCTTCAAGCTCACGCTCTATGTCGAGGAATACACGCGCCTGGGCGAGGCGCTGGTGGCGAGCAAGCGCAAGATCATGGTGTTCCTGTCGGTCGTGCTGATGCTGATCCTGATCCTGGGTACCGTGATGTACGTGATCGAAGGACCAGAGAGTGGCTTTACCAGCATCCCGATGGCGATGTACTGGGCCACCGTGACGATCACCACGGTCGGCTATGGCGACATCACGCCGCACACGCATCTGGGCAAGGCGATTGCCTCGTTCATGATGCTGCTCGGCTGGGGCATCCTGGCGGTGCCGACCGGGATTGTCAGCGCCGAGATGACGTCGCAAAAGCTCTCGCGCCATGCACCGCGCGGCGAGCCGCGTACCTGCAGCAGCTGCGGCAGTTCGGACCACGATCCGCGCGCGCAGTTCTGCAAGTATTGCGGCGCAGGGTTGACGGCAGATGCCTCCCGCACAAGCAACCCATCCTGAACCATTCAAGAAAAAACATCTCATGTCGATCCATTTTTACGAACCCCGTCACGGCCACGGGCTGCCCCACGATCCCTTTAATGCCATCGTCGGGCCACGCCCGATCGGCTGGATCTCGTCGCTAAGCGCATCCGGCGTGCGCAACCTGGCCCCGTACAGCTTCTTCAACGCGTTCAACTACGTGCCGCCGATCGTCGGGTTTGCCAGTATCGGCGCCAAGGACACGCTGCGTAATGTGCAGGAGACCGGCGAGTTCGTGTGGAATCTCGCGACCCGCCCGCTGGCCGAGGCGATGAACGCGTCGTGCGCCGCCGTCGGTCCCGAGGTCGATGAGTTCGCGCTGGCCGGGCTGACGCCCGCGCCGTCGCGCCTGGTGGCGGCGCCGCGCGTGGCCGAAAGCCCGGTTGCCTTCGAATGCAAGGTCACGCAGATCATCCAGCTGCAGCAGGCCAGCGGCGAGACCGTGCCGACCTGGCTCGTATTGGGCGAAGTGGTGGGTGTGCACATCGCCGCAGCGTCACTGAAGGACGGTGTCTACGATACGGCCGCTGCCGGCCATATCCTGCGCGGCGGCGGACCGGCCGATTACTTTTCGGTCGGGCCGGAACAGCTGTTCCAGATGCACCGGCCACGCTAGACGAACGTCCGGTGCGCACCACCGTGGCGTGCGGCGCACCGGATTGGTGGCTTACGGCATGGCCGCGTGCTGCGCAAAGCGTGGTGCAGCGCGGCCCGGCAATGGTGCAGACGGACGCGTCAGCGTGACAGTTGGCGGGGCGGCGGCGTCGCGTTCGAGCCAGTAGTTGAACTGGCCGAAGCTCGGCAGGCCGCCTGCATCCTGGCCCTGGAAGAAGTCGCCGAGCATCTGGCGGTACGCTGCACGGCGCGAAAAATCGTCGTGGCTGGCGGCGTAGCGCGCCGCCGCGGCGCGGAAGATCGCGCGCATCCGTTCGTCCGCATTGGTGCCGGTGGCCTCGCCCTTGCGTGGCCGGCCGCGCTTGACGCCGGCGGTGACGGCGCGCGTGCGGCCCGGTGCACCCGAGTTGCCGTAGTCCGGCAGCAGCGCGTCCGGCGTCTGGCCCCGTTCCCAGTAACGGCGCAGGTAGCGCAGGATGCTGGACTTCGAGATGCCGTGGGCAGCGGCGTAACCGGCCATCAGGATGGCGCGTTCGCGCGGCTGGTACAAGGCCTGACGGTCGGCATGCAGGGCGCGCACGGCCGACCAGGCCTTGGCCTGCAGGGCCAGGTAGCCTTGCGGTACCGGCTCTTGCGGCGGCGCGGCCGCGAACGGATCGACCAGCAGCCGGCGCACCCCGCCGGCGCGCAATGCCTCCTCGAGTTCGTGCAACAGCACCGGCTCGGGCAGCGCCGCATGGTTTCCCAGGCGGTACGTCCAGGCCAGCGCCTGTGGACGGTCGATCCACAGCACGCGGATCATATGGCCATGCATGCCCGTGTATTCGAGCACATCGTTTTGGGTAAACATCGACTTCTCCCGCAGTTCAGTGTGCTTTTATACATGCAAGGATCGGGCCAGCCCGGGCATCCGGCTGGCGTGCCCCGGCGCGTACCCATTTGGTGCACCTTGAACGTGGGATGTTGCTTACTGCGGCAGTACGTTTCCTGTTACGGATCCGCTCGTCCGAACGGCACGCGCTTGCCGCGCCAGGCCGAACAATGGCCGCATGAACGGCACCCGCCGCACCATCTCGTACAGCGCGAAGCTGCCGGTGGCGGTCAGGACCATCAACAGCACCGCTTCGAGACCAGGCGCCAGCTGCAGCGGCTTGAAGGCGTGCGCCATCGTGATGATCAGCGTCTGGTGCACGATGTAGACGGGGAACACGGCGTCAGTCAGGTAGCGCCGGGCCGGGCCGTCGCGGTTCAGGTGGCAACGGGCGAAGCCGCAGGCCGCGATGATGGCGCTCCAGGCGCACAGCGCGTACACGAACCGCATGCCGGTGCGCCAGCGTTCGATGTCGTGCGGCGCCATGGTCTCGTGCGGCCCCAGCAGCCACAGCACGATCCCGGCCCAGGCCGCCAAAGCAAGACCCAATGCACGCCAGCGCTGCGCCGTCATCGTGACCCAGATCCGGGGCGTGCGGGCCAGCAGCGCACCAAGCACGAAGATGGGCAGGTAGGTGGCATGGTTGTACCAGTCGTTCGTCAGCGAATGGTCTTGCGGAAAACGGTCGAGCAACAGGATGCGTACTACGGCCAGAAACACGACCGGCAATACGATCAGGCGCCACCCGTCCAGCAGGGCACCGACCCGGCGCGCAAGCGCAGCAATGCGCAGTTCTCCCAGCAACGCCGCGCCGGCGGCAAGCACCATCGTATAGCACCACAGGTACAGCACGAACCACAGGTGGTTCCAGGTGGGCAGCGACAGGCAATCTTCGCGGCAGAAGCCGTCGTAGCCTGCGAGGTACAGCCGCATGAATGCCAGGTAATCGCCCGTGTAGCCGAGTTTTTCAACGACTTCGAAATAGGGCTGGGGCGGCACGATCACCAGCATCCCGAACAGCAGCGGCACCAGCAGACGCAGGCTGCGCCGGCGCAGGAACATCCGTGGGCCCAGGCGCGCGAGCATGAAATGCGAGGCCACCCCGCCCACGAAGAACAGCAGCGTCAGGCGCCAGGGCGACGACAGCAGCATGAAGGGTTCGGCCGCTTCGCTGGCGTGCGGACTCTTCACGTGCCAGTCCCAGCTCACGTAATGCATCCCCACGTGATACGCAATCAGCACGAAGAACGCCAGGATGCGCACCCAGTCGAGAAAATACAGGCGCTCGCTGGTGGCAGGAACAGATGGCTGCATGGTGTGTCCTCAGAGTTGAAGGCCCCAGCATCGCGCAACCGTGCGTGGCGGCGCCAGCGCCATGGGGCGAACCGGACTTCAGGCGGGGCGAAGCGGATCGAGCAGGGCCGCCCGGTATTGCCGGCTGCACGGAACGACCGCGCCGCTGTGCAGCACCAGCGTGCAATCGCCCTTGCTGTGCGGGACGATGCGGTTGACAGCGGTCAGGCGCACCGCCGCGCAACGATGGCAGCGCACGAACGCGGGGCCGAGTTGCCCGAGCAGCGTGCCCAGGGACTGGCGCAGCAGCGGCGCGCCGTCGCGCGTATGCAGCGCGACGTAGTTGTCGGCTGTCTCGAGCCACTCGATATCGGCCACCTGCACGACGCGGGTGGCGCCGCGCTCGGTCACCAGCAGCTGGCGCGGTGGCGTCGTGGTGCCTGCCGGCGCGCGTGCTGCTGCGATCAGCCGGCTCTGCAGCCGATCGAGTGTGCGCCGTAGCCGCGCACCGTCGAACGGCTTGAGCAGATAATCGACTGCCTCGGCATCGAACGCGCGCAGCGCGTAGTCGTCATATGCAGTCACGAACACCACCAGTGGCCCCGGCGCCGCCAGCGAGGCGGCCACGTCGATGCCCGACAGTTCCGGCATCTCGATATCGAGCAGCAGCGCGTCGGGCGCGTCGCGCGCGATCAGCGCCAGCGCTTCCACGCCGTCCGCGGCTTCCGTCACCGACGTGACGCCCGGTTCATGCGCGAGCATGCGGCGCAGGCGCTCGCGCGCCGGCCGTTCGTCGTCGACAATCAGGAGTCGCATGGCACCCTCAGTTCGGCGCGCACGCCGGCCGGCTGCAGGGCGTGCAGCGCCAGGCCCGCGCGCTCGCCATGCAGCGCGGCCAGGCGGGTGCGCAGGTTGACCACCGTGATGCCGGGCGTGCCGGACGGCGCCAGCACGCCGCCATCGTCCTCGATGGCAACGTGCAGTGCGCCATCGATGATCCGGGCCGTGACCCGGATCGCCGTCGGTGCGCGCCGGTGCGCCACCGTATGCTTGAACACGTTCTCGAGCAGTGGCTGCAGGCTGATGGCCGGCAGCCGCACCGCCAGGGCCGCCGGCTCAATGACCCAGTCCAGCGTCACGCGCCCGTCGAAACGTTCCTGCATCACGGCGGCGTAACCCTGGGCCAGGCGCAATTCGTCATCCAGGCTCGCCTGCGGTTTTTCACCCAGCGCGAGCGTCGCGCGCAGTACGTCGGCCAGCCGCACGAGGGTCGCATCGGCGCGCGCCACATCGGTATGCATCAGCGATGAAATCGTGTTGAGCGCATTGAACAGGAAGTGGGGCTGCATCTGGCGCGTCAGGCGCTCGAGTTGGGCTTCGCGCAGCAGGGCGCCGGCGTGCTCGGCGCGCACGCGTTCCTTCATCATTTCGCGGTACGAGAGCAGGCCGAAGCCGATCGTCGTGAACAGCCCGAAGAATAGCGAAATCTTGAGCGCCTCATAGACAAACACCTCGGCCCAGGCCTCGTGCTCGTAGCGCTCGCCCGCCAATGCATAGACGGCGTGGCGCAGCGCGAACACGACCGGCGTGAAGCCGAACCAATACAGGGGCAGCCAGCGCGCCTGCTGGCTGAACCAGCGCCAGGGCGTGGCGACCAGCACGTCATGCTGCGCGCTGAAGCGGCGCTGGATCGCGAACAGACAGGTTGCCACCAGCGCCGACGAGGTCTCCCACAAGACCGGCTGCCAGGGCGCGCTTCCCCCGTCGCGCCGGTTGTCTTCCACGGCGACGAGCACCATCAGCGTCCAGAACAGGAGCCAGGCGATGCCGGCGACGAGCATGGTGCGGCGTGATGGCATGGTGCAGACCGGAAGGGGAACGGCCGATCTTCCAACATTCGCGGGCGCGTGTCAAAGCGGCATGCATGGTGCTTACCGTTGCTGCGTACGGTTGCTGCGAAATTGCATCATCCAAGGTTCAATTGCCGACTGTCAATTGGAGTTCATGCGACAATCAAGCCATGAGCGATCCGGGCCGACCTTCTTCCATGTCCTCCGACAACCGAGGCATGTGCGCGCTGGTGCGCAACCACGATTGGGCAGCAACTGCACTGGGCGACGCGGCCGGCTGGCCGCCCGAACTGCGGGTGGCCGTCGATCTGATGCTCGATGCGCGGCATCCGGCGCTGGTTGGCTGGCGCACGCCTGGGTTGGCAGCCGTGCCGGTGCTGTTCAACGATGCCTACGCCAGCCTGCTCGGCGAACAACACGCACAGGCGCTGGGCCAGCCGTTGGCCGACATTCTCCCCGCCGCCTGGCCGCGTCTCGCGCCGCTGGTCGACAGTGCACTTGCCGGCGCACCGGCCTGGCTCGACGACCTATTGCTCGGGCCCGGCACGCGCCATGTCAACACCGCTTTCTCGCCGCTGCGCGATGCTGCTGGCACGGTGCACGGCTTCTTCCATACCGCACTCGCGAGCGACGCCGGCGAGCACGGCCGCGTCGAGGCAGCGTTGCAGCGCCAGGCGCACGAATCGGCCGAGGCCAGCCGTCACCGCAGCGAATTCCTGGCGGTGCTGGCGCATGAGCTGCGCAATCCGATGGCCCCGATCCGCACCGGCCTGGAAATCATGCGCCTGCGCGCCGACAGTCCCGAGACGATCGAGCGCGTGCGCGAAATGCTCGAGCGCCAGACGCGCCAGATGACACACCTGATCGATGACCTGCTCGACGTCGCCCGCGTCACCAGCGGCAAGATCGATATCCGCAAGCAGCTGGTCGACCTCAATCGCGTGGTGGCGAGCGCGGTCGAGACCAGCACGCCGATGATCCAGGGCGCGCGCCACGTGCTCGACGTGGATATGTGGGGCGAGCCGCTGCTGCTCGACATCGACCCGACCCGCGTTGCGCAGGTGATCAACAACCTGCTCACCAACGCAGCCAAGTACACGCCGCCCGGCGGGAGCATCCGCCTCACGGTGCACAAGGAACGCAGCGATGGCAGCCGCGGCGGACAGGCCGTGGTGTCGGTGACCGACAGCGGCGTGGGCATTCCGCCCGAGCACCAGGACACGATCTTCGAGATGTTCAACCAGGTCGGCCGTAATATGGGCCTGGCGCAGGGCGGGCTGGGCATCGGCCTGTCTCTGGTGCGCCAGCTGGTGGCGCTGCATGGCGGCAGTGTCAGCGCCGAGAGTCCCGGCGCCGGCCTTGGCAGCACGTTCACCGTGCGCCTGCCGCTGGGCGCGCGCATGGCGGTGGCGGGCAACGACACGGCGAGGCAGGACCGCCGCACGGCGCAGCGCCGCGCCTATCGCATCCTGGTAGTCGACGACAACATCGACGCCGCCGAGAGCCTGTCGCTGCTGCTGCAACTGAACTCGCACGAGATCCGCACCGCGACCAATGGCCGCGATGCGCTGGCCCTGGCCGAGGCGTTCGTGCCGGACGTTGCGTTCCTAGATATCGGCATGCCCGGCATGACGGGCTTCGAGCTCGCCACGCGCCTGCGCGCGATGCCGGCGCTGGCGCGCATCACCATCGTCGCCGTGACCGGCTGGGGTTCGGAAGAAGACCAGGCGCGCTCGCGCGAGGCCGGGTTCGACCAGCACTTCACCAAACCGATCGCGGCCGAGACGGTGAGCCGCCTGCTGGCGGCGCTGGACTAGGTTTTCACCTTACTCGGCGTTGCCACGGCGCTCGGCGTCGATCTCACGCTTCATCGCGCCCACGCTGCCCATGTACTCGGCCACCGGCACAGCGGGACTGGCGCGCAGCTCGGGCGGCAGCAGCACCGGCATGTACAGCTCGTCGGCGGTGCGGCCATTGCGCTGCATGTTCCCGGCCAGGATCAGGAGCGAGACCAGTACCGCGATCCCGGCGCAGGACAGGCGCAGGCGGCGCCGGAACTGCGGCGTCACGGTCGCCAGGTGGAAGTAGATCATCATCGACACCGTCACCACGACCGCGTGCGAGCCATAGCCGGTCAGCCATTCAAGCGACCACGCATACGCTACCACGCTGGCCAGCAGGCGTACCCCGACCAGTGCGGCCAGGCCAAAGCCGACAATGAACAAATGCCGGCCGAGGCGCGCGCGGCGCCCGAACAGGCGGTTGGAAAACGCCCACATGCCGCTCCAGGCCAGGCCGGCGCCCACCGCTACCGCGGGGTACACCCCGTAGCGCTCGGGGTCGGCGCCGGCGTCGAGCAGCCAGGCCACCAGCAGCGCAGTCAGCAGGCACAGGACGATGCCGGCGCCGCCCGGCAGCATGCCTTCCCAGCCGTGCATCGTGCGGTCGACCAGTTCGGGCGGCACCGGGTGCGCGGCGGACCGGATGCGCAGCGACGTGTGCCCCATGCGCACCACGGTGTCGCCGCCGAGCGTCAGTTCCTTGACGCGCCGGCCCTTGTGATTGATGCCGTTACGCGTGTCGAGGTCGCGCAGCAGCAGGGCGCCGTCGGCGCCAAGCTCGACCAGCGCATGGTGCGCGGCGGCGTACTCGTCATCGACGATGAAGTCGTTGTCGTAGGCGCGGCCAAGGCGGATCGGCAGCGTCGTCACGCGATGCCGGTGCAGCACCTCGCCATTGCGCGCCAGCGTCTCGATGGTCCAGGGGCCGCTCATTTGCGCACCGGGCGCCCGAAGGCGCCAAGATAGGCGCGCGTGACGCGCATGCCGTTTTCGTACGACACGCCCGACACATCGAGCCGGCTTTGCAGGCTGGCCTGCGAGGCGTCGGTGCTGGCCGTGAGCAGCGTGAAGTTGTACAGCCCTTCGAACTTGCGGTAGGCGCGCACGCAGGTCACGGCGCGCAGTGGCAGCGTGCGCGTATGCACGAAGCGCTCGGTGCAGAACGGCTTGGTCAGGCGCGGATCGCCCGTGCTGCCCAGATTGTCGACCTGGAAGATGTCGGTGGCCAGCGCGGCAAAGCGCATCGGGTCCATCGTGCCCGAGCGGATGTAGCGGTGGGTCATCGAGACATTACCGGTCTGCTGGACGTCCGAGACGAACACCGCCGACTGCATCACGCAGCTCATGGCGTCGACCGCGTACGCAGCGCCGCGCGCATTGGAGCGCCCCCAGCAGCGTACCTGGCCCGACTCGCGCACCGGCACCAGGTACTGCCCCATGCCCTTGAGCGTCAGCGGTTCTTCGAGCAGCCGGTCGACCATGCCGGCCTGGTGCGCCAACAGCTGCTTGCCGATCAGCGGATTGAAATCAGGCGGCGGCGCGGCCTGCTCGGCCACCTTGCGCAGCAGCTCCTGCGCGTACATGACCGGCACCAGGAAGCTGACCGATTCGCCATCGCGCCGGCGTGAGACGTTGATGCCGGCTACGGTGCCGCTGGCGGTCACGCTCGGGCCGCCGCTCATGCCCGAGTTGATCGGGCCGCTGAAGATCAGGCGGTCGTAGAAGCTGCGCGTGAGCACGCCGTTGTAAGCGCCTTCGGAAATCGCGAAACCCAGGTCGAGCGGATTGCCCAGCGAGTACAGGGGCTGGCCCTGGCGCAGTTTTACTTTCTGCTCGGGGACCTTGAAGAAGCCGCTGCCATTGCGGTTGATCCGCACCACGGCAAGGTCGTGCAGCACGTCGACCGCCAGCAGTTCGACCGGGCCGGTATTGCCGTCGGTGTCGATGTATTCGGCCGTGTAGATGGCCGGGTCGAGCGCCATCTGCGAGACGACGTGGTAATTGGTCAGCGCAAGATTGCTGGTGCCGACCAGAAAGCCCGAGCCCACCGTGGACTGGGTACGGCCGTTCTTGAGCAGCATGCGGATCTGCAGCAGGTCGCTGCGCGCCGATTCGTACAGGTCCTGCGCGGCCGACGAAGGCTGGGGCAGGGCGTCCTGCGTGTCCGCCTCGCCCGCAATCAGCTCGGTCGGCGTGGCCGCCGGCGGCGTGTCGACGGCGATCTGCGGCACTGGCGCGGCGACGGGGGCACCCGCCGGTGCCGCCAGTCCGGCGCGCGCGACGGCGCCAGCACCCGTTTGCGCGCTCGCTGGCTGCGTGAGGAGATCGAGCCCCGCGCCAAGCGCCAGGCAGATGGTCAGGAGTGCGGCCAGGCGTGCCACGACGGTCCGATTCATGCGGTTGCCAGGAAGCAGATGGAAACCGCTATCTTGCCATCGGGGCGGCCAGCGCTGCGCGCGTTAGCGCGCCGACGCTCAGGCAACCGACGCAGGCGCAGCCGGGGCAACCGGCTCGCCCTGCTCGACGGACGTCAGGGGGGCCATCATGTGGCCCAGCTTGGCCTGCTTGGTATTAAGGTAGCTGTTGTTGTGGGCGTTGCGGTTCACCAGCAGCGGCACACGTTCGGTGACCGTGATCCCCAGGCGGGTGAGGGCGTCGATCTTGCGCGGGTTGTTGGTCATCAGGCGCACCGCCTTGATGCCGAACTGCGCCAGCATCGGCCGGCACAATTCATAGTTGCGGGCGTCGGCATGAAAACCCAGTTGCAGATTGGCTTCCACCGTGTCGGCGCCGGCTTCCTGCAGCCGGTAGGCACGGATCTTGTTCAGAAGGCCAATGCCCCGGCCTTCCTGGCGCAGGTACAGCACGATGCCGCGGCCTTCTTCGGCAATGCGGCGCAGCGCGCCTTCGAGCTGGGCGCCGCAATCGCATCTCTGCGAAAACATCACGTCGCCGGTGAGGCATTCGGAATGCACGCGCGCCAGCACCGGCTCGCCATTGCCCAGGTCGCCCAGCGCCATCGCCAGGTGTTCCTTGCCGGTGGATGCCTCGACCCAGGCGTGCAGCGTGAACTCGGCCCACGGCGTCGGCAGCGCGCACGAGGTGGCGTAGTCGAGCAGGGCGGGCGGGACGTTGGCGGGGATGGCGGCGGCTTGCATGACGGTGTTTCCAATCGATGACGATAGACTTGTAAGGCGCAAGTTTATCGGAAATCGGGCGTGGCCGTGCGGAATCACCCCGGGCACCGCTGCAACACCACGACCTGCGGGTATAGTCTGACAAGGCAGCCTCACAACACATTTAAGCAGATTGGGTAATTAGCCGGGTTTTTCCTGTAACTATCGGTCGAATACCAAGTGTAGTATTGCCCTAAGCCATCATCTGCATGCTACGCTTGGAGAATCGACACACTCATGTCTTCCATGCAGAACTCCCAATCCTTCTGGCATCGCCTGAGCCCGCGCGGCCTGGGCGCACGGCTTGCTCTCGCGTTCACGCTGATGAGCGGCATTCTCACGCTGCTGCTGGTCGAAGTGGTCGAACGCTCTGCGACGGCGCAGGTCAAGACCAGTATCGGCGGGGGCCTGGGCGAGATGGCGATGCAGACCGCTGACAAGCTCGATCGCGGCATGTATGAACGGTTTCGCGAAGTGCGCCTGATGGCGCGCCGCAACGACCTGATTTCACCCGCCACGAGCCAGTCAGAACGGCGCCGCATCCTGGCCGACATGCAGTCCACCTACGATTACTACGAATGGATCGGCCTGGCCGCCATGGACGGCACGGTGCTGGTCGAGGCGCGCGGGCTACTTGAAGGCAAGAACGTCGCCAAGCGGCCCTGGTTCAGCAATGCCCTGGCAGGTAAACATGTCGGCGACGTGCACGAGGCGGTGTTGCTGGCCAAGCTGTTGCCAGTCCAGCAAGGCGAGCCGCGCCGCTTCGTCGACGTGGCCTTTCCCTACCTGGATGCCAACGGACAGCCGGCCGGCGTGATGGGCACGCACCTGTCGTGGGAGTGGGCGCGCGAAGTCGAGCGCTCGATCATTGCGCCGGTCCAGACCCGCAACAAGGTCCAGGCGCTGATCGTCAGCGCCGAAGGCGTGGTGCTGCTCGGGCCTGAAGACCTGCTCGACACGACCGTCAAACTGGGCAGCTTGAGCTCGGCGCGCGAAGGGCGCACCGGGTACGCGGTCGAGCACTGGCCGGACGGGCGCGATTATCTGGTCGGCTATGCGTCGACCAAGGCCGTGGGCGACTACCCTGGCCTGGGCTGGCACGTGCTGGTGCGCCAGGATATCCAGGACGCCTACGCGCCGGTACGGCAATTACGCTCGCGCGCCCTGTGGAGCGGCGGCGTGCTGGCGCTGCTGTTTTCGCTGGGGGGCTGGCTGCTGGCGCGCCGCATTACGCGCCCGCTTGCAGCGCTGGCCCATTCGGCCGACGGCCTGCGCCGCGGCGACACGCATGAACTGGTGCCGGCCGGGAGCAGCTATACCGAAGTGCACCAGCTATCCGGTGCGCTCAATGCGCTGGTGACGGCGCTGGTGCAGCGCCGTGCCGACCTGCAGACCCTGAACGACACGCTGGAACAGCGGGTTGACCGCCGCACCCAGGAGCTGGAACGTGCGCTGGTGGCGGTGCGCGCCAGCGAGGGCCGCATCATCGCCATCGTCGAGGCGGCGCAGGATGCATTCATTGCGGTCGACCTGCGCGGCATGATCGTGGACTGGAACCCGGCCGCCGAGCGCATGTTCGGCTGGACCCGGCACGAGGCCGTGGGCTGGCCGCTGGCAGAAATGATCCTTCCCGAACGCTACCGCGACAGCATCGGCAAGGCCTTGCAGTCGTTCCGCCACAACGGCCAGTTCATGCTCGCCCGCCGCATGGAGCGCACCGTGATCAACCGCCAGGGCTTCGAGTTCACGGTCGAGAGCACGGTGACGCTGGCCGGCGAGGGCGAGGACGCGTTCTTCTCGATCTTCCTGCACGATATTTCCGAGCGCAAGAAGGTCGAGCGCATGAAGAACGAATTCGTCTCGACCGTCTCGCACGAGCTGCGCACGCCGCTCACGTCGATCCACGCATCCTTGTCGATGCTGGACGGCGGCATGGCCGGCAATCTGCCACCCGATGCGGCGCGGCTGATCGCGATTGCCAGCCAGAGCTGCGATCGCCTGATGCGGATGGTGAGCGACCTGCTCGACATCCAGAAGATCGAAGCGGGCCACATGGAATACCAGCGCACCGCCCAGTTGCTGGCGCCGCTGATGCATCACGTGGCCGATGCGATGGAAGGCCAGGCGCGCCAGGCGGGCGTGACGCTGCGCCTCGACATGCCGCCGGGCGCCGAACGGGTCCAGGCCGAGATCGACCACGACCGCATGGTGCAGGTGCTGACCAATCTGGTGTCGAATGCGATCAAGTTCACGCCGGGCGGCAAGGACGTCATTCTGGGCCTGTCACAGCGTCCGGGCTGGGCGCGCCTGAGCGTGACCGACGAAGGCCCCGGCATTCCGCCGGCTTTCCAGAGCCGCGTGTTCGAACGCTTCGCACAAGCCGACGCCGCCGACTCGCGCCAGCGCAGCGGCTCGGGACTGGGCCTCTCCATCAGCAAGGCGATCGTCGAAGAGCATGGCGGATCGATCGGGTTCGAAACCCGCGCCGGCGCAGGAACGCGGTTTACGGTGGAGTTGCCCCTGGCGTGATGGTGCCTCAGCGCAGGTCGTGCAACGCCATGCCGCCGAAGCTTTCCCAGGCGCCAAACGTACGTTCGAGCTGCGGCAGCAGCCGCATCAGCGCGCCCTTGTCGGAATGGAAGCTGGCGTCGGCCGCGTCGATCTCCTGGCTGGCAGCCAGCGCATAGGCCTGCGCCTTGTCGTGCGCCGCCGGCACCTGCTGCAGCAGCAGGATCTTCTGGCCACCCAGTGTGAACACGAGCAGGTCGCCGCGTGCACCGGGTGGACGACGTTCATAGCGGCGCTGGACACCGGCGCCGATCGGCCCTGCATCGAGCGCCACGCGCACGGTCTTGTCATGCTCGACGCCCCAGTCGAGGAACGGCACGGCCAGGCGGTAGATTTGCCCCGGATCGGTGCGCGGACTCTTGACCGTCAGGATGTCGGCGTGTTTTGCCAGCCCGGCCAGCAGCGGGCGCTTGTCGGCCCACCAGTGGGGTACCACGAAGTCCAGCGTCAGCGAGCCGGCCGCCTGGCGCAGTTTTGCCGTTAGTTCGAGGTAGCGCCGGTCGCGCTGCGCCTGTGGCAGCACGTGGGCCGGGACCAGATACGGTTCGATGTGGTACTGGACACCCTTCAGGCGCGCCCCGTCAGCGGCAGCCGCGTTGTAGGCGGCGTAGGCGCGCATGCGTGCGATGGCCGCGTCCTGCGCCGCAGGCAGCACCATCTCGGGTGCGCCCTCCATGGCGCTCACCGCGATGCCGCGGCTGCCGGCCTGGCGCACGAAGGCGCCCAGCTGCGCCGCGTCGTCGACACTGCCGTCTGTGAGTGGCACCGTGATGAAGACCTCGCCCATCTTTTGCTCGGCCACCCAGTCCAGGAACGCTGCGCTGCGCTCACGCCATTCGTCCGGGCTCCAGGCCCAGGTCGCGCGCGATGCCGCAGCCGCATCGGCGTCACCGGCAGGCTGGAGCGTCAGTGCGGCGACCGTGAGTTTCGCGGCGCCTTGCGGACAGGCGATCGACAGCGCGCGCCAGTTGGCACGGTCCAGTTTTTCGGGCAGGTCGAAGCGCGCCGGCTGCACGCGTTGGCCGGCGTCCAGGCTGCCAAGCTCGAATGCCTGGTCTGGTTTGCCCGGCGCGCCGCTGGCGAGCTGCAGCGCAAAGCGGCCTTCGCCGGAAAACGCCGCCTGCAGTACGGCGCGTGCGCGCGGCATGAACCACGGGCCGAGCAGCGTGACACTGGCAGGTTTGGCGCCGGCGCGGCAGGTCAGGTACAGCCGGCCGTCCTTGACGTCGGCGCTGATGCGCGCCGTATCGCCATGGGTGCGGGTCTGCATCGCGCCCAGCAGGCTGGCGCCGAACGGCATCGGGGTCTGTGGCCGTGGCGCGGGCTGATCGCTGACCAGCGTGTGTTCGCTGACGCTGAACGACTTGCCCTTGTCGGCCTCGATCCCGCGCAGCAGGATGGTCTTGCCGGGGCTGGCATCCGGCGGCAGGAAGTGCAGCGCCTGCACACCCATGACGGCTGTTGGCAGTGGCAGCACGCGGCAGTTCGCCTGCTGCTTGCCAGGTTCTTCGGTAACGATAGCGTGCAGGATGGTGCCGTCGCGCGCCGTGGTCTGCGCGGTGATGGCGCCGGGGGAGACGACCAGCGGGCCCGGGCACAGCTGCAGGCTGGCAGCATACGCGGGTGTGATCGACAGCGAGAAAACAAACAGGAGTGGGAGCGAACGGGACATGACTTGATTTTAAGTCAATAGCCCGAATCGGTGCGTACGGTTCGGCCCCGTCAGGCGCTCTGGACCTGGATCAGGCGCCGCACGCGGGCCAGCAGGGCATTGGGCTCGAACGGCTTGCTGACGAAATCGTTGGCGCCGGCGTCGAGCGCGCGCACGGTATCGCGTTCGGTATTTTTTGCCGTCAGCATCAGGATCGGCACCGCGCGCCAGTCAGGGCGTGCACGCACCAGCGCGACGAGTTCGAAGCCGTCGAGATAGGGCAGCATCACGTCGAGCAGGATCAGGGCCGGCGCCTCGGCGGCGGCGGCGATGTGCGCACTCGCAACGCGGCCGTCGGCCAGGTGAGTGACACGGTAGCCCTGGCGCTCGAGCATGAAGCGTAGTACCTGTGCGATGTGGTCATCGTCTTCGACAACCAGAACCAGCGGCGATGAGGCTTGTTCGTTCGGCATGATGAACTCGTCAGTGAATGTCCGATTATACCGATGTGGATGCCCGGTATGTCACGCAAATTGCCTTAAGGTATCAATTACCGATGATGGCCAGGTGGGCGGCGCAGCGGATCGAGCAAGCCGCGCAGATCGTTGTGATCGAGTTCGTACATCAGGGCCAGCAGCTGCCCCAGTTCGCCGCGCGGAAAGCCCTCGCGTGCGAGCCAGCCGAGATAATGACCGGGCATATCGGCAATCTTGCGGCCTTTGTATTTACCGTAAGGCATTTCCCGAACCAACAGGAGGGCTAAATGGTCAGCATTCATTGTGCGGCACTTTAGCAAACAACGGCGACGTTGTAGCATTTCGATGACAAGGGAGGCCACCATGAATAATCAATTTGATCTCGACCGTTTTGTGCAGGCACAGGATCCGGTATATGCCGCGGTGTTGACGGAGCTGCGCGCCGGCCACAAGCGCACGCACTGGATGTGGTTCGTGTTTCCGCAGATCGCCGGCCTGGGCACGAGCGCGATGGCGCAGCGGTACGCGATGGCGTCCGCTGACGAAGCGGCCGCGTATCTGGCGCATCCGGTGCTGGGAAAGCGCCTGCGCGAGTGCGCCGGCATCGTTGCCGCGCTCGACACCGATTCGGCGGGCGCCATCTTCAGTCATCCGGACGAGCTGAAATTTCATTCGTCGATGACGCTGTTCGCCGACGTGGCGCCCGATGAGGCTGTGTTCCAGGCCTGCATCGACAAATATTTCGACGGCCAGGCCGACCCGGAAACAATAGCCCGGCTCTGACGGCGGTGCTGCCGGGGCGCTCAGGCCTCGGCCAGCTGCGCCAGCAGTTCGTCCGGGCGCCCACGCATGGCCACGTGCAGGATGACGGCCGTGTTCAGGCGCAGCGCCGGGTGGCTGGCGCGGTGGCGTGCAAACCAGAACACCTCGTCGAGGTCTTCGTCGGCGTGCTGCGACACTGTCACGATCTGCTCGGGCGGGATGTCGTCGTAGTCGAATGCTTCGAGCGCGGCGTCCTCGACGGCGTCGTGCCAGCTCTCGCATTCTTTACCCCAGGCCAGCATGCTGCGGCAGCCCGATGCGACCAGCCAGCGCGCCACATCCCAGCGCCACATTTCGTCGCTGTCGTCATCGATGACGACGATCGCCATGAACGGCGCCAGGGCGGTCAGGTCGGGCAGGGCGTCGTGGGGCCGCAGTTGCAGGTAATGGGCTTTGGCTTGCATGGTGTCGTTGTCGGGTCGGTGATTCAAAGACGTCATTATCGCAGGCTCCAGGCCGCAACATGCGGCGGCCTGCAGCTGATGCGGACGAACAATAAAGTCGGACAGAAAATAATAAAGTTCGACGCCAAATCATGTTTGACACAAGAGGCCGAGACGGACATGCTCCCGGGGACTTGTGCTTCCGGCCAGGAGCAGCTGTTTGGATCTGGCGGGGTATCGTACAAGATCGACCCGGATCTGTTAGTGAGAGCACCGATATCGGGATTGACCTATTTATTCAATTGGCTCATAAGACATGCGACTTCAAGGAAGAATCATCGAGTGGAATGATGAGCGCGGATTTGGTTTCGTATGTTCCTGATATGGACGGTGATCGCGATGGCATTCCGTGCGAGCAGCAATGGTGCAACTGAGCTTCAAACGGCAACGTTCATATCGACCACTTATCTGCCCGTAAGCCAGCTCTGGGGGCGACATCTGCACCTCAAGACAGTCGGTGACTTTTCAGCCCGGTAAGTTACCAAGCTGAAGCCAACGGCCGAGTTCGGCCAAGAGCGGAAGTACGCGCCAGTCTCGCTTTCTCTCTGGAATACAAATCGTGAATCAAATTCTTCCCTATATCAGCGTTGGGCTGGACAACGAAAATCGGTGCATCGTTGTTGTTGAGGACTACGAGCTTTTCGACTTGATTGACGACTTCCTTAGAGAAGAATGCGATTTGCTGTATGAGTCTCGAACGACAAAAGAGCGACCTGGTGGCGAAATTATCACGATGTATTTTCCGCTCGCTGTCACCCGTGAGGCCATTGAACGAGACTTGTTGAAGCTGTCTCCTGAAGAAATCGAGCGAATTTACAGGCTTAACGATCAGGTTATTTGCACTGCCGTATCTACCTCCGCTTCGGGTCGGAAGCAGCCGGTCCCGGCCCCTGCCTCTGTGGGTGGCGTTACGACGTTATCAGGTCAGGGACGAAGTGTGTCGCAGCTATTTCGATATCCCTGCAGGTCAGTCGCAGCTATTCAGCGAAAATTCGTCGCAGCTATTGGCAAAATCTGTTGGACGCAGCCCTTTGCCGCAATACCTTTCGTCGCATCTATTCCAGAAAGTTACACAACGCGCTGAAAAAACCACAACGTACATACCGGGCCGCATTATTACTTGTAGTCATGATCGCCACCTCCGTATAATTTTCTTTTTAATAACGGCGGAGCACGGGATGAAGAGAAACAATTTGGCGAGCCTGCTGCTCGTTGCCATGGCGATGGCTGGATGCGGTGGCGGCGGCAGTGATGGCGGTGGCGCCAGTACGACGCAGCCGGCGCCTGTCGCTGTGCCAACCCCGGTTCCGACGCCCGTACCGACCCCTGTACCGGCGCCTGTGCCGGAACCCATTCCTGTCCCCGTTCCTGTTGCCACAATGACCGTGCAGTCAGGCGCCATTGCCCGGGTAATTGCCAAGGACACCGGTATTCAGATCGACGTGACGGCGCAAGCTGCGAACTTTACGCCAGCCGGCACGCTGTTTGCGAGCGCCAGCGACAGCGCCGGCCTGGTGCAGCCGGCCGTCACGGTGACAGCCAACGGCGCCGGCAGCTACACCTTTACGCTTACGACCCTCGCATCCCAACCGGCCAGCCGTTACACCGGCAATGTGACCATCAAACTGTGCAGCGACGCGCCTTGTACCGTTGCGCAGGCTGTCCCATCGATCACCGTCCCTTACGATGTGACCGTGCAGTCGAACCTCAGCGCCTGGCCTGGCGACAAGCTCACGGCCTTGTCCGCATTGAGCGGCGTGGCCGACTGGGCGACGTTCCAGGGGAACAATGCCCACACTGGCTATGTGCCAATCGACGTCAACGCCGACAAGATGGTGCTGCGCTGGAAGCGCGGCGCAGTCAATAACAACGGAAGCAACTACGGCGCCATCTCCCCACTGGTGACGTCAAATGGACGCTTCTTTGCCAGCGGGGATAAAAAACTCACGGCCTACCAGGAAAGCGATGGCGCGCCGCTCTGGAGTTACGATACCACCGGCTTGACGTACGCCTCGGTCAATCCGCCAGCTGTCGATGGTGGCGTGGTCTACATGGCAGCCGGCCAGCAACAATCGACCTACATGATGGCGTTCGATGCCGCCGACGGCAGCTTGCGCATGAAGTCGGCGATGACCTCGCAGTGGGAGAACTACCTGTCGCCAATCGTGCAGAACGGCGCGGTTTATACCAACGGCGGGTCGTATGGCGGCATCTACGGCTTCGCCCCGACCGGCGAGCAATTGTTCTTTAGAAGCTTGTCCCAAACTGCGGGGTGGTCGCCAGCGGGAGATGCACGCGCCATCTATGCCTATACCGGCGATGCACTGACATTGTTCGAACCGAAAACGGGCACCGTGCTGTCCTCGATCAAGGACACCGGTTTTTCCAACTACTTGTATCAGGTCGGCGGTTCCGCCGTCATCGGCGCCAATGGCGGGGTGTATGCGGCTGCCTATGCCAACGGCTACGTTAACGGCGGCAACACCGGCAATGCACTGACCCGCTTCGATACGCTCAAGGGTTTCGTGGACTGGCGCGTGCCTGGCGTGTACCGGGTCACGCCAGCCTACGCTGACGGCGTGCTGTATGCGCCCAACGCCAATCCGTACCGCATCGAAGCGCGCGCCGAGGCCACTGGTGCACTGCTGTGGTCGTGGATTCCACCGCTGAGCGGCGAGACATCGTTTTTTGCGTCGCCTGTCGTGACAAAAAACCTGCTGATCACCAGCACCAACCTGAACACCTATGCGATCGACCTGAAAAGCCATAAAGTCGTCTGGAGCTACCCGGCGCCCGGCTACCTGGCCATCAGCCAGAACGGCATCCTGTACATTCAAAGTACCGATGGGCTGGTCGCGGTCAACCTGAAATAACCAGCGGCACGCAAACAAAAACCCCCGCAGCGTTGTCGCGCTGCGGGGGTTTTTTTATTTATGCAAATTGTAACTATGACCAGCTTATCTTTGCTGAGCTGAGCTGAGCTGAGCTTTGGGGGGACTTTCCGAAATAGATGCGACGTTTTTGAAATTACTGCAACGGCAGGGCGTGAAGTAGCGAAGTCCACCGCTTCTTGCTCAGTTACACTGGCAACCACGAACTTCCGCTTTCGGCCCAGGCTGTGTAAAAACGTAGCGTCGTGTAAACAGACGTCGTCCGGTCAACGTTAAGCCAGCATCTCATCAAGACGCATGCAAAATGAAGCGCTTTATTGAAGGCGAGAATCGTGACCAAGGCACGCTGTTGCCCGACCTCTTGGACGACTACAAAAGCGGACGTCAGCAGTTTCTACGCCTTCGGAAACTTATCAAGGGACACAAACAAAAATGCCTAGCAGGGAAGACATCGTTCTACTAGCATCCTATAACGCGTCCATGAATGAAAAGGTGTATCTTGCGGCGGGCACTTTGCCTCAGGAAGTGCTGATTGCCGACCGTGGTGCCTTTTTCGGCTCCATTCTGGGCACGTTGAATCACATTGTTGCTGGCGACACTATCTGGCTACGCCGGTTCCTGGCACATCCTTCCAGTCTGTCGTCGTTAAAAGCCATGACCGAAATTCCGGCGCCTACTAGTCTTGCTGCTCGATATAGCAATGATCTGCAAACACTCCTGGAACATCGCAGGCGACTCGATGCAATCCTTGTCGCCCTCGCGACAGAGGTCTCGGATAGTGACTTGGAAGCGCCGCTCCTGTACAAGAATTCGCGCGGCGAATTTCAGAAGAGCTTCGGGAGCTTGCTGCTACACCTTTTCAATCATCAGACGCATCATCGAGGTCAGGCGAGCACCTTATTGTCGCAATCAGGGGTTGATATTGGCGTCACTGACCTAGTTGCGTGGATACCTGACCACGATTAGAGCTGGCAGGAACTTCCCCTTCGGGTCGAAACCGAACGGTCGTAGGGGCAGATCGTGGATATTGTGTCTTACTTCATTGCTGCAAGCTATGAACCTGGAAGCTCCGGTATGCGATTGCGGCTAACTTTATTGTTACTCGACAGCTGATCGCGGTAGTGCGCTAGCCGGCGCCGTCCAGCAGCGTGTACAGCTGGGCGATATCGATGGGCTTGACCAGGTGATGGTCGAACCCGGCCTGCAGGATCTGCTGGCGGTCGCTCTCCTGGCCATAGCCGGTGATGGCGATCAGCAGCGCGTGGGCGGTGCCGGGGCGGGCACGAAGGCGGCGCGCCAGTTCCAGGCCGTCGATGCCGGGCAGGCCGATATCGAGCAGGCACACCTGCGGCGGGTTGGCCAGCGTGGCGGCCAGCGCCTCGAGCGGATCGTGCTCAACCTGCACCTGGTGGCCGCTCGCTTCCAGCAGCATCGCCAGCATGACGGCCGCGTCGACATTGTCGTCGACAACCAGCACACGCAGCAGCGCAGTGTCCGCGCCCGGCTGCGTATCGGGCAGTGGCGCAGCCGCCTCCGGTGCATGCAGCAGTGGCAGGCAGACGGAGAACCGGCTGCCCTGGCCTGCGCCCGCGCTCTCGCAGGCGACCTCGCCGCCATGCAGCTCGATCAGGCTTTTCACAAGCGCCAGGCCCAGTCCCAGCCCGCCCGATGAGCGGTCCGAACTGCGCTCGGCCTGCGTGAACAGATCGAACGCGCGCGCCGCCAGCTCGGGCGCCATGCCGATCCCGTTGTCGAGGACATCGATGTGCAGCCGGTCGCCACGCGCGAAGGCAGTCACGGCCAGGCGACCGCCCTCGGGCGTATACTTAGCGGCATTGCCCAGCAGATTGGCGACCACCTGCACCAGGCGCTTGCGGTCGCCCAGCACCTGCGTGCCGGGCGGGGGCAGGTTCAGCGCCAGCGAATGGCCACGTGAATCGATCAGCGGCGTGACCTGTTCCACCGCTTCGTGCAGCACGGCGCCGACGTCCAGCACGGTCTGGTCGAGTTCCACCAGTCCGCGCGTGACGCGCGAGACGTCGAGCAGGTCGTCGATCAGCGCCGTCATGTGTTTCACCTGGCGCCCGATGATCTGGCTGGTGCGCTTGAGCATGCCATCGTCGAGCTTCGTGCGCTGCAGCAG
>Ga0308157_10003783_pt1 | contig 21237 bp, 16 predicted proteins | sample PhyBR1_FD_201035 | JGI IMG/M metagenome (GOLD analysis project Ga0308157, IMG submission 201035) | Phyllosphere microbial communities from UC Gill Tract Community Farm, Albany, California, United States - DLSLB.R1 | ecosystem: Host-associated > Plants > Phyllosphere > Unclassified | place: USA...
CGGCATGCAGGGCGACGCCATCCCAGGTCAGGCGCTGCTGGTAGGGCATGGGCGCGTTGTGGTAGGTGCTCGAACGGTGCCTGGCGTCCTTTTGCAGGATCGTAAACACGCCGGTGGGCGTCTCGTGCCCGGGCTTGCCGGTCGAGACCGTGCTGACGCCGATCCTCACGCCATTCCGGTAGACGGTCGCCAGCTGCTTCGACAAGTCCACGAATACCAGCAATGGCCCTTGCGGCGCGATTTGCGGGGCCCACAGCCATTGGCCGGGCTTGAGCTGGTCGGCCTGGCGCGCCATCTCGACTGCCGACGAGGTCTTGGCGCCCTGGGCGCCAGCGGCCAGCGGCATCAGGCAGGCAAAGGCGAGTATCCACGCTGGGTGGCACAATCTGGATGAACGCATTGCCCGTCCTGGATGGTTGATCTCGACCTATTATCGATTCAATAAGTTTGAACGTCGAGTCGTGCGTAGCCAGCGCTCAGGCCGCGGCTTTCTGGGGGCGCAGCGACTGCGGGAAGCGCAAGTAATACCGCAATCCCGCTCCCGGCGCACTCTCCACCCGCACCGTCCCGCCCAGCGCCCCGGTCACCAGGTTGTACAGGATGTGCGCCCCCAGCCCACTACCGCCGGTCCCGCGCTTGGTCGTGAAGAACGGATCGAACAACTTGTCCAGCGTGTCCTTGTCCATCCCCGCCCCGTCGTCGGCATAGTCGAGCACCACCCAGCCATCGTCTTCGACCGCTGCCCGCACGCTGATCTTGCCCGGCTGATCCCGCTCGAACCCATGCACCAGCGAATTGACCACCATATTGGTCACGATCTGCGACACCGCCCCCGGATAACTGTCCAGCACCACGTCCTTCGGGCACGCGATGTCCACCTTGATCGGCCGCCCCTTCAGCTTCGGCTGCAGTGACAGCAGCACCTCCCTCAGGTAGGCATCGAGATTGAAGCTGCGAATATCGCCCGACGACTGATCCACCGCCACCTGCTTGAAGCTGCGCACCAGCGCCGCCGCGCGCTGGGTATTGGTCGTCATGATGCGCAAGGACTGGTCGACCACGTCGAAGAAGCCGGCCAGGCTCTCTTCGGTCATCTCCCCCGCCGCCAGCTCCTCGCGCGTGAGCTTCAATTCCTGCACCAGATGGCTGGTCGCGGTCACGCAAATCCCCAGCGGCGTATTGATCTCGTGCGCCACGCCGGCCACCAGGCGCCCCAGCGACGCCAGTTTTTCCTGCCGCACCAGTTCTGACTGCGCCTCTTGCAGCGCATGCAGGGCGTCGTTCAGCGCCGCGTTCTGCTGCTCGAGTTCCTGCTTGGCCTTGCGGATCCTGCGGTCGGCCTGCATGCGCGCGATCGCCACCGCCACGTGGCTGGCCATGAAGGCCAGCAGGTCGAGGTCGGCCTTGCTGTAGACGATCGCCGGGTCGTAGCTCTGCACCACGATCACGCCATACGGCTTTTCGTGGACCAGCATCGGCGCGCCCATCCAGCTCGCGATCTCGGTACTGCCGAGGGGTTCGCTGACGATGCCGTTGGCGACCAGTTGCCTGAAGCTCCCCACGTCGTGCAACTGCGCCTGTTTGCTCGACAAGACATACGAGCACATGGCTTTGCCGAACGGGAAGCGCTGCAGCGGCGGCGTATCGTCCTTCTGGTCGACGAAGTACGGGATGCTGATTTCCTGCGTATCCGGGTGATACAGCGCGATCAGGAAGTTATCGGCCACCATCAGCTCGCCGATGATCTTGTGCAGGCTGGCGCTGAGCAGGTCGGTATCGAGCGCCTGGGCCGACAGGTCGGCGATCTGGTACAGCGCGTGCTGCACCTTCTCGGCGCGGCCGCGCTCGGCCACTTCGTGGGCCAGCGCCGCGGTGCGCTCCTGCACCGCACGCTCGAGGCGGTCCATGCTCTGCAAGCCCTGCAGCGCATTCGAGACGTGGTTCGCGATCAGCGCGAACAGCGCCTGGTCTTCCTCGCTATAGGTCTTGTCGCGCGAATAGCTCTGGATGACGATCGCCCCCAGCGCCTGGTGGTTCTGATCGAGCAGCGGACAGGCGACGAAGTGCTCCGGCACGCTGCCATCGCCCCAGCGCCCGCTATTCTTCAGCCGTTCGTGGAAATCGCTCGCGGTCAGCACCAGGGTCTGGCGATTCAGCAGCACCCAGGCCGTCGGCGACTGCTCGGGCGACGCCAGCGTGATGCGCTCCTCGGAATCGCGGCTGCCGTCGGCCTCGTCGACGAAATAAGGGAAGCGTACCGTGCCGTCCTCGCGGTCGGCCAGGGCGACATAGAAGTTGGCCGCATACATGATGCGCCCCAGCGCCCCGTGCACCGCTTCGATGAATGCGGTGATGTCGCTGCAGCTGGTCGATAATTGCCCGATCTCGAGCAGCATCGATTGGACCGCTTCCAGCCGGTCAAGACGTTCCATGCTTCCCCCACGTAATCTTTAAATGCGTAGAGGAAATAGTAGCAGCTTGATGCCCGCCACGGCAGCAAGACGGCAGGCAAGTGTAGTTTTTTAGCGCGGCGCGCGGAAATCGTTCTCGATCCAGGCCAGGGCCGAGGCCTGGGTCAGCTTGAAGTTCGGGGCGACCCGCACCTTCGCCACCTGCTCGCCCATTTCGTCAGTCGCGGCCAGCATCGCATAGGGATCGTCGTCGTCCGGCACGATATCGAGCGTCACTTTCAGTTCGCCCTCGCCGGTCGACACGAACAGGTTCTTGTGCAGGATCGCGTGCATGTGCTGCTCGTGGCGGCGGATCACCTCGGACGCGGTCTTGATCAGGGTGTTGAAGGCATTCACGTCGAGCGGCTTGGGGTTCTTCTTGTCGCGGCCCATGGTCCAGGGGCCGACGAGGGCCGGTTCCGGTTCGCCGTCCTTGTACATGGCCACCGCCCACCCTTCGTCATCGTCGTTCTTGATCACACGCGCGGTCCAGCCATTGCCCTGCCACAGGCGGGGCTCTTGCACCGGGCCGGTGTCCGGTTCTTCGTCGTCGTGGTCCTGGATCTGGTCGTTCATCTACTTCCTTCTGCGGGGCTGGCGCCCAAAACCACGATCATAGTGGAATCCGGGCCCATGAAAAAGCCCGCATGCGCAAGCAGTGCGGGCCTTTTTGAGGTGACTCGACAATATCAGGCGGGACAATCGTCGACAACGCGCGGAAAGCGCCAGTCGGGGCCCGGCGGCGGCGTGATGGGCGGGCCGACCGGGATCGGGCGCGGGTCGCCGTTGGGCGCAGGCGTGTGCCGGTTGAACGGGTTGATGATGATCGGCGGGATGGCCGGCGGCGCCGATGGCGGATCTTTCGGTCCGCCGCGCGCCATTGCCAGCTGGTCCCGGAGTCGGTGAAACGCAGCGTGCATGGGTTCCTCCTTGACACAGACAGTCAGTATAGGAAACCGTGCCGCCATTACAAGTAGAAAAATTGCCGGCAGTCCTGCCCGGCCCCGGCTAGGCACGGTTTATCCCGCAAATCGTGCGGCCTGTCGCACGCCGGTGGCTGCGGGCCGCACGCTGGCATACAGTTCGAGCATGCAAGAACAAAACGTTGAACCGACCATCTACCCTATTGCGAGGACCGCCATGAAAAAATACGCCCCCTACGTCATCCTGTTCCTGTTTGCCGCCCTGCTGTTCAATAGCTGGGGCAACGACATGACGGTCCACTTCGACGGCGACGAGATCGACGGTCCGCTGGGCTGGATGCTGGCCACCCTGTTCGCGGGCGGCGGCACCTTGCTGGCGATCTTCATCACCATGATGGTGGGTGTGCTGCTGGCGGTGATCTTCGCCGGCGTGGGTGTGATGCTGCTGGGCTCGCTGGCGATCGGCGCCGTCATCCTGGCGCTGGCGATCTCGCCGCTGCTGCTGCCGGTGGTGATTCCGGTGGCGCTGGTCTGGTACTTCATGAGCCGCTCGCGCAAGGTCAGCCTGGACAAGACCGCCAGCGCCTGAACGACGTCACGATTTCCTTCGTTGGCCGGGGCATGCCCCGGCCATTTTCATGCCTGCTTGCGCGCCACGTACTGTTCGTAGCCGCGCGCGCGCAAGGCGCAGGCCGGGCAAGTGCCGCAGCCATGGCCCCAGGGATGCGCCTCCCCGCGCTCGCCCAGGTAGCAGGTGTGGGTGTCGAAGCGGATCAGGTCCACCAGCGTATCGCCGCCCTCCTGCTGCGCCAGTTCCCAGGTTTGCGCCTTGTCGATCCACATCAGCGGGGTCTCGACCTTCAGGCGCGTCGCCATGCCCAGGTTGAGCGCCACCTGCAGCGCCTTCATGGTGTCGTCGCGGCAGTCCGGATAGCCCGAGAAATCGGTCTCGCACATGCCGCCCACCAGCACATTCAGGCCGCGCCGGTAAGCCACCGTGGCCGCCACCGTCATGAACATCAAGTTGCGTCCCGGCACGAACGTGTTCGGCAAGCCGTTTTCCTGCATCTCGATCGCAACATTGCTGGTCAAAGCCGTGTCAGAGATCCTGGAGATCAGGGACAGGTCGATCATGTGGTCGTCGCCCAGGCGCGCGTCCCAGCCGGGATCGAGCGCGCGCAGTTTCGACAGCAGCGTAGGACGTACCTCCAGTTCGATCGCGTGGCGCTGGCCATAATCGAAACCGATCGTCTCGACCCGCGCATAGCGCTGCAGCGCCCAGGCGAGGCAGGTGGTGGAGTCTTGGCCGCCGCTGAACAGCACGAGCGCGGTGTCGGTAGATGGAGTGTTCATGATCTGTTGGTAAAGAGCTGCTATATAAGCGGCGCATTCTGTCACAAATCGCCGGCACCGTGTGTAGAGGGGGCGGCCGAGGCGCACGCACAACGTTTCGTGACGACATCGAGTTTGCCAATCAGTTAAGATGCGAACGAGTATTCTTAGTGGAGCGCCATGTTGTTACGCCGATCGATTCCCCGCCAGCATGCCCTGTCCCTGCTCGTGCAGCATGCGCTGATGGGACTGGGTACATTGTTATTCGCCACCGCCGTCTATGCACAAGGCACGCAGGGTGTCGACTATACGGTGCGCATCGACGCCCCGCGCGCGCTCGAAGAACTGCTCGAAGATAACCTCGACCTGATGCGCTGGCGCGGCAATGCGCGCGTTGACCTCGAACAATTGCAGCGCCTGGTAAAAGAAGCGCCCGAGCAGGCGCGCACCCTGATCGCCACCGAGGGCTATTACTCGCCCAAGGTGTCCGCCGGCCTGGATACCAGCGGCGAGCGTCCCGTCGCGCGCGTGATCGTCGATCCGGGCCAGCCGGTGCTGGTCGGCGACGTCGACCTGGTGCTGCAGGGCTTCGCCCCGTTCGAGCAAGGCGGCGCGCCGTTCGACGCCAACGCCCTGCGCAACCGCTGGACCCTGCCGGTCGGCAGCCAGTTCAGGCAAGGCGACTGGGAAGGCGCCAAGCGCGGCCTGCTGCGCGACGTCGCGCAGACGCGCTTTCCGCGCGCGCGCCTGGTCGAGACCAGCGCCACGGTCGATCCGGATACGCGCCGCGCCCTGCTGCGGGTGGTGATCGACTCCGGCCCCGAGATGCGTTTCGGCGAGCTGCGCATCCGCGGCCTGAAACGCTATCCGCGCGAAGTCATCACCAACCTCAACAAGATCAACCCGGGCGACGAATACAGCGAAGCCGCCTTGCAGGCACTGCAGTCGCGGGTGCAGGATACCGGCTATTTCAGCAGCGTCGAAGTCAGCACCGATATGCGCGCCGTGCTCAACGCCGAGATCGCCGACATCAAGGAAGACGCCGACAGCGACGCCAACCCGGCCACGCCAGAGCCGCCGACCGGCCCGACCGTGCTGCCGGTGGTCATCCGCGTCACCGAGAACAAGCAGAAGAACGTCGAGGCCGGCCTGGGCTTCTCGACCGACACCGGGGCCCGCGCCTCCTTGGGCTACGACGACCTGAATGTGTTCGGCAAGCGCTTCAAGAGCGACCTGATCTACGAACAGAAACGCCAGACCGCGAAGGGCGAATTGTTCTGGCCGACCACGGCCAAGGGCTATAACGACAGCGTCAGCGCCGGCGTCGAGCGCGAAGACCTGCGTGGCGAGATCACCACCCTGGCCAGCGTGGCCGCGCGCCGCAGCTGGGGCTCGCCGCTGCTCGAGCGCAGCCTGACCTTCGAGGTGCTGACCGAAAAGCGCGAAGTCGAAGGCCTCGAAGCCACCCGCGCCAAGAGCCTGCCGCTCACCTACAGCATCACCCGGCGCAAGCTCGATAGCCTGATCCAGCCGACCAACGGCTATGTGTGGAACGCCCAGTTCGGCGGCGCCGTGCTGCCGATCCTGACCGATGAAAAATTCCTGCGCCTGTACCTGCGCGGCCTGTACTACAAGCCGATCGGCGCCGCCGGCAGCCTGATCCTGCGCGCCGAAACCGGCGCCGTGGCCTCGAAAGAGAAGCTCGGCGTGCCGAGCACCTTCCTGTTCCGCGCCGGCGGCGACCAGTCGGTGCGCGGCTACGGCTACCAGGAGCTGGGCGTGCAAGAGAACGGCGCCACCGTCGGCGGCCGTTACCTGGCCACCGCCAGCGCCGAATACCAGTACTGGTTCAAGCCGCCCTGGGGCGTGGCCGTGTTCTATGACGTCGGCAATGCCGCCGACAAGTTCGGCGACCTCAATCCCAAGTCGGGCTACGGCGTCGGCGCGCGTTGGCGCAGCCCGGTCGGCCCGATCAATGTCGACCTGGCCTATGGCCACGCGGTGCGCAAGGCGCGCCTGCACTTCTCACTCGGATTCACGTTCTGATGGATACACCTGACCAACACCAGGCGCCGGCGCCTGACCAGCCTCAGGCACATAAAACCCGTCGCTGGCCGCGCCGCGTCGCGATCGGCGTCGTCGCCACCGGCGTCATCGTGGGCGGCACGCTGTGGTATCTCGGCCGCGAGACCACCTTGCAGATGATCGTCCAGCGCGTGGCCGACGCCACCGGCGGCAAGCTCACCGTCACGGGCGTCACCGGCTCGATCTATGGCGCCATGCACATCGAGCGCCTGGTGTGGCGCACCGACGAGCAGATCGTCACGGCGCTCAAGATCGATGTCGACTGGTCGCCGTCCCAGCTCCTGTCGGGCGGGATCCTGGTCGACAAGCTGTGGGCCGCCAGCGTGCGCATGCAAACGCTCAAGGAAACCGACGAACCGTCGGTGCTGCCGACGAGTCTCGCGCCGCCGTTCCGGGTCGAAGCCGACGACGCGCGGGTCGCCCGCCTGACGATGGTGAACATCGCCGGCGCCGAAACCGCCATCGACAATATTCGCGTGCGCGCCAAGGGCGACAAGCGCAGCTGGGTGGTGCAGGATGCCGCCGCCAGCACGCCGTGGGGCCAGGTGGCGGCCAACGCCACCGTCGGCGCCCAGCGCCCGTTCAAGATCGACGCCTCGGGCAGCCTGACGCAATCGCAGGCCAGCGCCGGCGCCCGCGCCGCCCAGCTGCAATTGAAGGTGAGCGGCGACATCGAGAACGCGACCCAGATCGACGCCACCGGCCAGGCCGGGCGCGCCATCGGCGACGCCCACTTCACGATCTCGCCGTATGCCGAGATCCCGCTGCGCGCGCTGCGCATCAATGGCCGCAACCTCGATCCGGGCTTTTTCAACCCGGCCCTGCCGACCGCCGACCTGACCTTCGCCGTGGCCGGCAAGCTCGACGCCAACCGCAATATCAGCGGCAGCGTCGACATCACCAATACCGGGCCCGAAGGCACGATCGACCAGCAACGCCTGCCGCTGCGCTCTGCGCGCGGCCAGCTGGGCGGCAACCTGAATGCCCTGAAAGTATCCGACGTGCTGCTCGATTTCGGCGCCGCCGGCAAATTCACCGGCACCGGCGGCGTCAAGCGCGAGCAGGACGAAGAAGGCCTCGGCACCGCGCGCTTTGCGCTGCAGACCGAGCGCTTCAACCTGCGCGAAGTCCATTCGGCCATGAAGCCGACCGCGATCAAGGGCAGCATCGCGGTGACCAACGAGGCCGAGCGCCAAACGCTGGAAGCCAACCTGCTTGACGCCGGCCTGCGCCTGACGGCCCTGGCCACGCTCGAAAACAATGTGGCGACGCTCAACGAGGCGCGCCTGAACGCGGGCCGCAGCAGCGTCACCGCCAGCGGCAGCATGAACCTCGAGGGCGACAAGGCCTTCAAGGCCACGGCCAATGCAAGCAGGTTCAACCCGGCGGACTTCGGCGACCTGCCGGTGGCCGACATCAATGCCACGATCAACGCCGCCGGCGCGCTCAGCCCCGAGTGGAAAGTCGAGGCCGACTTCGCCGTGCGCCAGAGCCGCCTGATGAACCAGGCCCTCGCCGGCCGTGGCAAGCTGAGCGCCGATGCAAAACGCATCAGCGGCATCGACGCCGACCTGGCGCTCGGCCAGAACAAGGTCGATCTGAAGGGCGCCTTCGGCGGCGCTGGCGACCGCCTGAACTGGCGCCTCGATGGCCGCCAGTTGTCGGCGGTGCGCAGCGACCTGTATGGCGCGCTGACCGCCAATGGCGTCGTCAGCGGCACCATGGAGGCGCCGCGCACCACCTTCGAGGTCAATGCGCAAGACCTGGGCTGGGTCGCGGCCCAGCGCAAGAACGGCAGCGGCGTGCTGCGCGCCAGCGGCGAAGCCTGGCTCGGCGGACCTGAAGGCGCACGCGCGGTCGAGGTCAAGGCCAGCGGCGGCACCCAGCGCTTCAATCCGGCCGCCTTCGGCTCTCCGCTGGCCGGCAATATCAATTCGACGTTCAGCGGCAGCGGCCGTGCCGGCGCCGACTGGCGCGGCGCCCTCGATTTCAAATTGGCCGACGACTCGACCCTGGCCAACTCGCCGCTGCGCGGCCACGCGCGCCTGACGGCCGACCGCCGCCGTGTGTCCAACGCCGACGTCGACCTGCGCATCGGCCCGAACGTCATCGCCGCCACCGGCGCCTTCGGCGCCGCGCGCGATGCGCTCAACTGGAAGATCGACGCGCCGCAACTGGCGGCGCTCGGCCCCGAGTTCGGCGGCGTGCTGCGCGGCTCGGGTGTGGTGTCCGGCACCATGGACACGCCATCGCTCACCGCCACCATCGAGGGCCGGAACCTCAAGGCGCTGGGCACGCACAATGTGCGCTCGCTGCGCGCCAGCGCCAACCTGGGTTCCGGGCGCGGCGCGGCCGATCCGCTGGTCAGCAATGTCGAGGTGCTCGACTACGTCAGCGGCGAAACGCGCGTTTCTTCCGTCCGCCTGCAGACCGAGGGTACGCGCGGCGCCCATACCGTCAAACTGTCGGCGCTGGGCGACGCCTTCGACGCCAATACCGAGATCCGCGGCGGCTTCAACCGCGACACCTGGAGCGGCACCCTGGCCGCGCTGCAAAACCGCGGCCGCTACGCCATGCGCCTGCAAAACCCGGTGCCAGTCACGATCGCCGGCGCGCCAGGCTCAGGCCTGGGCGGCCTGGCCAGCCCGGAACGCATCGCCTTCAACGGCGCCGTGGTCCAGCTGCCGAACGGCAGCATCACGGTCGATACCCTCACCAAGGACGGCCCGCGCTGGAGCAGCCGCGGCCATGCCGACAAGGTGCCGCTGACTTACCTGGCGCAGTTCTCCCCTGCCCTGGCCGACAATGCGCGCGGCGACCTGACCCTGGGCGCGGCCTGGTCGGTCGACATGCGCGCCCCCGTCGCCAACGGCGCCGCGCCTTCGCTGGCCGGCAACGTGCGCGTGTTCCGCGAAGCCGGCGACGCCATCGTCGGCGGCGACACCCCGGTGCCGCTGGGCCTGCGCCGGCTGGAAGCGTCCGCCGAAGTGGTCGGCAGCGGCCTGCGCGTGAACCTGGACTTCGACGGCGCCCGCACCGGCGTGGCAAAACTCGAGGCCAATGCCCAGATGCTGAACGGCCGCCTGGAGCGCGACAGCCCGCTGCGCATGACGGCCAATGCCGACATCCCGTCGATCGCCTGGCTCGCATCGCTGGCCGGCCAGCCGGGACTGGAACTCGACGGTGCGCTGCGCCTGGCCATGACGGGCAGCGGCACCATCGGTTCGCCCAGCCTGAACGGCAACCTCGACGGCGACAAGCTGGCGGTGCGCTGGGCCGAGCAAGGCGTTCGCCTGCAGAACGGCGAACTGCGCGCCCAGCTCGGCGGCGACCAGCTGCGGGTCGAGCGCCTGACCTTCCAGGGCCGCCAGGGCAGCGCCGCCGCCAGCGGCTTCGTGCGCTTCGCCGACGGTGCGCCGACCATGGACGTGCGCCTGAACATGGAAAAGCTCGAAGCGCTGTCGCGGCCCGACCGCACCGTGATCCTCAGCGGCCAGGCTTCGCTGGTGCGCGACGCCAGCCGCTTCGCACTGGAGGGTAAATTCCGCGCCGACCGCGCACTGATCGAATTCGCGCCGCAGGGCACGCCGACGATCTCGGACGACGTCATCGTGCTGGGCCGCGGTACCGAGAAGAAAACGCCGGTGTCGAAAGAGAAGGAAGTGCCGCTCACGGTCGACCTCACGGCCGACATGGGCGACGACTTCCACATCCGCGCGATGGGCATCGATGCCTACCTGGTCGGCAACGCGCGGGTGCGCATGACCGGCGCCGGCCAGCCGCGCGTCAACGGCACCATCCGCGCCATCAATGGCACCTATGCCGCCTATGGCCAGAACCTGTCGATCGAACGCGCGGCGCTGACCTTCAGCGGCCCGTACGACAATCCGTCGCTCGACATCCTCGCGGTGAGGAAGCGCCCCGAAGGCGAGCAGCTGTCCGAGACCAATGTCGAAGCCGGCGTGCAGGTGCGCGGCACCGCGCAATCGCCGACGGCGCGCCTGGTGTCGACGCCGAACGTGTCGGACAGCGACAAGCTGTCCTGGCTGGTGCTGGGCCACAGCATGGAAGCGGCCAGCGGCGACCAGAAAGGCGTGCTCACCGCGGCGGCGGGCGCCTTGCTGGGCGGCGCCGGCGGCACCGGCGGCATCCAGTCGAAACTCGCCAACTCGCTCGGCGTCGATGACCTGGGCCTGAAGCAGAACAACAACGGCGGCGACTCGTCGGGCCTGGAAAGCACCGTGGTCACGGTCGGCAAGCGCATCTCGTCGCGCGCCTACCTGAGCTTCGAGCAGGGCACCAGCACCGCCTCGAGCCTGGTGCGGCTGCGCTACAAGCTCACGCCGCGCATCGCGCTGCAGTTCCAGACCGGGACCAATAGCGCGCTCGACGTGCTGTATTCGTGGGCATTCGACTAGGATGAATCCGGCCTCCTGCCTCATCGTCGCACTGCTGGCGCTGGCAGCAGGGTCGGCCGCGGCGCAGGAGCACGGCGACTTGCTGCAGGCGCCCGAGCGCATCGAGTGGGATGCCGGCGGGCTGTATGAGGGCCGCTTCCCGGACGGCACGCCGTTCCAGGTTGCGCTGGCCTATCCGGCGCCAGCCGGCCTGCCCGGCGACGCCGCGACGATCATGGAACCCACGTACTGGTTACCGCGCGACTACACCGGCAAGGCGCGCAAGCTGGCGTTGCTCGATGCGCCGGCAGGCGTGGCGAAGCTGGCGCCGCTTCTGGACTCCGGGGCGCAGGCGCCCGAACGGTTCTCGATCGTGCTCGACGCCGATCATCGCAGCGGCAAGGGCAGCTGGACACAGGATGCGCCGGCCAGGACCCTGCCGTTTTCCCTCGAACGCATCGTGCTGTACCGCGCGGTGGCCGTCACGCGGCCGTCGCCCGAGGCGCAGGCCGAGGGCTCGAGCCAACCGTTCGTGTTTTCCGCGCTATACCCGGTGTTCAGGGACGAGGCGCTGGCCGGGTGGGTGCGCGGCATGGCCGGCCGCTGCGACGCCGATACCGAATGCACGAACAGGATCCTGGTGCGCTGGCATTCGAAAGGCCAGTTGTCGCTCGACGCCAGCACCTGGACCTTCGGCTTCGGCGCTGCCCACGGCAACTACCGCTCGTCGATGCGCCACTATGCGCTCGAAGGCGGCAAGGCGGTCCATACCCGCTTTACTGCCTTTGTCGATGCCGGCACGGCCTGCCGCCAGAAGGTGTCCGCCGGCCTGGTGGCGAAACTGGGTGCGCAAGGGCTGTCGTGGGCCGAGCAAGGCGCGCTGGACGTGTTCAAGGAACCGAATTTCATCCCCCTGCCCGGCGGCATCGAGTTTCATTGGGATCCGTATGAAGTAGGCAGCTTCGCCCAGGGCATCCCGAGCGTATTCCTGACCCGCGATGAGCTGGGAAGCTGCGCCAACAAGCTGCCGCACTACGACTGAGCCAGGCCGCGGGCGTCGAATCCGACGTCGCGCAGCAGGCGGCCCAGGAGGTAGCCGTTGAAGACGCCGAACGCGGCGCAGACCACCGCCACCACCACCGACTGGCCCGCCAGGTCGGGGCGCACGGCCAGCAGCACCGAGGTCGCGTACTTGACCGCGAAGATCGACAGCATCAACACCATCGGCAGCGCACTGCCGGCCACGCGCACCCGGCCCGGCGCCGTGCCGGCGCTCACACGCATGCGTCCGAAGCGCCAGGCCAGCAGTGCGGCTGCCGCGAACGCCGCCGTCCAGGCCGCGAGCACGGTGGCGCCGAGCCCGAACTTGCCCGCCATATCGTGCAGCGACAGCAGCAGCATCGCCAGCGGCAGCACGAACATCCGGCGCACGGCAATCTCGCGCTCGCGCAGCTCCACCACGCCGCGCCAGATCAGGAAGGCGAGGATCGCCCAGACGTAGAGCGGGGTGTGGGTCAGTATCTGGATCGGCATGGCGGGCTCCGGCAATCGGTTGAACGTGACGCCAGTATGGGCGTGCGCCCCGATCGGCAAAGGGCGATGCGACGAAGCACCGCCTGGCGGCGCGAAACGACATGCGTGCGGCGCGAAAAGATGCGTGGCCGGTTAGAATCGGCCATGGCAAGCAAATCCCCCCTCTTTCCCGGTCCACGCACCGCGCGCGGCGCCGTCCTGGCCGTCCTGCTGTCCAACGCCGACCAGGCCGGCGCCGAACCGCTGCGCGGCCGCGTGACCCTGGCCGCCATCGTCCGCGCGCTCAAGCGCAAATACCACTGGCCGATCGAGACCACCAGCTTCCCGTCGAACGACATCGACGGCCGCGCCACCTGGGCCACGGTCTACAGCCTGCCGCAGGACGTCATCGACGCCGCGCTGAATGCAAAAGGCCAAGACTGGCTCCGAAGCACCCGCTCATAAACACGACTCATGGATGCATGGCCTGATTGATGTTCCTGTATCATCAATCAATGGCCCGTGACAACATCAACGATATCCTCGTCTTTCTCGCCGTCGCCCGCGAGCGCAGCTTCACGCGCGCTGCGGCGAAACTCGGCATGACCCAATCGGCGCTCAGCCACATCGTGCGTTCGCTCGAAGCGCGCCTGGGCGTGCGCCTTTTAACGCGCACCACCCGCAGCGTGTCGCCGACCGAAGCTGGCGAACGCCTGATGCAGAATGTCGGGCCGCGGCTGGAAGAAATCGAGGCCGAGATCACGGCCGTGAGCGATCTGGGCGACAAGCCGGCCGGCACCATCCGCATCACCGCGATCGACCATGTGATCGACACGGTGCTGTGGCCGCGCATCGCGCCGCTGCTGCCGCTGTATCCCGACCTGCATGTCGAGATCAGCTCCGACTACCGATTGATCGACATCGCCGCCGAACGCTACGACATCGGCGTGCGCCATGGCGACCAGCTCGAGAAAGACATGATCGGCGTGCGCCTGACGGGCGAAGTGCCGATGCGGATCGTCGGCGCCCCCGCCTATTTCGAGCGGCGGCCAAGGCCGACGTCGCTGCAGGAACTCATGAAGCACAACTGCATCACGCTGCGCCTGCCCAGCAGCGGAGGGCTGTATGCGTGGGAACTGGCGCACGAAGGCCAGCCGCTGGACGCGCGCGTGCGCGGCCAGTCGGTCTTCACCAACGTCTACCACATGCTCGACGCCGCATTGCACGGCGTCGGCCTGGCCTTCCTGCCCGAGAGCATGGTCGGCCCGCATGTAGAGGCGGGACGGCTGGTCAGCGTGATGGAAGACTGGTGCTTTCCGTTTGAACCGCTGCACGCCTTCTATCCCAGCCGCCGCCACTCCTCGCGCGCACTGATGCTGGTGATCGACGCCATCCGCCACAAGGACTGACGCCGATCCTGCCCGATCAAACCATGGCCGGCATCTTTTCCAGCATCTTGTCGAGCGTGACCGGATAGTCGCGCACGCGCACGCCGGTGGCGTTGTAGATCGCATTCGCCACCGCCGCGCCGACGCCGCACAGGCCCAGTTCACCGACACCCTTGGCCTTCATCGGCGACGTGGTCGGATCGGTTTCGTCGATGAAGATCACCTCCTGGTGCGGGATGTCGGCATGCACCGGCACCTCATAGCTGGCCAGGTCGTGGTTGACGAAGAAGCCGTGGCGCTTGTCGACCGCCAGGTGCTCCATCAGCGCCCCGCCGACACCCATCGTCATCGCGCCGATCACCTGGCTGCGCGCCGATTTCGGGTTCAGGATACGGCCCGCCGCGCACACCGACAGCATGCGCCGCACGCGTACCTCGGCGGTGGCGACATCGACCGCGACTTCGACGAAATGGGCGCCGAAGGTCGATTGCTGGACCTTCTTTTCCAGGTCGCCGTATTCCATCGTGTCCTCGGCCACGATCGCGCCGCCCTTGGCCACCTCAAGCAACGATACCGATCGGCCGCCCACGCGCACCGCGCCGTCGACGAATTCGGCCTTCGCCGCATCCAGGCCCGCCTTCTGCGCGATCTGCTCGCGCAGCTTGACGCAGGCCGCGTACACGCCGGCGGTGGCGCTGTTGGCGCCCCACTGGCCGCCCGAACCGGCCGACACCGGATAGCTCGAGTCGCCCAGGCGCACATCGATGCGGTCCACGCCCACACCCAGCATCTCGGCCGCGGTCTGGGCGATGATCGTGTAGCTGCCGGTGCCGATATCGGTCATGTCGGTTTCGACCGTGATCTTGCCGTCGCTTTCCAGGCGCACCCGCGCGGCCGACTTCATGTTCATATTGTTACGGAAGGCCGAGGCCACACCCATGCCGATCAGCCACTGGCCCTCGCGCACCTGGCCCGGCTGGGCCTTGCGCTTGCTCCAGCCGAAGCGCTCGGCGCCCTGGCGCAAGCACTGCACGTAGCGGCGCTGCGAGAACTTGCGGCCCGCCTTCTCGGGGTCGACCGTGGTGTCGTTGACGATGCGGAAGGTGACCGGGTCCATCTTGAGTTTTTCCGCCATCTCGTCGATCGCCACTTCGAGCGCCATCAGGCCCGGCGCCTCGCCCGGCGCGCGCATCGCATTCCCCTCGGGCAGGTCGAGCGTGGCCAGCTGCAGGCGGGTCAGGCGGTTGGCGCCGGCGTACAGCAGGCGGGTTTGCTGGACCGCGGTTTCCGGTCCGCCGCCCGGCAAGTCGCCCGACCAGCTCTCGTGGGCGATGGCGCTGATGCGGCCTTCGCGCGTAGCGCCGATGCGGATGCGCTGGATCGTGGCCGGACGGTGGGTGGTGTTATTGATCATCAGCGCGCGCTGCAACGCGACCTTGACCGGGCGCCTGGCCGCGCGTGCGCCGAGCGCCGCCAGCACCGCCTCGGCGCGCAGGAACAACTTGCCGCCGAAGCCGCCGCCGATATACGGCGAGACCAGCCGCACGTTCGCGGCAGGGATGCCGAGCGTCTTGGCCAGGTCTTGCTTGCCCCAGTCGATCATCTGGTTCGAGGTCCAGACGGTGACCTTGTCGCCGTCCCACGACGCGATCGAGGCATGCGGTTCCATCATCGCGTGCGACTGGTCGGGCGTGGTATAGGTGGCGTCGAGCTTGACCGGCGCGCTGGCGAAGGCGCCGTCGAAATCGCCGACCTTCGACTCGGCGTCGCCGGTCTTGGGCATGACCGCCGCATTCATCGCCGCGGCCAGGTCATACACGCCGTGGGTCTTCGCATACTCGACCTTCACGAGCGACGACGCCGCGCGCGCCTGCTCGAAGGTCTCGGCCACGACCACCCCGACCGCCTGGTGGTAGTGCTGCACTTCAGGGCCGGCCAGCAGGTGGGCGGTATTGAAGTTGCCCTTGCCCAGCTTGCCGGCGTTTTCATGGGTGACGACGGCGATCACGCCCGGCGCGCGGCGCGCCGCTGCCGTATCGATCGACACGATGCGGCCCTTGGCAATCGCTGCGCCGATCACGTAGCCGTAGGCGGCGTTCGGCGCCGCCGCATGCTGTTCATACGCGTAGGGTGCAGTGCCGGTGGTCTTCCTCGGGCCATCGATGCGGTCGAGCGGCTTGCCGACGACCTTCATCTGGTCGATCGGATTGGTGGTTTCTGGTTTGGTGAATTTCATGGTCTCAAGCCTTTCTTTCAGCGCGCGCGGGCCTGCGCCAGGATCGCATCGAGCGTGCGTTCGACGAGCAGGATCTTGAATGCGTTGTCATCGGTCGTGCGCGCGCCCGCCAGCAGTTGCGCAGTGGTCGCCTTGCCGCCGCGCGGCAGCTGGCCCTCGGCCGCCGGCACGCGCCATGGCTTGTGCGCCACGCCGCCCACGGCCACCCGGCCGCTGCCGTCCGGCTGCACCACGGCCGCCACCGAAACCAGGGCAAACGCGTAGGAAGCGCGGTCGCGCACCTTGCGGTAGTAATGCTTGCCGCCCAGGGGCTTGGGCAGGGTCACGGCCGTGATCAACTCGCCCGGCATCAAGCTGTGCTCGATGTGTGGCGTATTACCCGGCAGGCGATAGAAGTCCGCGATCGGGATCGTGCGCGCACTGCCGTCGGGACGCACGGTCTCGACGCCGGCGTCGAGCAGCTGCATGGCCACCGCCATATCGCTCGGGTGGGTGGCGATGCAGGCCTCGCTCTGGCCGACGATCGCATGGCCGCGCGTATGGCCGCCGATGGCCGAGCAGCCGCTGCCCGGCACACGCTTATTGCACGGCATATTGGTGTCGTAGAAATAGGGGCAGCGGGTACGCTGCAGCAGGTTGCCGGCGGTGGTCGCCTTGTTGCGCAACTGGGTCGAGGCGCCGGCCAGCAGCGCGCGCGACAGCACGCCGTAGTCCTTGCGCACGCGCGCGTCGGCCGCCAGGTCGGTATTGCGCACCAGCGCGCCGATGCGCAGGCCGCCCTCTCGCGTCGCTTCGATCTTGTCGAGCGCCAGGCCGTTCACGTCGATCAGGTGGGCCGGGGTCTCGATCTCGAGCTTCATCAGGTCGAGCAGGTTGGTGCCGCCCGCGATGAAGCGCGCATTGGGTGTCTTGGCGGCAGCGGCGGCTGCTTCGGCCGGCGTCGTCGCGCGTTGATAGCTGAATGCCTTCATGCCTTGACTCCTCCCACTTCGGCGATCGCGTCGATGATGTTCGAGTAGGCGCCGCAGCGGCAGATATTGCCGCTCATGCGCTCGCGGATCTCGTCCACGCTCAGCAAGGGTTTCGCATTCAGGTCGCCGGTGGCATGGCTCGGGATGCCCTGGCGGATCTCGTCGATCACCGCCACGGCCGAACAGATCTGTCCCGGGGTACAGTAGCCGCACTGGTAGCCGTCGTGCTTCACGAAGGCCGCCTGCATCGGATGCAGTTTATCGGGCGTGCCCATGCCTTCGATGGTGGTGACCTCGGCGCCGTCGTGCATGATCGCCAGGCTCAGGCAGGAATTGATGCGGCGGCCGTCGACCAGCACCGTGCAGGCGCCGCACTGGCCCTGGTCGCAGCCCTTCTTGGTGCCGGTCAGGTGCAGGTTCTCGCGCAATGCGTCGAGCAAGGTGGTGCGGGTGTCGAGCGTGAGTTCGCGCGGCTGGCCGTTCACGCGCAGGGTGACCTTGCTGGTCACCGGCGCCGGCGTCTGCGCAACGGCGGCAGAGTCTTGCCCCGCCGCCTGGGCGCCCGCCAGCGGCAATGCCGCCGCCGTCGCGCCGAGCGCGCCGCCGATCAGGACACCGCGCCGGGCCTGGTTGATATTCGTGGAATCGTCCATCGGGTATGCTTCCTTCTGTCAGCGGTTAGAAAATCCAGTTGATGTTACGGCAAGCCCCTCCCGCGATTCATGAAGGGCGCAGCATGGGCTTATGTTCCTGGCTCATGAATCGGCGTGACGTGCCGAGCGTCCGGCGAGCAGCGCCAGCACGGCGGCGGCAATCAGCAGGCCCGCGCTCAGGTGGAAGGTGGCGCGGTAGCCGCTGGCGTCGAACAGCAGGCCGCCGAGGGTCGCGCCGAGCATGATCGCGAGCTGGATCACGGCCACCATCAGCCCTCCTCCCGCTTCAGCGTCCTGCGGCAGGGTCTGGGCCAGCCAGGTCCACCAGCCAACCGGCGCCGAGGTGCCGACCAGGCCCCAGATCGCCAGCAGCACCGTGACCGCCGCCGCCGAGTGACCGAAGGCGACCAGCGCGCCGGCGACCGCCGCCATCAGCAGCGGCATCGCGAGCAGCACCGGATACAGCCGGTCCTTCAGCACCGAGCCGATCAGGGTGGTGCCGACGAAGCCGGCCACGCCCAGCACCAGCAGCATCAGCGACAGGGTCGTGGCGCCGACGCCGGTAACGCTTTCCAGGAACGGACGCAGGTAGGTAAACAGCGCGAACTGCCCCATGAACAGCAGGCTCACCGCCGCCATGCCGACGACGACCGCGGGCCGCTTCAACAGGCGCAGGATGCCGCCCGCTTCCGCGCGTTCGGCGGCGCGCAGCGTGGGAAGGGTGAACGACAGCCAGGCCAGCGCGATCGCCGCCACCGGCACCAGGCAGAAGAAGGCGCCGCGCCAGCCGATGATGGCGCCCAGGTAGCTGCCGGCGGGCGCCGCGATGACGGTCGCCAGCGCATTGCCGCCGTTGAGGATGGCCAGGGCGCGCGGCACTTCACGCGCCGGCACCAGGCGCATCACGGTCGCCGCCGACATCGACCAGAAGCCGCCGATGGCGACGCCGATCAGCGCGCGGCCGACCATGAACAGGAAGTAGTTGGGCGCGAACGCGGCCACGGTGCCGGAGACGATCATCAGGAAGGTCAGGCCCAGCAGCAGGAGCTTGCGGTCGAGCCGTCCGACGACGGCGCCGAGCGCCAGGCTGGTGACCAGGGCGAAGGCGCCCGAGATCGCGATCGACTGGCCGGCCTGGCCTTCGCTGATGCGCAGCTCGGCCGCGAGCGGCGTGAGCAGGCTGACCGGCATGAATTCGGACGCGACCAGGGCGAAGGCGGCGAGCGACATCGCCATCACGGCGCCCCATGCCGCGGGCTGGGCCGGCTTGCTGTCGCAAGCGGCGGAAAGTGTTGGGTTCATTGTGAAGTAAACAGGTTGATGCAATCGTCCTGCCGAGGCAGGACGAGCGGAGGCGGCGCGGGCGCCGCCCGAAAGGAGAATTACGCTGCCAGGCTGGCGTTATCGATCACGAAGCGGTACTTGACGTCGCCCTTGAGCATGCGCTCGTAGGCGCCGTTGATGTCGTCGGCGCGGATCGTCTCGATATCGGCCACGATGCCGTGCTGGGCGCAGAAGTCGAGCATTTCCTGGGTTTCCGGAATACCGCCGATCATCGAGCCGGCAATCGCACGCCGCTTGGTGATCAGGTTGAACACCTGCGGCGACGGGTGCGGCGACTCGGGCGCGCCGACCAGCACCATGGTGCCGTCGCGCTTGAGCAGGTTGAGAAAAGCGTCCAGGTCGTGCGGCGCGGCGACCGTATTGACGATCAGGTCCAGGCGCTGCGCCTGGGCGGCCATCGCCTCGGCGTCCTTCGATACCACCACTTCATCGGCGCCCAGCGCCAGCGCGTCCTGGCGCTTCGATTCCGAGGTGGTGAACGCGATCACGTGCGCGCCCAGGGCGTGGGCCAGCTTGATGCCCATATGGCCCAGGCCGCCGATGCCGACGATGCCGACCCGCTTGCCGGGACCGGCGTTCCAGTGGCGCAGCGGCGACCAGGTGGTGATGCCGGCGCACAGCAGCGGCGCCACGGCGGCCAGCTGCTCTTGCGGATGGCTCACGCGCAGCACGAAGCGCTCGTCGACCACGATCTGCTGCGAGTAGCCGCCCAGCGTGTGGCCGGGCGCATCCGCGGTCGGGCCGTTGTAGGTGCCGACCATATTGTCGCAATAGTTCTCGAGGCCCTCGCCGCAATCCGGGCATGCCTTGCAGCTGTCGACCATGCAGCCGACGCCGACCAGGTCGCCGACCTTGTGGCTGGTGACGTGGGCGCCGACCGCCGACACGCGGCCGACGATCTCGTGGCCCGGCACGCATGGGTACAGGGTGCCGGCCCATTCGGCGCGCACCGTGTGCAGGTCGGAGTGGCAGACGCCGCAGAAGTCGATGTCGATCTGGACGTCGTGGGCGCCTGGTGCGCGGCGGGCGATGTCGAGCGATTCGAGCGGTTTGTCGGCGGCATGGGCGCCGTAGGCTTTGATGGTCATGGGTTTTCCGTGAGTGTCGAGTCGTTATCGTGCGCGCATAACGCGATTTGTCAGGGGAGCATCGTAACCGCATGTTCATGTCTAGAACCGGCTCAATTTTGACTGGGCTTATGAACCCGATTCATGAATCGCGCACGTCCCGCTGGACAGCCGCGCCAACCGGCGGCACACTGGTCGCCATGAACCAGGAATTACTCGACGCCGTTGCCGCCTACGCCCGCGCCCACGCCAATCGCGACGGCCTGGCGCTCACCTGCGTGCCCGGCCTGCGCATGATGTGCCTCGCGCAGCCGGGCGACAAGCTCGAATCGGCCTACCGGCCGCTGGTCTGCCTGGTGCTGCAGGGCGAGAAACACCTGCTGGCCGGGCGCCAGGAAAAGCTGTGCGCCGAAGGCCAGGCGGTCGTCGTCAGCGCCGACCTGCCGGTGACGGGCCAGGTCGTCACCGCATCCACAGAGCGCCCCTATATCGCGCTGGCGATCGAACTCGACATGGCTTTGCTGTCCGAACTGGCTGACCAGCTGCAGAAGGTTGCCACTGAGACGCCGCCTCCCGCGCCCGATCCGGCCGCGACGCTGCTGGTGCAGGATGTCGACGCAGCCATCCTCGATTGCGCGCGCCGCCTGATGCACCTGGTCGCGCATCCCGAGGCAGTACCCATCCTGCACCCGGGCCTGATGCGCGAGCTGCATTTCTGGCTGCTCAATGGTCAGCACGGCCGGCAGTTGCGGGCGTCGATGGCGCAAGATGCGCACCCGGTGCGGCTGAACCGCGCGGTGGGGCTGCTGCGCCAGTCCTACCACCAGAAGCTGCGGGTGGACGACCTGGCCCAGGCCGCGTCGATGAGCCTGTCGGCCT
>Ga0308157_10003784_pt1 | contig 21234 bp, 21 predicted proteins | sample PhyBR1_FD_201035 | JGI IMG/M metagenome (GOLD analysis project Ga0308157, IMG submission 201035) | Phyllosphere microbial communities from UC Gill Tract Community Farm, Albany, California, United States - DLSLB.R1 | ecosystem: Host-associated > Plants > Phyllosphere > Unclassified | place: USA...
GATTGGTCGGCGCGGGCCAGCGAGAGCGAGTTCACCGAGTTGTCGGCGCCCGGCACGAGGTAGAAATACGGCCCGAAGCCGTTGGAGTAGCTGTGGCTGGTGGTCAGGTAAGTGGTTGAGGTGAAGGCGGGCGAGAACTGGTAGCGCACCTGCCCAAACAGGTTGGTGCTGCGCGAGGTCTGCTCCAGGCCCTCGCCCTGGTACGAGCGGCGGTACTCCAGTGGCAACTCATCGGCCCGCGAGGCCCCTAGCTGCGAAGCCGGCGAGTAAAAGAAAATCAACTGCTTGCCCACATTGGTGCCCCGGTATACCTCGGCGTCGAGGTTGATAGTCAGGCGGTCGTTGGGCTTGAACTGCAGGCTCGGCGCGATGGCCAGCGTGCGCGTAAAGCCCGGGTAGTCGATATTTTGAAAGTTGTCTTCGTAGGTATAAGCCGTGTTCAGGCGGAAAGCCAGCGTCTTGGCCGCGTTCAGCGGCGTATTGATGTCAGCGCTCACGCGGTGGAAGCCGTAGCTGCCGCCCGAGAGCGCTACCTCGCCGCCAAACGTTTCGAACGGCTTCTTGGTCACGCGGTTTATCAGGCCGCCGTACGAGGTCAGCGAGCTGCCAAACAGCGTGCCCGACGGCCCTTTGATAACTTCGAGCTTCTCCAGGTTCACGGCGTCGATGTCGCTGGTCACATTGCCGGCCACGCCGTTGCGCAGCTGGCTCGACGTCACGAAGCCCCGGCTGGCGTAGAGGGCGCCGCCGTCGCCGCCGCGGCCGGTGGCATCCCACATTTTTTGCAGGCCCGGCACGTTGCGCGTCGCATCATCCACCGAAAACACGAGCTGCTCAGTCAGCAATTCCTTGCCCACGGTGGTGTACACTTGCGGGTTTTCGATATTCTTGAGCGGCATTTTGCCCACGTACTCGCTGCTCACACGGTTAAATTTGTTGGCGCGGGTGCCCTGCACCAGCACTTCCTGCAACTCGGCGGTGCTTTCGGCCAGCCGGAAATCCAGCGTTACGCGCTGGCCGGCCGCTACCGTTACCTGCTGCTGCTCGGGCTTAAGGCCCACCGATGATACGCGCAGCGTGTAGGTGCCCGCCGGTACATTCTTGATGAGGTAATTGCCCTGGCCGTTGGTGTTGCTGCCCAGCGCCTGGCCTTGCAGGCCCACGCTCACGGCTTCGGCGGGGTCGCCGTCGGTAGTGGTTACGCGGCCCGCAATGCTGCCCGTAGCCTGGGCCCAGGCCGACGTACTAAAACCGGCTAGTAAGAATAGAAAGAGTAGGTAACGAAAACTGGGCATGAGATTATTTAGACAAAATCTAAAGAGTTCACAAAGGAACAACTCAAACCCGCCTCGCTCAAAATCTATTTAGAATTAATCCAGACACTGCCAGCCCACTAGCCCAGCCTCAAGCAAACAAAAAGCCCCGGTGGCAGGGCTAGGGTCGAAACCGCTAGCCCTGCCACCGGGGCTGAAAAACAAAGGCTTATGTTAGGGCCGGATGCCAGCCACAAAGTCTTTGATGGCCCCCGGACGCTTCTCAGCCGGCGTGGTTTGAAGCAGCCGGATAAACGCGCTGCCAATAATGGCGCCCGTGGTGTGCCGGCTGGCCGCCGCAAAGCTGGCCGCGTCGCTGATGCCAAAGCCCACGAGCGTGGGGTTGCGCAGCCCGAGGGCCTTGGTGCGGCTGAGGTAGGCGTCCACGTCGGCGTTCATATCGGTTTGGGCGCCGGTGGTGCCCGCGGCGGCCACCAGGTAGATAAAGCCATCGGCTAGGGCATCGAGCTGGCGCACGCGGGCGGCGTTGGTCTGGGGCGTTACCAGAAACACTACTTGCAGGCCGTGCTGGGCAAACAAGGCTTTGTACTCACGCTCGTACACTTCGAGCGGCAGGTCGGGCAAAATCACGCCATCGACGCCCACGGCCTGGCACTGCTGGCAGAATTTCTCGATGCCAAACTGCACCACCGGATTAAGGTAGCCCATGAGCAGGATGGGCACCGTAAGGCCTTGCGCCCGAACGCTTTGCAGCTGCTCGAAAAGCGTGGCCACGGTCATGCCATTGTCAAGGGCCTGCTGGTTGCTGCGCTGAATGGTTTCGCCATCGGCCACGGGGTCAGAGTACGGCATGCCGATTTCGACGAGGTCGGCGCCGGCCTCCTGCAACGCCTTGAGGATTGGCACAGTATCGCCGAGCTGCGGAAAGCCGGCGGTGAAGTAGACGTTGAGGACGTCCGAGGTTTTGCGTTGGAATAGGGTGGTGAGGCGGTTCATGAGAGAGTAGCGTGAAAAACACGTCGGGCCTGCCGCCGATGGAAGCACCTTAGCAGGGGGTACTTACCCTGGCCAATCCTGGCAAGCTGCTTCATGCGTCAGCAGGCCCGACGCAAGGGAAACTAAGCCTGCGCGTATTCGTCCAGGTGCTTGGTGTAAGTCGCCAGGTCTTTGTCGCCGCGGCCCGAGAGGCACACTACCACCACGTCGTCCTGCTTGGCCTTGATGAGCGGCAGGCAGGCTAGCGCGTGGGCCGTTTCGAGGGCCGGAATAATGCCTTCGAGGCGGCTAAGCTGGAACGCCGCGTCGAGCGCCGCCCGGTCGGTAATCGAGATAAACTCGGCCCGGCCAGTGGCAAACAGTTGCGCGTGCTGCGGCCCGATGCCGGGGTAGTCCAGGCCCGCCGAAATGGAGTAGGGCTCGGTTACCTGGCCGTCGTCCGTCTGCATCAGGATGGTGCTAGCCCCGTGCAAAATGCCGGGCTTGCCCAGCGCCGTGGTGGCGGCCGAGTGGCCGGTGTCCACGCCCTGGCCGGCGGCCTCAGCGGCAATCAGCCGCACGCTGGGCTCGTCGAGGTAGTGGTAGAAAGCGCCCGCCGCGTTGGAGCCGCCGCCTACGCAAGCCAGCATGAAATCGGGCGTGGCGCGGCCGGTTTGCTGCAAGAGCTGGCTGATGGTTTCGGCCGAAATAATGGCCTGAAACCGGGCTACCATGTCGGGGTAGGGGTGCGGGCCCACCACCGAGCCGATGATGTAGTGCGTGTCGGTGGGGTTGGAAATCCAGTGGCGCATGGCCTCGTTGGTGGCGTCCTTCAGGGTTTTGCTGCCGCTTTTGGCGGGCACCACCTTGGCCCCCAGCATGCGCATGCGGTCCACATTGGGCTTCTGGCGCTCCATATCGATTTCGCCCATGTACACGATGCACTCCAAGCCCATGAGGGCGCACACCGTGGCGGTGGCCACGCCGTGCTGGCCAGCGCCGGTTTCGGCCACGATGCGCTTTTTGCCCAGGCGCTGGGCTACCAGAATCTGGCCAATGGTGTTGTTGATTTTGTGCGCCCCGGTGTGGCACAAGTCCTCGCGCTTGAGGTAGATGGTCGTACCAAATTCCTGCGACAAACGCTCGGCCCGGAACAATGGGGTAGGCCGCCCCACGTAGTCGGTAAGCAGCTGCGTAAACTGGCGCTGAAACTCGGGCTCTTCAATGATGCGCAAGTAGTTATCGCGCAGCTCCTCCACGTTGGGATAAAGCATTTCGGGCACGTAGGCCCCGCCAAAGGTGCCGTAGTAGCCGGCCGCATCAACACGGTAGGGGGAGGGGGCGGTGATAGTCATGCCTGGGTAGTGAGTAGAAGTTAAAGATTAGGAGTTGGTGGACTGCTCGTGCAGGCGCGTCAGCAGCCGGGCGGTGGCCTCAACGTCTTTGTGGCCCGGGGCGGTTTCGAGCAGGCTGTTGACATCGTAGCCCATCAGCTGCGGGTGCCGGAAGTGCAGCAGCTCGTCTACGTTGGCGGGCCCTAGCCCACCGCTCAGCAAGAAGGGCGTGGGGCCCTGGTACTTGTGCAGCAGCTGCCAGTCGAAGCGGTGGCCGTTGCCGCCGGGATGCTTGCCCTTGGTATCAAATAGAAACAGCTCGCACCCCGGCACGTAGGCCGCCAGGCTACCAAAATCAAAAGCCTCGTCCACCGCGAAGGCTTTGATAACCCGCAGGCCCTTCGCCCGCACGGCCTGGCAGTAGGCCGGCGTTTCGTGGCCGTGCAGCTGCACATAGTCGAGGCTGTAGTGGGTGGTGGTGGCGAGTAGCTCGGGCAGGGGCGCATCGACAAACACCCCCACTTTACAAATCGACGCAGGCAGGCTGCGCAGCAGCTCCGTGTCGAGCGCTTCGCCCACGTAGCGCGCCGATTTTTGATAGAAGATAAACCCCAGAAAATCGGGGTTGAAATCGGCCACTGACAAGATGTTGGCCGCCTCGCGCATACCGCAGATTTTGACTTTCATAACGGGCTAAGAAGCCGTAATTGCGGCAGATAGTTCGGCCACGAGGCTAGCCAGGGCCGCGGCCGGGTCGGGAGTTTTCATAAAAGTTTCGCCAATCAGAAAGCCCTGGTAGCCCGCTTGCCGCAGCGCCACAATGGTGCTGGCGTGCTGCAAGCCGCTTTCGGCCACCTTCACAAACGTGTCAGGAATGAGGCTAGCCAGCCGCGTCGAAGTCGCCACATCGGTAGTAAAAGTGGCCAGATTCCGGTTGTTCACGCCCACCAAATCCACGCTATTGGCGAGGTGGCTGCGCAGCTCGGCCTCGTCGTGCACTTCCAGCAGCACTTCCAGCCCTAGCGAGTGGGCGTATTTGCTGAACTGCACAACCTCGGCCGGCGTAAGGCAGCTGGCGATGAGCAGAATCAAGTCGGCACCCATGGCCCGCGCCTCGGCTATCTGGTACTTACTGATAATAAAATCCTTACGCAAAATTGGCGTAGCTGGGCAAGCTGCCCGCGCCGCTGCTAGGTCGGCCGGCGTGCCGCCAAAAAACGGCTCGTCCGTGAGCACCGACAGCACCGCCGCGCCCGCCGCCGCGTAGCCTGCCGTAGTAGCCCCTGCTTCGGCCGTGCCATTAATAAGACCCTTGGAAGGCGATTGCCGCTTAAACTCGGCAATGATGCCCGACGAGCCGGCCGCCGTGAGCGCCGCCCGCGCCGACAGCACCGGCCGCGCGAACAGCGGCGCCTGTTGCAGCGCGGCTAGGGGCTTTTCAGCTTCGCGCCGGGCGACTTCCTGGCGTTTTTCGGCGATGATTTTATCGAGGATGGTCATGGTTACAAACGTCTTTTACGGTTGTCAGGCGGAGCTTGCTGAAGCATCTTGCCCGCACCGTTGAACTGTGTTTGATTTACTGCGCCACGCGAGTTGCTTCGGCAAGCTCCGCCTGACGACCTTATTTAAGTGGGAGTTAACCCAATGCCAGCAGCTTTTCAAACGCTTGGCGCGCCCGGCCGCTGTCCAGGCTCTCGGCCGCCAGGGCCAGCCCCTCGGCGGCGGTGGCAGCGCGGCCGGCGGTGCGCAGGGCTAGCCCAGCGTTGGCCAATACGGCATTGCGGTGGGCGGTGGGCGCCTCATTGCGCAAAACCCGCTGAAAAATGTGCGCGGCCTCGGCCACTGTATCGCCGCCAAACAGTGCCTCGGGTGTGGTGGTGGGCAGGCCCAGGTCGCTGGGGTTCAGCAATTCCTCGCCCTGGCGGCTGATAAGCTTCACGGGCCCGGTCAGTGATACTTCGTCGTAGCCATCGAGGCTGTGCACGATGAGAAACTCGCGGCCCGCCTCCTGCTGATGCAGGTAGGCGTAGAGGCGCGCCAGCTCCAGGCTGAACACGCCCACCAACTGCAAGCGCGGCCGGGCCGGGTTCACCAGTGGCCCTAGCATATTGAAGAACGTTTTTACGCCCAGCTCTTTACGCAGCGGTGCCACGTTTTTGAGGGCCGGGTGAAACAGCGGCGCGTGCAAAAAGCAGATATTCGCCTCGTCGAGCTGGCGCCGCAAGGCGCCGTTGTCAGCCGTGAATTTCACGCCCATGTGCTCCAATACGGTGCTGCTGCCGCTGATGCTCGACACGCCGTGGTTGCCGTGCTTGGCCACCGGCTGGCCCGCGCCGGCCACCACAAACGCCGATAAAGTGGAGATATTGAACGTGTTGCGGCCGTCGCCGCCGGTGCCGCACACGTCCATGGCATCCACGCCGCCCAGGTCCACGGGGCGGCACAGCTCCAGCAGCGCGTTGCGGAAGCCGGCCAGCTCCTCCACCGTCACGCTACGCATGAGGTACACGGTGAGGAAGGCGGCAATCTGGGCGGGGTTATACTGACCCTGCGCAATGCCGAGCACCACGCGGTGCGCCTCGTCCTGGGGCAGCGTGCGGTAGGCAAATAGGTGGTTGAGCGTGTCTTTCACTTTGGGTGATGAAGTGATGAGGTGACTAGGTGAGAAGAGAGAGTATTTGATGGTGAACGAGGTAGTTAGCAAAGCCTCATTCCTCATCACCTTTTACTGCATTGCCTCATCACCTGAAATCCAATTAGCCAGCATGGTTTTGCCGTGCTCCGTCAGCACCGACTCGGGGTGGAACTGCACGCCCAGCACGTCGTAGTCGCGGTGAGCGAGGGCTAGCACTTGGCCGTTTTCGTCTACGGCCGTCACGCGCAGCTCGGCCGGCACACCCTCGGGCGCAATGGTCCAGGAGTGGTAGCGGCCCACGCGCACATCGTTGGGCACGTCGTTGAAGAGGCGGCTGTGCGCGGCCTCGGGCGTTTGGTGCAGCGTATGAGCCACGCCGTGGTGCACCTCGCCGAGGTTAGCAAGCTGGCCACCAAAGGCTTCGCCAATGGCCTGGTGGCCTAGGCATACCCCTAGTATGTGCTTGCTAGGGGCGTAGCGCTTGATAAGCTCGGGCATAATGCCGGCCTCGCTGGGAATACCGGGGCCAGGCGACAGCAAAATGTGCGAGTATTTATCAACCTCATCGAGGCTAATTTTATCGTTGCGAAACACGTCCACTTCCTGCCCCAACTCGCGCAGCATATACACGAGGTTATAGGTGAAGGAGTCGTAATTGTCGAGAACCAGGATAGGCATTTTAGTAAGCTTTATTTTTAACGTTTATCATGCTGCTACAACCACTTACACCCGCTCGGCTTGTTGCAGCGCCGCGCGCAGCGCGCCCAGCTTGTTGTGCACCTCCTGCAACTCGCTGGCCGGCACCGACTTGGCCACCACACCCGCGCCAGCCTGGAAATACAGCGTGTTGTCCTTGCTGAGGAAGGTGCGAATCATGATGGCGTGGTTGAAATCGCCGCCGAAGTCGAGCGCCCCGATGCAGCCGCCGTAGAAGCCGCGCTGCGTGCTTTCGTAGGCATCAATGAGCTGCACGGCGCGGTACTTGGGCGCCCCCGAAAGCGTGCCGGCCGGGAAGGTTTCGCCCACCACATCGAGCGGTTCGGTATCGGCCCCTAGCTGGCCCACTACCTTAGAAACCAAGTGAATAACGTGCGAGTAGTACTGGATTTCCTTGAAGCGCTCGACTTGCACCACATCGCAGCGGCGGCTGAGGTCGTTGCGGGCCAAGTCCACGAGCATCACGTGCTCGGCGGTTTCCTTGGGGTCGTCGAGCAGCTGCTGGGCTAGCCGGGCGTCGGCCGCGTCGTCGCCGGTGCGGCGGAAGGTGCCCGCAATGGGATAAAGTACCGCCTGGCCCTTGTTCACCACAATCTGCGACTCGGGCGAGGAGCCAAAAAGCTTGTAGCTGCCGTAATCGAAAAAGAACAGGTAGGGCGACGGATTGAGCGAGCGTAGCGCGCGGTACACGTTAAACTCATCGCCCTGAAACCCTTGCTGAAAGCGCCGCGAGAGCACCATCTGAAACACGTCGCCGCGCTGGCAGTGGTGCTGCCCTAGCCGGATAAGCTCCAGAAACTGCTCATCGGTGGCGTTCGACGTTTCCTCGCCCGTGAGGTGGAAGCCGTGGGTGGCGAAGTTGCGGTTTTGAATGAGCGTTTCGATGTAATCAAGCGTATCGGCCACCGGCTCTTCGCCCTCTGCCAAGTACTGGTGCTCAAATAAATACAGCTCGTCCTTGAAGTGGTTGATGGCAATAACGTAGCGAAACGCCTGGTACACGATGGCCGGCACGGTGCTATCGGCGGGCTTGTCGCGCAGCGTCACATCCTCAAAATACTGTACCGCCTCGTAGGCCATGTGCCCAAACAAGCCATTCGTAATAAACGGCAGCCCCGACGGCTCGGCCGGCTGAAAGCTGGCCCGGAAGGCCCGCAGGTAGGCTAGCGCCTGGCGCGGGTCGGCCAGGGTATCGGTGCTGGCGGGCTGGCCCGGGCGCTGGGTCGTGAGCTGGTTTTTATCGAGCTCGAAGCGCGCTACCGGGCTGAAACACAAGTAGGAAAAGCTGTTGTTGTTGCCGTGGTAGTCGGAGCTTTCAAGCAGCAGCGTGCCCACAAACTGGTCGCGCAGGCGCAGGTACAAACTCACCGGCGTGAGGGTATCGGCCAGCAGGCGGCGGTGGCGGCTGTGGACGATGGTGGCGGAAGAAGTGGCGGTAGCGACCGACATGACAGAGAAAACGAAAGGACAGGACAACAAAAAAGCCCGCTGCGGTGAGCAGCGGGCTTGGAGAATCTCTAGGGGTTCAACCAACTATAATGCCTAATGCTCAGCCTCTTGGGAAGGTTGAGTGCCACCAGCTTTGCGAAACGGTTGCGAAGAAAGACATTACTTGGGGTCGGTTTGCGGGGGCAAAGGAACGACGCTTTTCGGAAAAAGCAACTTTTTGAGCAAAAATCCGTGCGCATTATGGCCGCCGAGCTGCCGCCGGTTGTAGCGGCTAATCGAGGCTAGCCAGCCGGGTTTCGGTGGGTTGCAACTCCACCAAGCCTTGCTTGTAGAGCGAGCCCAGCGCTTTTTTAAAGACCTTTTTGCTGATGCCCAGGCGGCGGTACACATCGTCGGCCTGGCTTTTGTCGCCGAGGGGCAGGCGGCCATCGGGACGTTGGGCAAGGGCGGCGAGCACGAGGCGGGCCGCCGTTTCGACCTCGTCGTAGCCGGCCTGGCCGAGGCGCACGTCGAGCTTGCCATCGGGCCGAAGCTGGCGCAGGTGGCCGGGTAGCAACTCGCCCACGCGCAGTGGCTTAAACACTTCATTACTGTAAAGCAACCCCAGGTGCGTACCGTTGACAATGACGGAGTACCCTAGCGGAGTTTCCTCGGCTACGAGCACCTGCACGGCGTCGCCCACGGCACCAGTAAAAGGTTCGGGGCTCAAAAATTGCTGCCATTTGGCCGAGGCCACGAGGCGGTCGCTGGCCTCGTCGAGGTACACATACACGAGCACCCGGTCGCCCACACGCACGGCTTGGCGCTGGTTGGCGTGGGGCAGCAGCAGGTCTTTTTCGAGGCCCCAGTCGAGAAAGGCGCCGGGCGGGCCCATGTCGCGCACGGTGAGCGCGGCGAAGCTATCGACCACCGCCAGCGGCTCTAACGTGGTGGCAATGAGGCGGTCTTCGGAATCGCGGTACACAAAAACGCGGATAGTGTCGCCGACGTGCGCGCCCACGGGGCGGTATTTTTCGGGCAGCAGCAGGTCGCCGTCGTCGCTGGTCAGGTAGAAGCCAATGCTGACTTCGCGGGCTATTTCGAGGTCGTTAAAATCGCCGAGACGCATAAAAAGGAGGCGCGGCACGCGCGCAGGGTTAAGTAAGGCGAAGGTAGGGCCCGGGCCGATTGCCAGCCGCTGACAATCCGAAAAGAAGATTTTTTAGTATAATCAAAAGAATCGGTTTGGCTAGCGGAAAAATAATATTACGGGTTCGGTTAAACATCGTAATTTTGAGCAGCTTCAATCAGGTTGCTTACCCCTTATTATACCATATTCTTTATGAGTGCACGATACGCTTGGGTAATGGTACTGGCTGGGCTGGGGCTACCGGGCCTGGCGGCCGCGCAAGGGGCTAGCCGGGCGAACCTGTCGGCGGTAGTAGCCCCTGCGGCAGCTCCTGGCGGCGGAAATGCTAAAAATACTGCCGCTGCTTCGCAGACCTTCAGCCCTGACTCTGTCTTTGTCAACCCCGATGTGCGGCCGCAGTTTACGGGCGGCGAGGCGGCGCTGGTTGCCTACATGACCAAGAATATGCACTATCCCGAAACCGCGCGCCTCAAAAAGGTAACCGGCAAGGTGTATATACGTTTCGTCCTAAGTGCCGAAGGCCGGATTACCGATGCCTCCCTGGTGCGCGGCCCCGGCAGTGGCCTCAACGAGGAAGCCCTGCGCCTGGTGTGGCTGATGCCGCCCTGGCAGCCTGGCTACCAGCGCGGGCAGGCCGTGCGGGTGGTGTGCACCATGCCCATTGAGTTTCAACTGTGATTTGGGCGAAGAGGTGAGAAAGTTATGAGGTGATGGGGTGAGGAAGTCATGAGGTGGTTTAAGGTGATGGCCGTGAAGCTAGGCGGCTCACTCTAAAACCTGATGCCTTATCACCTCACTGCCTCATCACCCCATTACCTCACCACCCCATCATCTCATCACCCAGCCTACTGAAACCCGTACTGTACTACGCTGGGCTGGCCGAAGCTAAAATCGGAGAAATGGTATGAGTCGCGGTTGCTCTCAAACAGGCGCAACCCGTTGGCATTGAGCTGGCCACGGGGATAGTAGCCCAGCAAAATCTGGAAGGTGCGCAGTACCGTGAGCTCGTTGCGAAAGCGCAGGCCTAGCCCGAAGCCCGTGTAGGGCGCATCGCCGCCAAACGGCGAGCCGCCGCCGATGCGCTCGTTTACCACGGCCAGGTCGGCAAAGGCGAGCACGGCCACCCGGAAGCCCAGCAGCGAGAGCGGCGTGTACACGGTGCCCTCGTAGTTGGCCAGCAAGCGGCTGGTGGCCAGTATCTGGCCGGTGGGCTGAAAGCCGCGCACGCCGTCGGGGTTGCTGTTGATGCCCGAGAGCAGGACCTCGGCCGGGTAGCGGTTGAAGCCCGCCGTGATGCGGGTACTCAGCAGGTGCCGGCTTTGGTAGTTGCCCACCCGGTAGCGCCGCGTGAAGTACAGAAACTGCCCGCTCAGCAGTCCCTGCTCCCAACCACCATCATTCACCCGCTGAAACGTACCGAAGTTGATACTACCGTAGAGATAGCCTTGGCGCTCGGAGTAGCCGGCCGCCGCAATGCGGGCATCAATGTAGCGGCGCAGGCCCATCGTGTTGTTTTCGAGCCCCGCCGTGAGGCTGAGCAGGGTGCCGGCCGGCACATCCTCGGTGCGGCCAAAGCCGAACAGGTATTTGTCTTTGTAGTAGCGGCGCACCGAGTAGCCCACTGCTCCCAGCACCAGGGTGCGGGTGCGGTCGTCGGGGCTGCCGGCGGGATTTTCGGGGGTGGCGGTGGGGTTGGTGGTGTGGTTTTCGTGGGCTACGCTGGCGGCCACAATGAGGCGGCCGGGGTTTTCGTAGCCCAGGTCGTAGGAGCGCAGCCGGAAGGCGCGGCCCACCCACAGGCTTTGGCTGGTGAACGAGCGCACGCGGTAGTTGGGCTGCTCGCCCTCGGCCGGGGGCGCATCGCGGGGCAGCACCACGCGCAGGTTGTTGATATCGGCCGTGAAGGCGCCGGCCCAGTGCGCGCTAGGGGAGTAGAAATCGCGCCGCGCCGATACCCCACCCGAGTGCGACTCAAACTCGTTGAAATAATGCCCCTCGGCGTACACGAAGTTGCGGAACGGCACCCGGTAAGTGGCCTCGTAGCCCCAGGTTTGGGGCAGGTCGCGGCCGTACTGGTAGCGGTTGTCGAGCCGATGCCCTAGCCCCAGAAAATTTTGGTCGCCGAGCGTAACAATGGCCTCCTCTAGGCCGCCGCGCAGCTCGTAGCCCGCCGTGATGCTAAACACGTCGGTGGTGTACACGGCAATATCAACGCTGTCGCGGGTGGCGGTAGCCTCGTTCACGACCACCCTAGCGTCCAGAATCTCATCAGTTTGGCGCAGCAGGCGCTCGCTCTCGGCCAGGGCCTGGGGCAATAGCGGCTGGCCCGGCCGAAACAGGAGCACCTGCCGAATGCGCGAGCGCGCCGTGCGGATGTGCAGCGCGTTGCCCGACTTCTCCAAAAACGTGCGCGGTTGGCGCAGCGAGTCGTTCAGGCTATACCCAAAGGCATCGAAGGGCGTGATGGTGACGCGGCGCACCACCTTAAAATTGTGCTGGTCAAACTGCCGGTTCAGCAGCACCGCGTCGAGGCCGTGGTCTTCCTCACGCGATTTAGTAAGCCGAAAAAAAGCCTGCAACGCCTTGCCCATGATGGTTTTGCGTTGGGTGTAGCGCTGCAAGCTCAGGCGCACGCGCTCCTCGTCGAAGCGGCGGCCTAGCGAGTCGGCGGGCGGGGCTTCGGTAGTGCTGGCGGCGTGCAGCGAGTCGGGCGGCACGGCCGCGCGCGGGTTGAAGTCCGGCACCTGCGCCTGCGCGCGGGCTAGCCCGCCGAGCAACAGCCAGCCAAGCAACACCAACAAGCAACGGGCAGAAACAGTAAGCATCGGGCGCAGCAGCACTATGCGCAAGATACGGCACGGGGGCTAGGTTTTTCGCGCTAGCCCCCTGGTAAAGAGCGGGCACAATTACGCCGGGGCAGAAACTTTTTCTAAAAAAATTAGCTTATAAAAAGCTTGCTCATCTCAATAGCCAGCCCTACTTTTACCCTCGCTAAACCACTTCGCAAGCATGAACGAGCGCATTCAGGAAAAGCTAAGTATCTTAGCTGACGCTGCCAAGTACGACGTGTCGTGCAGCAGCAGCGGTGGCAAGCGCAAAAACGAGCAGAAAGGCCTTGGCAACGCCGAGGGCATGGGCATTTGCCACAGCTTCACGGAAGATGGCCGCTGCGTGAGCCTGCTCAAGATTCTGCTCACCAACCACTGCATCTTCGATTGTGCCTACTGCGTGTCGCGCCGCAGCAACGACGTGAAGCGTGCCGCCTTCACGGTGGAAGAAGTGGTCGATTTGACCATCAATTTCTACCGCCGTAACTACATCGAGGGGCTATTTCTAAGCAGCGGTATTTTTTCCTCGCCCGACTACACCATGGAGCGTTTGGTGCGCATAGTTCGCACGTTGCGCACCGAGCATAATTTCAACGGCTACATTCACGTCAAAACCATTCCGGGGGCCTCGCCCGAGCTGATTGCTGAAGCCGGCTTGTATGCCGACCGCCTGAGCGTGAACATCGAGCTGCCGTCGGAGCTGGCGCTGCAAAACCTGGCGCCGGAGAAAAACTACGCCGAGATTCTGACCCCGATGGGCCAGATTCGGGACGGTATTATTCAGAACAAGGAGGAAAAGGCGCTCTTCAAGAAGGTGCCGCAGTTTGCCACCGCCGGCCAAAGCACCCAGCTCATTGTGGGGGCTAGCGACGAGAACGATTTGCAGATTATCAAGCTCTCCGACAGCCTTTACCAGGGCTACGGCCTGAAGCGCGTGTACTACTCGGGCTACGTGCCCATCACCGATGATGCGCGCCTGCCGCAGGTGACCCAGCCGCCGCTGGTGCGCGAGCACCGCCTGTACCAAACCGACTGGCTGATGCGCTTTTACGGCTTTCAGGCCGACGAAATCCTCGACCCCGCGCACCCGCACCTCGACCTCGAAATTGACCCCAAGCTGGCTTGGGCGCTGCGCAATCGCCACCTGTTTCCGGTGGATGTGAACACCGCCGACAGCGCCATGATACTGCGCATTCCCGGCGTGGGTGCCCGCTCGGCCGAGCGCATTGTGCAGGCCCGGCGCTTTGGCTCGCTCACGGCCGAGCACCTGACCCAGTTTGGCGTGGTGATGAAGCGAGCCAAGCACTTTCTTACCGCCAGGGGCATGGCCCCGGCTAAGCTCGGCGAGCTGGATGCGCAGCAGGTGCGGCGCCAGATTCTGTTCGGGGGCAAGGCGTCGCGCTCGGCTTTGGTTACGCAGCAGCTCGATTTGTTTGCCCAGGTCGGCTAGGGTAGTTGGCAGCGTAAGTCCGGTATTTCGGCGAATAAGTTGAGTTGAAACAAGTAGTTAGCCGGTACTTCGTGCCACTTAGTAAGATGTTCGATAGCGCTTATTGCCATGAAAACTTATGTGCTTGCCCTACTGGCCTTCGGAGCCACCAGCTGCCTAAGTGTGGGGCCCGACACCTGCAACACAACGCTGCTTACACCCGTGACGAGCGTGACCGGCCCCAAAACGGCGGCCGTTAACCAGCCGGTAGTGTATACCCTGACCTACACGCCAGCCGGGGGCTGCGGCACCCTAGCCGACCTGACGGAGCAGGCCACCGGCAACACTCGGGCAATAAGCGTCAACGTCAACTACACCGGCTGCACCTGTGCCGCGCCGGCCGACCCCGCCCAGACAACCTACACGTTTCAACCCAGCCAGGCGGGCACCTATTACCTCAGGTTTGTAGGCAACAGCGCCTACCTCGTAGATACGCTGGTGGTGCAATAGCCCGCCGCGCAAGTTGCCGGGTGCAAGTGCAGCCGGATTCTTAACAGGTTCATTTTCACCCATGAAAATTACCCATCGCGCACTAGCCGACGCGTCGGCCGCCATTACTATCGCCGCCGAGCCGGCTAGCTTGTTCGCTTCTGCGGCCGGCACCGACAAAGCCCCGCGCCTGTCGTGCTGCTGTCGCATTTCCGAATTGCTGCCGCTGGTGCGCCAGCTGCACGATGCCACCCGCGCCGCCCGGCAGGCCAGCGAGCAGCCGGGGGTGGCCGCCTAGCTACTGTATTGGCCAGCCGCACGTTATGAAGCTGCCTCGGACTGCTAGCTAAAGCTTGCGCACCAAACGCTCCGTCGCGTGCGGATTCGCAGCACACGCTGCCACAACCTTTGGAGCCGGGGCTAGGGTATAAGCAGCATGGATTACTCGCTCACGCACCACTACGTGCCCACCAATGGCCTGCGACTACACGTGGTGCAGGCGGGCCCGGCCGATGGCCCGCTCGTGGTGTTGCTGCACGGCTTTCCCGAATATTGGGCCAGTTGGCGGGCGCAGCTAGCCACCCTGGCCGCCGCCGGCTACCGCGTGTGGGCGCCCGACCAGCGCGGTTATAATCTAAGCGACAAGCCGCTAGGCATCGCGGCGTATGCGCTGCCAACCTTGGCGGCCGACATCATCGGCCTGCTCGATGCGGCGCAGGTGGCGCAAGCCAGCATCATTGGGCACGATTGGGGTGGCATTGTGGCGTGGTACCTGGCCGCGCACTACCCTAGCCGCGTGGCCCGCACTACTATTATCAATGTGCCGCACCCGGCGGTGGTAGCCCCCAATATCTGGCGCGTGCCTGGCCAGCTGGCGCGCAGTTGGTACATCGCGTTTTTTCAAGTGCCAGGGCTGCCCGAACGCCTTATTCGACGGCGCAACTGGCGCTTTGGGGCGCAGGCGCTGCAAGGCACCAGCCGGCCCGGCACTTTTAGCGCCGCCGAGGTAGCACGCTACAAAGTAGCCTGGGCCCAGCCCGGCGCGCTCACGGCCATGCTCAACTGGTACCGAGCGCTGCGGGTGCCTAGCCAGGCGCCGTGGCCGCGTATTCAGCAGCCGGTGCAACTTATCTGGGGCAAGCAAGACGCCTTTCTGGATGCCCGGCTAGCCCAGTTCAGCCTGGCAGCGTGCGCCAATGGGCAGCTGCACTACTTCCCCGATGCTACCCACTGGGTACACCTCGAAGAAGCGGCGGCCGTAAACGACCTGCTCCTAACATTTTTAGCCCAGCCTGCGCTGACTAGCCTCTGATTAGCAATCCATTCGCGTGAGCCGACTTACTTCCCTTCGCCGCCCGGCGGCCAGCACGGCCGTGGGCTCGGTAGCCGCCCGCCCGCCCGCGCCCGAGCTGCGCAACCCGCCCGCCGACTACACCTACGATGGCAGCTTCGAGGGCTTGCTCACGGTGCTGTTTCGCATCTATGACCGCCGCTCGGCGCCCAATAGCATCCAGCCCGAAGGGGCTGCGCAAGGTGGTCTCTTCGCCCAGGCCGTGGCCATTGACACGGATGAAACCCTGGCTACCCGCACCTGGGACGGCCTGCTGCGCTTTATGCCCGAGCCGGCGCGCGCGCGCCTCTACCACGTGTTTTTGAGCGAGGATGCGGAGCGCGAACTACTCATTTTTCGCTACGCCGACACGGCCCTGCGTGCGGGCCGCGACATTTCGGACAACTACGCCGATGCTACCGTGCGCCGCTGCCAGCGCCTGGCCCAGCAGCTTTTCCGTGAAAAGCACCGCATGGAGGCTTTTGTGCGCTTCGAGAAGGCGCAGGATGGGCTGTTTCACGCCACCATCGAGCCCGATTTTGATACGCTGCCGCTCATTGCCAGCCACTTCACCAAGCGCTACGCCGACCAGCGCTGGCTGATTTTTGACAAAAAGCGCCGCTACGGCCTCTACTACGACCTCACCCAAACCACCATCGTGGAGTTTGACAGCGGGGGGGCTAGCCCGCGCCGCGGCGAGGTGTCGGCCACGGTGCTCGACGAGCGCGAGCCGCTCTTCAAAATTCTGTGGCAGGCGTACTTCGACCACGTTAACATTCCGGAGCGCAAAAATCTGAAGCTGCACCAGCGCCACATCCCCAAGCGCTACTGGAAATACCTGAGCGAGAAGCAGCCCCGCGAGCGCCGCTTCGAGCCCATCAAAAACAAGCGCCCGCCCGGCCCCGCCGCGCTGCCTGGCCAGCCGTAACTTGCGGCCTAATTAACGCGGCCCGCTGTGGGTCACTCATAAGTAGATGCAGACAACGCTGGTATTCGGGGCCTCGGGCCAACTAGGGCAGTGCCTGGCGCACGTGGCACAGGAAAAAAGCCTGAGCGGGCTGGTTTTTCCGCCCGAAGCCCAGGCTAATATTCTGGACTTGAGCAGCCTGCAGGCACTTTTCGAACAGCACCGCCCGGCCTACGTCATCAACTGCGCTGCCTACACGGCCGTCGATAAAGCCGAGGACGAACTCGACCTGGCCCGCCGCGTAAACCGCGATGGCGTAGAAAACCTGGCCCGGCTGTGCGGCGAGTTTGCCAGCACGCTCATCCAGATTTCGACCGATTTTGTGTTTGCCGGCACTGGCAACCAGCCGCTGGTCGAAACCGACGAGGCGGCGCCCATCAGCGTGTACGGCCTCACCAAGCTGGAGGGCGAGCAGGTAATTCCGGCCCTCACCAACCGCTATTTCATCCTGCGCACCAGCTGGCTCTACTCCGAGTTTGCGGGCAACTTCGTGAAAACCATGCTCAAGCTGGGCCGCGAGCGCGACGAGCTGCGCGTAATCTGGGACCAGCTCGGCACGCCTACCTACGCCATCGACCTGGCCGGCTGCATCCTGCACCTCGTCGAAAGCCAAAGCCAGGCCTACGGCCTCTACCACTACAGCAACGAAGGCGTTACGTCGTGGTACGACTTTGCCAAGGCCATCTTCGAGCTGGCCGACCTGCCGGTCAAAACCATGCCCATTCGCACGGCCGAGTACCCCACCAAGGCCACGCGCCCAGCCTACTCCGTAATGGATAAAAGCAAGGTGAAGCAAACGCTGGGAATTGCGATTCCGCACTGGCGCAGCAGCCTACAAACCTGCCTAGAGCGGCTAGGGTAACCTAAGTAACTAAGCACCTGCCCGAAATAAAGCCTCCAATGCTCAGGTTAAGTGGCTGGAGTTGGCTAGTGCTGACCCTAAAAAGCTTCTGAGCAGCTAGCCCCGGTCTGGGGCACTAGCTGCTCAGAAGCTTTTTGGCTTATCTTTATTTTATAAATTTAGCAGGACGCCGCCTGTGCCAGACCGGGGCGCTGCTACTCTCACTTCTTGCTTCCATTCCTGCTCTATGTCCCTGTACCACCTCATCTACGAAAGCCGCGCGACGCAGCCTTTTTCCGACCTCGACTTGCTAGGGCTGCTGCGGCACTCGCGGGGTCACAATGCGCAGCGCGACCTTACGGGGTTACTGCTTTACTCGGCGGAGGGACGTTTTTTGCAGGTGCTGGAAGGAACGAAGACCGAAGTAGACGCACTGTACCAACGCATTAGCCAGGATACCCGCCACACCGCCTGCGTGGTGCTGCGGGCCGGCCCGCTAGCCGCCCGGCGCTTTGCCGAATGGCGGATGGGCTTCCGGGCCACTCGCCACCTCACCGACATGGCCGCGCTGCTGGGCCACGTCGACACATCATCGCCCGATTTTTTGCTGCCCCTGCTACCCAAGCTATCTACCTCGCTGCTCGACCGCATTTTTGACTATCTGCCGCACGCACCGGCCCACGCGCTGCTGGAAGAGCAGGCGGCCTAGCCGCCAGACTCAGGTTGCCGGGCCAGCACAACCAGCAGAATAATCTGGTGCGGGTCTTTGGGCGAAAGCTTGTTTTCGAAGGTTTCCAGTTCGTAGCCCTTGGCTAGCCAGGATTTTACCTCGGCGAAGGCTAGTATTTCGGCCTTGGTGAAAGGCGGTGGGGTTGTGGGCTGCCTGGCTTCGGAGAAGAAAGTAAGGAGCTTGGTAGCGGGCAGGGAGGTAGAAGCCATCTGGTGCTGAGCTGGTTGGATTGAAGATGCGCGGTTGCCCGCTAGGGTACAAACGCGGACGGTAGTAGCGGCCGCCTTACCGGCCCTTGGGCCGGGCAGGGCTAGCGCTGATAGGTGCGGTGAATGAGTAGGGCCAGCGCCACAAACGCGCCCCCCACGCCGCACACGCCGGGCCAGCCAAAGTGCGTCCAGGCCAGGCCGCCGAGGACCGAGCCCAGCGAGCCGCCCGTGAAATAGCCAGTCATGTACACGGTATTGAGGCGGCTGCGGGCCTCGGGGCGCAGCGAGAAAACCAGCGTCTGGTTGGAGATGTGGGTCGATTGCACGCCCACATCAAGCAGAATTACGCCGATAACTAGCCCCGCCAGCATACCGCCGGCTAGCCCCAGCAGCAGGTAGGAGGCCAGCGACAGCATAATGCTGACGGTGATGGCGTAGCGCGCCCCGTGCTTATCGGTGAGGCTGCCGGCCAGCGGGGCGGCCAGCGCCCCCACCGCGCCAATCAACCCAAAAAAGCCGGCTACATCGCTGCCGTAGCGGTAAGCCGGGCTTTCCAAATAGAAGGCCAGGGTGGTCCAGAATACGCTGAAGCCGGCAAAAATGCTGGCGCCCACCAGTGCCGAGCGGCGCAGCGGCGGCAGCTCGCGCACCAGCGTGCTCAGCGACCGCATCAGCGACGAATAAGTGCCCGTGAAAGTGGGCTGGTTCTGGGGCAAGCGCCAGGCTAGCAGGGCCGTGAGCGCCAGCATCAGCACCGCCGCCCCTTCAAATACCGTGCGCCAGCCCAGGTGCGCGCCCACGTAGCCACTAGCCGTGCGCGAGAGCAGAATGCCGATGAGCAGCCCGCTCATCACGCGCCCCACAATGCGGCCCCGGTCGGCCTCGGGAGCGAGGTGGGCGGCCATCGGCAGCAGCAGCTGCGGCACCGCCGAGCAGATGCCGATGAGCACGCTAGCCCCCGCCAGCAGTAAAAAGCTGGGGGCCAGCGCGGCCCCACCCAGGCACACGGCCGCGCCTATCAACATCCAAAGGATAAGCCGCTTACGCTCTAGCATGTCGCCGAGCGGCACTATCAGCACCATGCCCAGGGTGTAGCCGACCTGGGTGGCGGTGGCTATCAGGCTAGCCTGGCTGTCGCGCACGTGAAACGTGCGGCCAATGGCTGCTAGCAGTGGCTGGTTGTAGTAGATATTGGCCACCACCAGCCCGCAGGTGAGGGCCATAAGCCAGACCAGGGAATTATCGAGGCGGTGGGTAGTGGGAGTGGGGGCAACGGGGTCGGCAAGTAGCTCAGGCATCGGGATAAAGCGAACGAATCGGGGTAGCGGTAGCGGCGAAATAGCCTGGGTTAACCACCAAAGGCCCGGAAGGGTTGCAAAGTTCGGGCACAACCCGCCGGCCCGCCCTGCGTTTGCCAGCCATGAGCCGAGGATTTGTAAAGGAAGACGATGCCCAGACGCCGCCGCTGGTGCCGCCCCGCGCGGCCCTGCCGCCCGGTACCCCCAACTACGTGACGCCCAATGGCCTCAGCCAGCTGCGCACCGAGCTGACCGCCCTCGAAGCCGAGCGTAGCCAGGCCGAAGCCGACCATTCGGGCCTCGACCTCGACCGTAGCCACCGCCTCTCGTTGCTAAATGGCCGGCTAGCCCTGCTGGCCGAGCGCATCGCCAGCGCCCGGGTTATTGACCCTACCGCGCAACCACCGCAGGAAGTGCGTTTTGGGGCTACCGTGGCACTGCGCACCGTGGGCGGCCGCCGGGATGGGGCCGAGCGCACGTTCACGCTGGTAGGGGTAGATGAGGCCGACGTGGCGGCCGGCAAACTGGGCTTTGTGGCGCCGCTGGCTAGGGTGCTCATTGGGGCGCGGGTGGGCAGCCGGGTGGTGCTGCCGCTGGGCAATCAGCCCGAAACCGTGGATATTATCCGGATAACTTACTGAGCCAGCTTCTTGTAGGCGCCCGGCGTGAGGCCTTCGTGCTTTTTGAATAAAGCTTGGAAGTAGGAGAGATTGTTGAAGCCCGCCCGCAGGCATACCTCAGCCACACTGGCTAGGGGGTGGCGTAGCAGCCGCTTGGCTTCGGCCAGCCGCTCGCGCACAATGTACTCGACCGGCGTGAGGCCAAACTCGCGCTTGAACACCCGGAAAAACGTGGCCTTGCTCATGCAAGCCAGCGTGCTCAGCTTCTCTACCGACAAATTATCGGCCAGGTGTTCCTTAATGTACTGCACCACCACCGCGAAGCGATGCGTGGTGAGATGGCGAGCGTAGTCATTGAAAATCAGCTCGCGGGCCTGGGTTTGCATGAGGCGCACCAACAACTCTTGCAGGGTGAAGCCGGCCAGTACATCCTTGGCGGCATCGGTGGTGCGCGACACGGCCACTAAGCGCTCTAGCGTGCCGGTCAGCTCGGGCGTATTGGTGAGGTGGGCATACTCGGGGCCGGCCAGCGCCCAAGGCGCATGGGTTTCGGCGCGGGGGTAGCGTTCGTTCAGCAGGTCAACGGTTTGGCGAATAGTATCGGGTGCGATGGCTACCGCCAGGCACTGCGTGGGCTGGCACAAACAAGCCTCGGGAAAGTCGATTTCCATCAACTCATCTTCGCCCACCACTACCGTTTCGCCGGGTAGGTAATCGAAGGCTGGGCGGTCGGGCAGGTGCATCACCTTTTTACCCCGCAGCATGGTGGTGAGGGCTAGCCCCGCTAAGCGCAACGGCACCCGGTGAGCAGCTTGGTGCGTTTCAAAGATGTTCAGCTCAAAAGCATCTAGGGCGAATACCGTACGGTTTTCGACCAGCGAGTGCAGCTTTTCTAGGGCTAGCGGAGGCATCACGGCGGGTAGTTGAACGCGAGAAGACATAGGGTGAGGCTAGCGGAACAAGAACGAAGACCAAGGCAC